>Ga0187872_10000865_pt1 | contig 32769 bp, 24 predicted proteins | sample June2016WEW_16_4_FD_132973 | JGI IMG/M metagenome (GOLD analysis project Ga0187872, IMG submission 132973) | Peatland microbial communities from SPRUCE experiment site at the Marcell Experimental Forest, Minnesota, USA - June2016WEW_16_40 | ecosystem: Environmental > Terrestrial > Soil >...
CTGTATTCCCTCCACGGTCGATGGCAGTGAAGAGATCGAGCTCCACGGCAGCGACAAGAACGCTCGTAATCGCAAAGCCGAACGTTCCCGTGAGCAGCTCGGCAGGCGAAACTTCAGCGGCATATATCATGGATGCGGCACGATTTTCCATCTCGCCTCCCCTCTATCCCGACAGCTGTCATTTCGAGGAACCCAACGCGACGAGGAATCTGCAGTTTGAAGCCTCCCGGATATTCATTCTGGCTCCGGCTCCATTTTCTACCTCGTTCCCCAATGTATTCGTACTGATCAGGACTTCTCGCATTGAGCAGGATTTCCGTTTTTCGCTCGCTGGCCATAACCGAACTATACGCGGAATTTCCGATTTGGACCTCTGGCTCGCGCATCGAGTGTAGGAGAAGCGTAGAGCCATCCGAACCAGGATCGCACTGACTCTCAGCCGGCCGATTGTTGTTTTCCCCGCTCGCATCTCGTCCCGGACAACACTACGCCAGTTTAGATTCTGTGGCTGAGACTTGCGCAGTATAGGCCCGGTCCGGGAACTGAAGGTGGGGTGCTTTTGGGGGTCGCCATCCCTTACCCCGCCGGAGCTTTGACGGGGTTAGAGCACGTAGGGACAAATTCGGCTACACCCAGGTGTGCGGGGCAGGGCTTACGAGCCATCGAGTTGGGATTCCGAATCGAAGCACATCTCGGATGCAGTGTCATTTGAGCTTATGGAACCCTCTTGCCAGATTTCGGCCGATCACGGCATCGATGACGTGTGCAGTCTCCTTCCTGGTTGGCAACGACAAAACACCCTGAACCCTCACCGTCAATTCGTCCCGACCTCCTAGACTTGCTCGCATGATATTTAGAATCCTTTCGACGCAGTAGGATCATAGTCTCTCGCGGGTTTTGTCCCAATTTGTCCCAAAAAATCTCTGAAAATGGGGGTTGAATTCCCCCTTTATCTGTGCAAAAATGAGGTGCTGAGTCCTTTCCCTGTCGTCGAAATCGAAATCCAGCTGTCCAGCCCGTGTTGCCAATTTTGTTGCCACTCGATCATCAAAATGATAGGTAGTACGGTGCATCACAGGGTAGCCAAGGGCACGAAGGGAACGGCACCCAAACGACTTAGCGTTTTTTCCTCGGAATTACAGCGTATCGGAGCGAATCCCTGATCCCGCTCCAGTTCTCACCAGAGTTATCCACAGCCCCTCGCCGATCGTTGTAGCCAGTTCTCGCGCTCCATGCTAGAGTCTCGGCCCGATCTTCATGCTTGGCTATCTTTGCGGTCCCATCGACCTCGCCGAAGACGGTGGAAGGCTCTGGCGGCGCAAACTGGCGCCGTTCCTCCGCGACCAGCTCGGCCACCGCATCTACGATTCCGCCGAGGAAGAAAGGAAGAGCCTCACGGCAGATGAGATCGCGAGTCTCGCTCAATGGCAAAAGACGGATCTCGATCGTTTCCGCCGTGCTTTCCGGAAAGTCATCGCCTCGGACCTCGACTTGATCGAGAACAAGGTGGATTACCTCGTGTGTTACTGGGACGCGGCGGGCGCACAGACCGGCGGTACGTCCGCCGAGCTGACGGCGGCGCATCGCAAGGGCATTCCCGTCTATCTCGTTACGGATCTGCCAGTTGAGGAAATCGACGCCTGGGTACTGGGTTGCTCCGACCAGGTATTCTCTTCAGTCGAACGCTTCAAGGAGTTCCTCGCTTCCCGCTTCTCCCGCGAAAAACAGACTCAGTTGTGGAAAGATTAAGAATGTGGCGCTCAGATTCGACGCGCTGGGAGTTCGCTTTCTTTCTCGAGATAGGCGGCGTGACACCGGCGGCGAAAGGAGTAGAATGGCGCCAGGGTAAGTAAAATGGAAGTTCGATTCACCTTCGTTTTGGCCGCTGCGCTGTCGCTCGCCGCGGATCTTTCCGGCGTGACTCCCTTTCGCGCGGCGGATCCAGAAGTGCGAGGCATGAGTTCGGCCGTTTTGGTGGCAGCCGACGGCAGCGCTCCTGTGACGGACGCGCAAGGTCAAGGATCGGCCGCGCCTTCGAAAGAGCTCCAACCGCAGTCACGGCTCTTGCTTGTCCGATATGTGGATGGTGAATTTGCGAAGGCGGTCCAGCCGCTGCCGGGCGGGAAGCACGGATTCAAGGTCCCCGTTGGCAAACCGGTCGACAAACAGAGGCTGAGCGATGCCCTCAGGCTTTATGGCACCGCGGCGAATCCGGGCGATACGGTTCAGATCACTGGCATGGAAATCCGCTCCCAGCAAGTCCTCGTCCAAATCAACGGCGGCGGAAAGAAACACTTCCATCTGCGGGATCATCTACAGGTCGGCGTCGGCATGGGGGGAACCGTTTCCACGGACGAGCCGGTATATGCGACCCGATCTGAGCCGGCCGGCGCGACGTTGGTCCTCGAGTACGGGCGAGCAGTCCCGGACATGAGCCCGGACGACCTAAAGCGCGATCTTGGGGTCTTCCTGGATTTCTCGAAACAGCACTCGGCTGCGGTGAATTGGGTAGAAACCCTGCCGCCGCAGTTCCAGCAGGCGATCAAGGATCATGAAGCAATCGTGGGCATGGACAGCGAGATGGTGATGGCGGCGATGGGCCGCCCGGACCACAAGGTTCGCGAGCGCGATCCCGATGGCAAGGAGACCGAGGACTGGATCTACGGCACGCCGCCCGCCAAGACGACGTTCGTCACCTTTGCCGGTGACAACGTCGTTCGTGTGAAGGAGTTCGATTAAGAGCGACATGCTCGCGAGCCTGCGTTGACTTTTTCCTGTCCGCACCCTGCAGATCCCTTCGCGCAGGCCAACCATCATCAGCGATTTCCGGAGGACATATGGCAGTGAAAGTAGGAATCAACGGGTTTGGGCGCATCGGTCGCAACATCCTGCGCGCGGCGCTGGGCGATCCGGCAATCGAGATCGTCGCAGTCAACGACATCACGGATTCGAAGACCCTGGCGCATCTCCTGAAATACGATTCGATCCTTGGTAATCTGCCGAATCGAGTGACTCACACGGACGACACGATCTCCGTCGACGGGAAAGCCTTCAAGGTATTCCGGATAAAAGATCCCGCAGAACTCGACTGGGCTTCGGTCGGGGCAACCATCGTCGTCGAGTCGACGGGCTTGTTCACGACGGGCGCGGATGCGCGGAAACACATCCGCGGACCCGTAAAGAAAGTGATCATCTCCGCACCGGCGACCGATCCGGATCACACGATCGTCCTGGGCGTGAATGAGAAGACGTACGACCCCGCGAAGCATCACGTGGTTTCGAATGCTTCGTGTACTACGAATTGTCTGGCGCCTGTGGCGAGGGTTCTTCAGGACACTTTCGGGATCATCATCGGGACGATGACCACGATTCACTCCTACACAAACGACCAAAAGCTGCTCGATCTCCCGCATAAGGACTTGCGGCGCGCCCGCGCGGCAGCCGTTTCGATGATTCCGACTTCGACCGGCGCAGCAAAGGCGCTGCATCTCGTGATTCCCGAGCTCAAGGGAAAGCTGGATGGCTACGCCATGCGCGTCCCGACGCCAAATGTGAGCGTGGTTGATTTGACGGTGATCACCGAGAAACCAGCGACCGTCGAGAGCGTGAACGCCGCGCTGAAGCGTGCGGCCGATGGGCCGATGAAGGGCATCCTTGAATACACCGAAGAAGAATTGGTGTCAGTCGATTTTCGCGGCAACCCGAATTCCTCGATCGTCGACGCGGGTTACACGCGCGTCGTCGGAACGAACTGCGTGAAAGTGCTCGCGTGGTACGACAACGAATGGGGCTACTCGTGCCGCTGCCGCGACCTGATCAAGTTCTTCGCTGCCAAGCTGTAAGGATAAGGACGAGGCTGCTCGGCGCCGCACTTCCGAGATGAATCATGAACAAACTATCCATTCGCGATCTCGAGATGACCGGCAAGCGCGTTTTCATCCGAGTGGATTTCAATGTTCCGCTCGAAAACGATCGAGTCTCGGACAACACCCGGATTCGCGAGACGCTACCGACGCTGCGCCTGGCAATCGAGCGCGGCGCGCGGCTGGTCCTCGCGTCCCACCTGGGCCGGCCCAAAGGGAAGGTCGATCCCAAGTACAGCCTCGTGCCCGTCGCGGGCCGCCTGCGCGAGCTGCTAGGGAAGCACGTAGAGTTTGCACCGGACTGCGTCGGCGCCGACGCGGAGGCTAAGAGCAAGGCGCTCAAGAACGGCGATGTGTTGCTCCTTGAAAATGTCCGGTACCATCCCCAAGAAGAAGCGAACGATCCCGAGTTTTCGAAGCAGCTTGCGGCGCTGTGCGACGGGATCTTCGTTTGCGACGCTTTCGGTTCGGCTCATCGTGCGCACGCGTCGGTTGTGGGCATCACAAAGTTTGTCCGCCAGGCGGCTGCGGGCCTGCTGATGGAAAAGGAACTCGCCTACCTCGGGAAAGCGATTTCGAATCCGGAGCGGCCTTTTGTGTCGGTACTCGGCGGCGCGAAAGTCTCCGACAAGATTGAAGTCGTGCAAAACCTAATGAAGCTCGCCGACGCGATGCTGATCGGCGGGGCGATGGCGTACACGTTCCTGAAGTCGGAAGGGAAGCCGGTAGGGAAGTCGCTCGTTGAGAATGACAGACTCGATCTCGCGCGCGGTTTGCTCGATCTCGCGCGCAGCCGGAAATTCAAGCTGCTCCTGCCGGTCGATCACGTTGTTGCGGAGTCGCCTGATTCGACCACAACGAAGACCACGGACATTGCGAATATTCCCGATGGTTGGATGGGGCTTGATGTCGGGCCAAAGACCGTCGCGCTGTTCGGGCAGGAAATCGCGAAAGCGCGGACGATCGTCTGGAACGGCCCGCTCGGAATGTTCGAGAAGCCCGCGTTCGCGCAGGGCACGCTCGGAATCGCGAAAGCGGTGGCTGCCGCGACGAAGGCCGGGGCTACTTCGATTATCGGCGGCGGGGACTCGGTTGCCGCCGTGGAGCAAGCGAGAGTAGCCGACCAGATATCTCACATCTCGACTGGAGGCGGCGCTTCGCTTGAATTCCTTGCGGGCGAAAAGCTTCCGGGTGTCGAAGCGCTCACGGACAGGCCCGGCTACCGGAAGGACGCCTAATTGCGCCGCCCCGTAATCGCCGGCAACTGGAAAATGTACAAGACAGGGGCCGACACGCGCGCTTTCTTCGAAGCCTTTCGACCGCTCGTCGCTTCGTCCAAGGATTGCGACATTGTGATCGCCCCGCCGTTCACGGCGCTGGCCGCCGCTGTAGAAGCCGCTCGCGGCAGCGCGATCGGAATTGCGGCACAGAATCTGCACTGGGAGCGCGAAGGGGCATTCACCGGCGAAGTGTCCGCGCGAATGCTCGTTGATGCGGGCTGCCGCGGCGTGATTATCGGGCACTCGGAGCGGCGGCAATATTTCGGGGAAACGGATGAGTCCGTGAATCGAAAAACGAAAGCCGCACTCGGGGCCGGACTGATGCCGATTGTCTGTGTAGGAGAAACACTGAGCGAGAGGGAAGGGAATCTCACGAACGCGGTGCTGGAGCGCCAATTCGAGAACGGCTTCGCCGCGTTGACCGCTGCGGAATTCTCACGTATTCTTGTGGCGTATGAGCCGGTGTGGGCCATCGGCACGGGGCGGGCTGCGACGCCGGAAATCGCTGCCGAGGCGCATCGCTACATCCGGGATCTAGCCGCGAACCGGTTCACATCTGAGCAGGCCTCCGAGCTTCGAATCCTCTACGGTGGGAGCGTCAAACTCGATAATATAAAGGTATTGATGGCGCAGGAGGGAATTGACGGTGCGCTCGTGGGCGGCGCGAGCCTGGACCCGAAGTTGTTTGCGGCAATCGTGAACTATTGAGCTGGCTGCGCGAGTTTCAGGGACGCAGTCGCAGGAGTTCGAAATGCCATCGTGGATGAAGTGGGCGATATCGCTGCTCGTGGCGGTCGGTTTGATCGCGTTGGGCTGGCGCGTGTCGTTCGTTCTGGTGACGCTGCACATACTGGTATGCTTCGTACTGGTCATCGTGATCATGTTACAGAGCGGGTCAGCCGCGGACCTGGCGGGCGCGTTCGGAGGCGCCGGGAGCCAGACGGCATTCGGACCGCGAGGCGCCGCGACGTTTCTTTCTCGCGCGACCACTTGGTGCGCCATCGTCTTCATGATGACTTCGCTCGCCCTTTCGGTGAAACGGACGCCAACGGAAATCAGCACCGGCTCGATCCTCGAACAGACTCAGAAGTCCGCCCCGGCGCCTGTGAAGCCGGCGCAAACACCGCCGGCTCAGTCGCCCATTCAGCAGCCGTCGTCTCCGGCGCCGAGCCAGCAAGGGCCTGCACCGACTCCGGCTCCTCAGAGGTAGAGACTTCTGTTACAATTTTCTGGTTAACGTCGGAATTGCGGTCGTGGCGGAACTGGCAGACGCACCAGCTTGAGGGGCTGGCGGTAGCAATACCGTGGTGGTTCGAATCCACTCGACCGCACCATTCTTACTTATCCGCTCTAATCCGAGCCCTCCTCAGGTTTTCCGTTATTCGACTCAGTCATTCCCTATACGCAATCTCGGTTCTGATTCGCGCTCTTTATCCGATATTCGACCGAGAACTGGCGGCAAACGGGGTCCGTCCCTGGCCAAACCCAATAGACTCGTTTCTCTTCTGGACGAAAGGGCCCGTTTGGTTTTCTCGATACGTTACACGGTACATGTTTCCTCCGCCGCACTCTTCGCGATACGTGTGTAAATTGCGGCCTCGATTGGATATGATTTGGGGCTCACACCGTCCAAATGATCTAATCGAGCGTTCTTCTTGATAATCGAACGGCGCGCAACAAGAGCAATTCGCAACCGGCGCCGCCACCGCGGCTCCGCAGAACCAGCCGTGTTGTTGGCTCTGCTTCTCGCGTTTCTCGTGGTTGCCACCGTCTATGTTTCTGCTGCGCATGTATTTCCGGCGCCACCACCGATTACCCGGGTTGCAGTGCAAGTCGACCACCAGTACAGCATCACCTTATATGCAACTGGCGCGGCCTTTGTGTTCGCGCAGTTGGGTCTCGCATACGCCGTATTCCGCTTCCGCGATCGCGGCCAGCACGCGCATTTCACGCGCGGCAGCGTTCTGCTGGAAATCCTCTGGACGTGTCTCACAGCTCTCGTTTTTCTTGTTCTCGGAATCCTGGGGAGCAGGGTATGGGCTGCCGTACAATTCTCACCGCCAGCCCCGGACACCATCCAGGTCGAAGTCACCGGCACCCAGTTCGTCTACACGTTCCGCTATCCGGGTCCGGACGGCAAGTTCGGCAGGCTCGATCCCGCCTTGGTGAACGCGCCGGCCGGCAATCCTCTTGGTCTTGATCCAAAGGATCCTGCGGCCAAGGACGATATCGTCACTTCGACTCTGACCGTCCCGGTGAACCATCCGGTCGAGCTGCTACTGCGCTCGCAGGACGTGGTCCACAATTTTTTCGTCCGAGAGCTACGCCTTCAGCAGGACGCTGTCCCCGGCACGGTGATCCCCCTGCACTTCACAGCGGACCGCGCAGGTCGCTGTGAAATTGTCTGCACGCAGTTGTGCGGCCTCGGGCACTACCGGATGCGGAGCTTTCTGAATGTCGTCTCCGAATCCGCTTACGAGGACTTCCTCAGGCAGCAGGCGGCTGCACAGTGAGCGCGTCCGCCCAAATTGGAACCGCGGCGCCGAAAGGATTTCTCCGCCGCTGCATCTTCAGTACGGACCACAAAGTCATAGGCCTCCAATACCTTTTCCTCGCACTCGCCGCCGTCACGCTGGGGATCGTCCTTTCGCTGTTGATGCGTTTTCATCTCGTCTGGCCGAACGCCCATCTTCCATTCTTGAGCGGCGGGATCATGACGCCGGAGCAGTATCTGGCGCTCGTCACGATGCACGGCACGATCATGGTTTTCTTCGTGCTCACTACCGCCCCGCAGAGCGCCTTCGGCAACTACTTTCTGCCGATTCAAATTGGCGCGCCGGATATGGCTTTCCCGCGGCTCAATATGCTCAGCTTCTGGCTGACGCTTGCTGCGTTCCTGTGCATGGCTGCGGCGTTCGTGGTTCCGGGCGGCGCGCCGATCAGCGGCTGGACGGCCTATCCTCCGCTGAGCGGGCTCGGCGATGTGACGGGTCCCGGCGAGGGAATCGGACAGACGATGTGGATCGTGAGCATCCTGCTATTCTGTTTCGCCTCGCTTTTGGGCTCGATCAACTTCATCTCCACGGCCATCGACATGCGCGCGCCCGGACTCACGCTGATGCGTATGCCGCTCACGGTCTGGGCGTGGTTCGTCACCGCAATTCTGAGTCTTCTCGCCTTCGGTGTCCTGCTCGCCGGTGGAGTTCTACTCTTCCTTGATCGCTCCGCTGGCACGAGTTTTTTCCTCCCCGCCGGACTCGTCGTGAACGGCGAATTGCAAGTCCGCGCGGGAGGCTCGCCGCTTCTCTGGCAGCACCTGTTCTGGTTCTTCGGCCATCCCGAGGTTTACATTGCGATTCTGCCGGGCATGGGCGTCGCGTCCCACGTTCTCGCGAATTTCTCGCGCAAACCCGTTTTCGGCTATCGCGCGATGGTGTTGGCCCTCGGTGCGATCGGTTTCCTCGGCTTCCTGGTTTGGGGCCATCACATGTTTGTAAGCGGCATGAGCCCGTATTCGAGCCTGACTTTTTCCGTGCTTACGATGTCGATTGGCGTTCCCTCAGCGATCAAGACCTTCAACTGGCTCGGCACGCTGTGGGGCGGGAAGATACAGTTTCATCCGCCGATGCTGTTCGCCATTGGCTTCGTTTCGTTCTTTGTTACCGGTGGGCTTTCGGGAATCTTTCTCGCGCAGCCGGCCGTGGATATCATGCTGCACGCGACCTATTACGTGGTCGCCCACTTTCACATCGTCATGGGCGTGGCGGCAATCTTTGGGATTTTCACCGCGACCTACTATTGGTTTCCCAAAATGTTCGGCCGTATGATGGACGAAACGCTCGGGAAGTTTCATTTCTGGCTCACATTCGCCGGCTCCTACTGCATCTTCATGCCCATGCACTTTGTTGGCATCGAAGGCGGCGTCCGGCGTTATGCCGACTCGTCCGGCGCAACCTATCTTGCGGCGCTCCAGCCGTTGCATCGCTTCATGACCATCGCGGCGTTTGCCACCGCCGCGGCGCAGCTCGTCTTCTTTTACAATTTTTTCTGGAGTCTGAAGAGAGGCAGGAAAGCGCCCGCCAATCCCTGGAGCGCCACAACGCTCGAATGGATCACGTCTTCGCCGCCTCCCGCGGACAATTTTGACGGTCGTTTTCCGAGCGTCTATCGCGGGCCCTACGAGTACAGCGTCCCGGGCGCGAGCCAGGATTTTCTGCCGCAGAATGTCCTGGCGGAAGAGGACGCGCTCGCAAATCAGGAGACTCCGAATGCCAGGTAATGTGGCGACAGCAACGTTGCAACTCAACGGTGCCGGTGGAAACGCCAACGTTGGCGCTCCTTCTGGCAATGGCGGGCAGGGAAGCGGGCCTTCGGGCGCTACCGGCGTCCCACAGCGGACCTACGTCACCGGGATGATGATCGCGCTCGCCGGCATTTTGATGTTTTTCGCAGCGCTTGTCAGCGCCTACACTGTCCGCAGGGGCTTTCCCAATAGCGATTGGCAAGCGCTCGAGGTCCCGCGCATCCTTTGGCTGAATACGCTCGTTCTTCTTGCCAGCAGTTTCACCTTGGCGCGCTCGCGCCGCCACTTGCTTTCGGGAGACGACGAGAGCTTCCGCCACTGGTGGGGCGTCACCGCAATTCTGGGTGTCTTTTTCGTCGCGGGACAACTCATCGCGTGGCGCCAGCTTGTCGTCGCTGGTGTTTATCTGGCGACGAATCCCAGCAGCAGTTTTTTCTATATCTTTACGGCCGCGCACGGATTGCACCTGCTCGGCGGAATCATTGGCCTCCTCGCGGTTGCGTTCCGTTCGCCGCGCCGCCTTGCGCGTCGCACAGCCGTCGACGTAATTTCCATGTACTGGCACTTTATGGATGGGCTATGGTTGTTCTTGTTCGTCTTTCTCCTGGCGGGGAGCTAAGCATGAGAACGGCAGAACGCACGTCCCAAGTCGGGAGCATGGAAACTGCAAAGCATCGGAGAGCCCGGTCACTGGCCCGTCTCGTTTCCGGGTGTCTGGTGCTGCTCCTCTCGGTTGCGCCGCACGTAGCCGCTCAGGGCTGCGCCATGTGCTACCAGAACGCCGCGGCGTCTGGCGGGCAAGGCCGTGCAGCCCTCCGCCACGGCATCCTGATTCTGCTGGCACCCGGCCTGAGCCTTTTCTCCGGCATCTTCGTCCTCATCTACCGCCGCCGCAACTCTGCGCGCTGAGTGCGAGTATATGAACTTCAGGATTTGATTGCTGCGGGGCCCTACTATTCTTGGTATATCCGGGTGCGTCCCTATGGCAATGGGGCCGGTCCCAGTTGCATCTCCTAAGAATTCTGGTAGTTACAATAACGCGATCTGCGAAGAACTCTTGGTAGCCCACTTGCTTGCAGCTCGATCACAATATCTCGAAAATGACATCGATTCACCCTTGCGAGAAGAGGTTGCGGGCGGACTTGCATCGGCAGTTCAACTCACACTGGAGACTTCAGAACATGGCAAAAGTAAGGTTCGTGCTGCTGGTTCTTGGGGCCCTTCTCGCTATTTCGACTGTCACCAAAGCCCAGAACGTAGCGTCGATCACGGGCACCGTGACCGACTCATCGGGGGCGACTGTGCCTGGCGCCAGTATCAAGTTGGAGAATACGAAGACCAATGCGAGCTATTTTGCGAAGACAGCCGGTGACGGTGGCTACCGAATTGTTGACGTTACCCCTGGCCCAGGCTACGTACTGACCATACGGAAAGATGGCTTCCAGCTCATGACAATCGCAAACATTTACCTGCCTGTTGCGACCGCGACCACTCAAGACGCGAAGCTGGAACTAGGTACAATCTCGCAGACGGTTGAGGTAACGGCCGCTGGTTCAGTCACCCTGGACACGACGGATGCCACGATTGGAAACAGTTTCGATATGCGGGCTGTGGCGGAGCTCCCAAATCAGTTTCGCGATAACCCTGCCAACCTCCTCCAGCGACAGCCTGGCGTAACTCCGATCCCGGTTGGCGGCAATGTGCCAGACGATCCATTGGGTATCCGCGGCGGCGCCGTAACCGGCGCGCGGACAGACCAGAGCAATATCATTGTGGACGGTATCGACGCCTCCGATTTTGGAACCGGCGAAGCGTTTGCAACTACCGCTTCAATTCCCGTGGACGCCATACAGGAGTTCCGGACCGAAGTCGCCAACCCAGTATCGGATACCGGCCGAGGGAGCGGCGCATCGACTTTTATAAGTACGAAAAGCGGATCGAATGAATGGCATGGTACCGCCCAGGAATGGAACCGCACTGCACTCACCGAAGCGAATACCTTCTTCAACAAGACCACCACCCCTTTTATCCCTAGGGAACAACTCGTTCGCAATCAGTTTGGCACCAATCTGGGCGGACCGATTAAGAAAGACAAGTTGTTCTTCTTTTTCGACTATGACGGTCGTCGCGACGCAGAGCAGGAACCTGTCCTGCGCATTGTGCCGCTATCGAATATTACCGCGCTAGCCGCGGGTGGACCCAGTGCGGGAATCAACTACATAAACAACAATCCAGGATGCGATGCTTCCAGCCGGTTGAGTACGACCCCAGGCTGCATCTCCCTGCTTCCCGCTGCCGGGGCATGTGGTTCCCAGTCTGTGCAGGGGCTCGACCCATTGTGTGTCGGTGCAGATGCCGCGCTCGTCAAGTTCATAGCTGGCCGTTACCCGGCTGCCAACGACATGACGCAGGGAGATGGCGTCAATACCGGGGGATACCGATTCAGCGCTCCCGCTCCGCTCTCGGAGAATATCTATCTGGCTCGCATCGATTACAACCTATCCAGCAAGCACAAGCTTTTCACACGATTCAATTTCGATAACGAGCGGAACGCAGATACGCGGAATAACATCAGCCCCGTCACGGGTATCGCCGCCTCCGTAGCTTTCAAGGGAGACCCGCTAACTGCCGTCGATACCGAAAACGATAAGGCCTGGGTCATCGGAGATACGTGGACGATCACTCCCAATACGGTCAATCAATTCGTTTACGGAGAGAGCCGAGGGCAGGCGGATTTTGGAATTCCGTTTAATCCAAACGGCACAAACTTCCAATTTACATGGATGGATGATTTCTTCGATCCACCGTATCTGCGCCAGAGCACGCAATCGCACATTATTCCTGAGCCTACGTTTCGCGACGATTGGTCGCAGACGCGTGGAACTCACAACCTGTCTTTCGGAGGAGTCTTCAAGCCCGTCCGCACACGAGACGTGGAGACCAACGATTTTAATTTCATCGGGATCGGTCTCAACGCGCTCACTCCAAACCTCGATCCGACTCTCAGGCCGGCCAACATCTTGAGTAATCCGGCCCTGGACCCTACCGGTGTGGCTGCGGGCGATTGGGACAATATGTTTATGGGCATGTTGGGGTCCTGGTGGCTAGACGAGGGCGTGTTCAATTACCTCAAGGATGGCACTCCGCTTGCGCTCGGGGTGCCCCATCGAATCGACTATCGCTACTACGAGTACGAATTCTACGGGCAGGACTCGTGGCGCGTCACCAAGAGCCTGACCATCACGTACGGCTTGCGCTATCAGTACGATTCAGTGCCATACGAGACGAACGGCTTGGAAGGTGTCAGCACGATCCCCTTCAACAAGGAATTCGGGGACCGCCTGATTGCTGGAGCGACTGGCGTCTCGGGCTTCACCACAACTCCCTTTCTGACCTACACGCTGGGCGGAAAGGCAAATCCCGGCGCCCCTTCCTTGTATCACGAAGATCCGCTGAACTTCGCTCCGCGATTTGCCCTGGCGTGGAATCCGTCGGTCAATGACGGTCCTTTGGCAAAGCTTCTCGGTGACCGCAAGACCGTGTTTCGCGGTGGGGCGGCTATAATTTACGATCACACGGCTGTCAATTCCATCAACTTCATACAAGATCAAAACAGCTTCTTGTTTAGTAATGTGTCGGGCGGTGAGTTCGGTGGGAACACGCCTGAGGTCGATTTGTCGACTGATCCGAGGTTTACTGGCATCAACGACCTTCCGGTTACGTCTTCGACCCCTCCCGTCGCACCTCCGTTTGCCAACCCGCTCACGCCGAACGTTTTCGGCGGCGTGGGCATCGGCCAGGCGGAAGATGAGGACAACTACACAGTCGATCCCAATTTCAAGACACCCTACTCCTTGGCATACACCGCGGATGTTCAACGAGAGCTTCCTGGGGGCCTCCAACTTGATCTGGGTTGGGTCGGCCGGTACGCGCATCGTCTCATCGCACTCGCAGATGCAAACCAGTTGGTTGACTTCGACGTTCCTGCTGACGGGCAGACCCTATTTCAGGCGATCGCCAACCTCGAAACCGAAGCCAGGGCGGGAGCGGCGGCCGCCACACCTCAAGCGATCCTGGAAGATCCCAACGTCTGCGGTCCGGGATGCTCGGATTTCATCTATTCGAAGTTTCCAAACACCCTGAAATTGGGAGGGCTCGGCAGCATCGTCAGCACGATGGATGCGAACTTTATTTTCGGTGCGCCTTTTGCATTCGCTCCCAACGTCGGAATGTCTCCGCAATTCTCCAGCAACGTGTATCTGACAAACAAGGGATGGTCCAGCTATAACGGCTTGCTCGTCACGCTGCGAAAACGCTTTACAAACAACCTGCAGGGAGACTTCAACTATACGTACTCACATTCTATCGACAACATTTCCATTATTGCCGACAACATCGGGAATCAGGCAGGCACCACGCCTGCCGTCTTGTGCGACGCGCGAAGCGGAGCTGCTTGCCGGGGCGACTCGGAATTCGACCTGACCCATACGATCAATGCCGATGGCGTATATATTCTTCCCTTTGGGCGCGGACAGAAATACGGGAGTGGCGCTTCAAAATGGCTAGACGAACTGATTGGCGGATGGCAATTCTCGGACATCACAACTTGGCACACTGGATTTCCCTTCAATGCCTTCGCGGGCGTGGAGACGACGAGCCTTCTCGCCGATTCTCTCGGTATCTTCGACGGAAATAAATCTGCTATTGCCGTCAATATTCACAAGGCTCCGGACGGCAGCATACAGCTATTCGCCAACCCCGCTGCCGCAGCTGCAGCATTCAGCTCTCCAACGGGTCAACAAATCGGTAACCGGAATGTGTTGCGCGGCCCTCACTACTCCAATTGGGATATGGCGCTTGCCAAGAACTTCAATCTTGGAAGTGAGCGGTATCGCCTCCAGTTGCGCATGGAGGCCTACAACGCGTTCAATCATCCCAATTTCGCGATCCCGACGAACGGGTTCACGGGTTCTCAATTTGGAGTGATATCCACTGTAGTCGGGGACCCTCGGGAGATGCAGTTCGCTCTGCGGTTTGACTTCTAGCCTCCGTAAGAGAAGCGATGTGCGGGCGGGCCTCACACCGTGGGGTCCGCCTTTTTCTTGAGGTGCGGCAGGACAGAATGAAAGCTTACACTCGTTCGAGTTGCGTGAGCTGGAACGGGTCGCCGATTTTCTCGTGTAAATCGCGCCACAGCGTTTCCGGCTGCGCCAGAAACACTTCGACGACGCGGGGATCGAACTGCCTTCCCGAAAACCGCTGAATCTCTTCGCGGGCGGCCGAGATCGGTAGCGCCTTCCGGTAAGGCCGATCCGAGATCATCGCGTCAAGCGTATCCGCCACCGCGAAAATCCGGGCCCCGAGAGGAATTTCCTCGCCCTTCAGTCCGTGCGGATAGCCCGAACCGTCGTAGGCCTCCTGGTGCGAGAGGACGATTTCGGCAGCCTCTTTGAGGAACGGAATCCGCTCGAGCACGGCGTAGCCGATCTCGCAATGCCGCCGCATGATTTCGCGCTCTTCCGAGGTCAGAGGGCCTGGCTTGCGGAGAATGTAGTCCGGAATTCCCATCTTGCCGATGTCGTGGAGGAAGGCGCCGCGCGCGATCTGCCGCAGAAGCCCCTTGTCTAGACCCATCGCCTTGGCGATCGTGATCGTGAATGCGGTGACACGCTGGCAGTGGCCTTCGGTTTCTGCATCCTTGGCGTCGAGCGCCCCGCCGAGTGCTTCAAGCGTGTAATCGTAGGACTGTTCGAGGTCTTGCAGCGCGATGGAGAGCTGCTGCGTGCGTTCGGCGACGAGTTGTTCGAGGTCGCTCTGATATGTACGGTTTTCGAGTACCAGCCTGCGGTGCTCGAGCGCTCGCCGCACGCTCAGGTGGAGCTGGTCCTTTTCGAACGGCTTCAAAATGTAGTCGTACGCCCCGGCGCGGATGGCTTCGAGCGCGATCGAAATGTCGTGCATGGCCGTGACCATGATCACCGGAACGTCCGGATCGTCCTCGCGCAGCTCCCCAAGCAGCTTCAGCCCGTCCATTTCAGGCATGACGATGTCGCTCAGTACCAGGTCGTACGAGTCTTTCCGGAAAGCCTCGAGCGCCATTCGTCCGTTCGAAGCCATCGTGCAGGGGTGACCCTGCGCCTCGAGCAGCGTCGAAACGACTTCGCGAATCGCCTCTTCATCGTCCACGACGAGAATCTTCTCTTTTTCCACGGGTCGCTCCGCTTGGGCCGCTAATTCGCGTTAATTCCGTTGACGCCATTATAAAGCACGGCACACGCGGCAAGACTTGCTGTTGCTGGATTTTTCGCCCGTGTGCTAATTCTTATAATGGCTTCCTGATATCCCCGAATTGTCGATTGTGACTTGGTAGGTGAGCGGCGGGGTGTCGCTCGGACAAGGCGCGATGGCTTTTGCATCGAATCCCGGAATCTTGGCTGTCGCCTTCATGGAAGGTGCCGCCGCCTCTATCCTGCTGGTCCTCTATTGGTTGCTTCTCCCGGGTTTTTCTGCGCGTTTCTTCCGCTATTGGCTGGCCGGATGGAGCTTTTACGTAGGGCTGGAGGGTCTGCGCATCGCATCGCTCTTGAGCGGCGGAGCCGGCGAGGTGCGGTTCAGCTTCGCGCTCTCCCTGGTGCCGGCTCTCTTGTTCCTGGCCTCCGCGATGGAGTGCCGCGGCCTGGGAACGAAGGTGAAGTATTTGTGGCCCTTGGGTCTCGCGGCCGTTGGCGCTTTCGCGTCCCTTGACTTGGTGGCCAAGCTGCCCCGCACCGAGACATGGGCCGAAACCCTGTTCGTCTGTTCCGCATATCTCTCGGCTGGCTGGATTCTTTGGCGCTCGCAGACGCAACACCGCGGCGTGGGCTGGAAGCTGCTCGCCGCAGCGCTCTTGCTCCGCGGCCTTCACGGGTTGGACCGGCCCGAATGGGCGGACCGGGGCCTCGCGCTCTTCCGGATCTCCTTCCATGGCCTGTTCGGGATCACGATGGGCGTCGCCATGGCCGTGCTGATATTGGAAGCGGGCCGCACTCGAACGGAAGACCTCAACGAAAAACTGCGGCGCCTGGCCCTAATCACGGCTGAAGCCACGCATTCCTTTCGGATGGAGGAAGTCCTGCTAGGGGTTCTGCGTCATCTTGTCGAAATCCTGGGTGCCAGCCACGGTGTCGTGCTCCTTCTCGATGATCCCGGCAATCCTACGGCCCTAGTGGTCCGTGCCGCAGTTGGGCCGGGGGGGCCGTCTCGAGTGCATCACCCGAATGTCTCCGTCGCTGAGTCTTGGGCGCAAGACGTTCTGCGTCAGGAAACGCTGCTCGTTTCTTCCGGAGCTCCCGGAGATTCCGTGGTTCGGTTGTGGACGGATGCGCAGAAGCTCGCCGCTGTTTTGCTGGTTCGTATACCCGGAAAGGAAGCGCCGCTTGGATTGCTCGGGATCGGGTCATCGACAGCCCGCACCTTCGAGCCCGACGAGGAGCATTTCCTGGTCAACGTCGCGAATCTCTTGGGCCTGACGGTTCAAAACGTGGCTCTCTTCGAGACGTCGGTGGCCTCCCGCAGGCAATGGCTCGACACCTTCGACTCGATCGACGATTTGATCCTCGTCCACTCCCTCGATGGCCGCATCCTCTGTGCTAATCGGGCGCTGGCCGTCCGCTTGGAAACCGAGCCCGCAGCCCTGGTGGATCGGTCTGTGCGTGATGTGCTCAGCAAGGCCGGCACTCCGTGGGCGCTCTGTCCGTATTGCGAAGGTGCGGCGGGAAAGTCCGAGGAGATGGACCCAACCTTCGGCGGCTACTTTCTTGCCACCGACTCGGTGTTCCACGATTCCGAAGGAGGGCGGCTGGGGACGATCCACGTCCTCAAGGATTTCACTGCTCATCGCCAGGTCGAGAATAAGTTCCGCACCCTCTTCGAAAAGGCCCCCGCAGGCGTCTTCATTTCCACGGTCGAGGGCCGCTTCCTCGATTTCAACGACGCCTTCATGCGCATCGTCGGATATGAGAGCCGCGAGGAGCTCTTCGAGACGAGTATCCCTTCGCACTTCTATGTGAACGCGGCTGACCGCCAGCGGCTCAGGCGTCTGCTTCACGAGTATGGCGAAGTCAGCGACTTCGAATTTCAATTCCGCCGCCGCGACGGCGAGATTCGCACCGCCCGCGAATCGAGCTTCGCCACGCGCGATGATTCCGGCGCCATCGTCGCCTACCAAGGTTTCGTGCTCGACGTCACCGAGCACAAACAGGCCGAAATGGACATTCGCCGGCGCAACCGCGAACTCCTCGCTCTGAACGCGATCGCCGAACTGCTCACGCAATGCTCCACGCTCGAGGAAGGGCTCAATGACGCGCTTCTCAAGGTCACCGAGCTTTCTGCCGTGGACGCTGCCGTCGTCTATTTCCTCGATGAGTCGGCTAGGACGCTGAGGCGCGCGGCCGCCGTCGGGTATCGATCGGCGCATGCGCGCCGCGCTATTCCCGTGGAAGTTTCAGCGGCGTTGCTCCACCAGATTCGCCAGGTGCGGGTGACGATCCTCTCTGGAACCGCTCCTGTATTGCCCGAAGAATTCCGCGAACTGCACCGGAGCGAGGGCATTCAGGTATCGCAGGTGGTCGTCCTCTGGGCCAAAGACCGCATCATCGGCGTCCTCGTGGTCGGCTGCCGCGAGATGCGGGCGTTTTCAACCGGCGAGTTGAACCTGCTCTCGGCCGTCGGCAATCAAATCGCCACCACCATCGATAAGTCGCTTCTGTTGGAGAAGACCCGCGAGGCTTACGAAACTTTGCGCCGCACGCAAGAACAGCTCTTGCAAAGCGAAAAGATGGTCGCGGTCGGGCAATTGATTTCTGGCGTCGCACACGAGCTCAATAATCCGCTGACCGCAATTCTCGGATACAGTCAACTGCTGAAGTCGGAAGAGCTCAATAGTTCGCGGGGCGCGAATTACGTCGATAAACTTTATAAGCAGGCCCAGCGCACGCACCACATTGTCCAGAATCTCCTGAGTTTTGCCCGCCAGCACAAACCCGAGCGCGCCCCTGTACAGTTGAACCAGATTCTCGAGGACACGCTCGTCCTTCGCGAATACGACATGAGGCTCAACAACATCGTCGTTCGCCGCGAATTCGATCCGAAACTGCCCCTGACCGGCGGAGATTTCCACCAGCTTCAGCAGGTCTTTCTCAACATTTTGAACAATGCGGTCGATGCTATTCAGGAAAAGGGCGGGTCGGGCGAAATCTGGATTCGCACCGAAGCGGTCGGAAACCGGTTGCGCGTCGAGATGACCGACAATGGACCCGGCGTGCAAAATCCCCACCGCATTTTCGATCCCTTTTACACGACCAAACCCGTCGGCAAGGGAACGGGTCTCGGCCTCAGCATCTGCTACGGAATTGTCAAGGAGCATGGAGGAGAAATTCAAGTTCGGAATTCACCGCCGCGCGGCGCCACGTTCACTATCACGTTGCCGCTTCTCGTGGTTTCTTCCGCGGTGCCCGCCGCCGACACACCGCGCGCGACCCACGCCGCCTCCGGGAAAGTCCTGTTGGTCGACGACGAGGAGACTGTGCTCCAGCTCGAGGAGGAAATATTGGTCGCTCGCGGATCTGCCGTGAGGCTGGCCCGCAACGAGCAGGAAGCCATCGATATCTTGAAGCAGGACTCTGTCGACGCGGTCGTAGTTAGCGTCAAGTTGCCGGGTGAAATGTCGCCGGGTGGACTTTACCACTGGATTGAAAACAATCGTTCCGACCTCGCCGCCCACGTCGTCTTCACGACTTCGAATACCGGCGAAGACCACATCCCCGAAGCGGTGCGGAGGTCGGGCTGCCAGGTACTCGCGAAACCTTTCCAGATCGACGAGTTCTGCAAAGCCGTGCAATCGGTGCTGCCTGCCCCGGTCGCGGGCGGTTCGAAGCGCTGAGCCGCGAAATGGGAGCTCTCGGCCCTCGTCGCTAAAACCCCGCTCCGAAGGCTCGCCGCCTCGCCCTTGCGCCCGTGCTGGGACACACTATAGTATCGATCACGTCGGTCGTCAGTTGCTGCCGCACGATCCTTGCATCATCGAGAACGCAGGCAGGTGCGTATGGAATGCATAGAGTTTGCCCGGACTGCTCGCGCCCAGAATGGTCGGCCGCGAGCAGTCAGCGTATGGATGCTTTGTTGCTGCGCGATGGTGGCCCTCGGTTCGGCTCCGTCAGCGATGGCGAGTCACGCCGCACAAGCTGCTGCTTCTCAGAATAGTCAAGAACGCATCGACGCGGGCAAAAAACTATACGCCTCGACTTGCGTTTTCTGCCACGGCCCTGACGGCAAGGGCGGCGTCGCACGATCTCTTTGGGGGCTTTCTCTCTCGGCAAAGGACGCGACGGACATCATCTCAAATGGAAACTCCAGCACCACGATGCCGGCATTTAAGAGCACCTACACCCAAACGCAGATCGGCGACCTCGCCTCCTACGTCCTCTCGCTGTCATCCACCGGCGCCGGCAAGGGCGCCACTGCCGGTTCAAGCGAAACCGGCGCAGCCATTTACGCGACCCGCTGCGCTTCGTGTCACGAGGCCGGAGGACCGCCGTATGTAAATCACTTCGTCTTGAAGGCCGCGTCTCCGGAATACATCATCTACATGCTCGACGCTGGCACCATGCACGCGCAGGGCGCTCACCTGACCGCCTCCCAGCGCGCAGCCGTCGCGGAGTTTCTCACCGGCAAGCGTCTTGGCGGCCCCGGAGCCATGTCTGCGGGCCGTTGCCCAGGCCAGGCGCCGAGCAGCTTTTCAGGCCCGCAATGGAACGGCTGGGGCGTGGATTTCGATAACAGCCGCTTTCAGCCGGCCGATCAGGCAGGTTTGACGGCTGCGCAGGTTCCGGGCCTCAAGCTGAAATGGGCCTTCGGATTTCCCGGCGGCTTCGCAGCTTACTCTCAACCCGTTGTCGTCGGCGGTCGCGTATTTGTGGGTGATCCCCTCGGCGGGGTTTATTCGCTCGACGCTTCGACTGGGTGTACGTACTGGAAGTTTCAGGCGGCTGCGGGGGTTCGCGCGGCCGTCACCATCGGTCCAGGCCATTTGGCCTACTTCGGAGATTATCGCTCGAACGTCTACGCAGTAAATGCCGTCACCGGGAAGCTGGTCTGGAAGACCAGGATGAGTGACCACCCCTACGCGCGCGTCACGGGAACTCCGAGACTGTACAAGGGGCGGCTCTACGTGCCGGTGGCGTCTCGCGAGGAGTGGATGTCAGCCGATCCAAACTATCGATGCTGCACGTTCCGAGGCATCATGGTGGCCCTGGATGCTGCCACTGGCAAAGAGGTGTGGCGGAGCTACACTATCCCTGATTCAGCGCGGCCGACGAAAAAGGGCAAGGCAGGGACACAGCTCTGGGGACCCTCGGGGGCGGCCCTGTGGTCGTCGCCCACCGTCGACACCGCACATAATCTCCTCTACATCGGTGCGAGCAATAACTACTCGGATCCCGCCACGGCGAATAGCGACGCCATCTTGGCCTTCGATCTCGCGACGGGCAAGATCGTCTGGTCGCGCCAGATTACGCCGGAGGACACTTACAACATAAGCTGCTTTCGCGACGACAAAAGCAATTGTCCTGCCAAGCAAGGTCCCGATTTCGACTTTGCGGCCCCGCCCATCCTGCGAGTGTTGACAAATGGGCGACGGGTATTGATCGTCGGCCAAAAGTCCGGCGTGGTTTTCGGCCTCGATCCGGATAAGCAAGGAGAGATTCTCTGGCAAACCACCATCGGCCACGGAGGACCGCTCGGAGGAGTCGAATGGGGACCTGCCGTGGATTCCGAAGTGGCGTACGTCGCGCTTTCGGATTTCGGTTTTGCCGGGGGCCCGGAAGGCACGGTGCCGGACCCGAAGAGCGGCGGTGGGCTATTCGCGCTCGATCTTGCCACTGGCAAACAGATATGGGCAGCCCTTCCAGTGGCTGGCGGATGCACCGTACCGCGCTGTAGCCCGGCGCAATCCGCTGCCGTGACCGCGATACCCGGCGTAGTTTTCTCCGGTGCGGACGACGGGCACCTCCGTGCCTATTCGACCAAGGACGGCAGCACACTGTGGGACTACGATACTCTGCGAGAGTTTGACACGACGAACAGCCTGCCGGCCCGCGGTGGGTCGATCGACGGCGGAGGCCCCGCGGTCGCTGGTGGCATGGTCTTCGTAACTTCCGGCTATGGCTCGTTGTATGGCATTCCCGGCAACGTACTCCTCGCATTTGGGCCAGAATAGCCGTTATTTCCCGCGCCCTACGAATCTGGAGGCACACCCGCGTGAGCAGCTCATTGAAGGCGACCAGCCCATTGCAGAGCATTCAGGGCAAACACGTCGTCGTGGTCGGCGGCCACGGGCGCGCGTGTCACCGTCGCATCGCGCAATCGGCAAAGGGTCGACGACACGGTGGCGTTGCTCGGAGCGCCCGTGCAAGGCCGAGTGGTCGATCTCACCGATGCCGAGCCCGTGCGCGCGTTTTTCGCGCAAGTTGGAGAAATCGACCATCTCATCCTTCCCAGAAATGAGGTCCCACATCGCGCCGTTCCGGAAGCTTTCCATTGCCGATGCGCAGGCGTCGATGGCCAGCAAATTCTGGGGACAATACGCGGCCGTCAAGGCGGCTCAGATGGCGCATGCAGGCTCCGTGGTGCTTTTCTCAGGTGTTGCGGCTCGATCAATGCAGCGGTTGAGGCGCTCGGCAAAGCCCTCGCTGTGGAACTTGCGCCGGTGCGCGTCAACGTGATCGCGCCAGGCATCGTCGAGACGGAACTCTGGGCGGGCCTGCCCGAAGAGGCGCGCGCCGCCGCGCTCAAGTCCTTCACGGAGGGGCCAGCCCATCGCGCGGCCCGGACGGCCCGAGGAGATTGCGGCGGCCGTCCTGAACATGATGACGGCGACATTCATGACCGGCGGTGTCGATGGAGGAACGCTGCTCGTATAGAGCAAAACGGCTCACCCGGTTCGCGTCGGCGTCGCGCGGCGCACGTGCCTGCCTCGTGCCTGAGGCGTCGGGAAACCTGCTATCCTTCCTACATCATCCAACTGCTGAAGGAGTCGGGATGAAACGCGTGGTGGGTCTTCTGGTTGCGCTTCTGTTCTGGGTTGCCACGGCTGCCGGCCAGTCGGCGTCGCCGCCCCCTGCTCCTCCGGCCGCGCCGGAATCCGCGGCTCCCGCGCCGGTCAAACCGGGTCCGAATCCCGAATTTCTGCGCGCCGCCGACGAAGTCCTCGCGCAAATGAGCCAGATCCTTCATCTTCCAATCAAGGAGCCGCTCAAGAAGAGCCTGCGCTCGAAGCAGGAAATTCGCGATTATCTCGTCCGCGAGGAGAAGGAAGACAAGGACGACGCGCAGCGCTATGCCGACCGGAAGGCGCTCGAAGCTTTTGGTCTCATCCCCAAGGATTTCCCGCTCGATTCGTTCCTGCTCGACGTTCTGACCGATCAGGTCGCCGGCCTCTACGACCCGAAGGCAAAGGAGTTCTACATCGCCGACTGGATCCCGGCCGGCGAGCAGCGCGAGATCATGTCTCATGAGTTGACGCACGCGCTTGAGGACCAGTCCTTCCACATTGATCCGTGGATCAAGGCGGCGCGGCCCAACGACGACGCGGAAACGGCTCGCGAGGCCGTGAGCGAGGGCAGCGCGATGGCCGCCATGCTCGATTACGCCCTCCGCGACAACAAGATCGGAGTCCGCGATCTCCCCGACGTGACGATGGTGATTCAATCCGGCGCGATTGCGGAAATGAACAAGGATCCCAACCTTGCGAAAGCGCCGATCTACATCCGGGATGCCTTGCTCTTCCCCTATCTTGCCGGGACGAAGTTTTCCCAGCAGTTTCTGAAAGCTCACTCCGGCTGGGAAGACCTGCATCTCATTTTTCAGAATCCGCCCGTTTCCACGCAGCAGATCATGCATCCCGACTTCTATCTCAAGAGCGTCGGACCGCAAAAGGTCACGCTGCCCGCATGGAAGGGCCTTGTTCCCGCCGACTGGAAGCTGCTCGAGGAGAACGTGATGGGAGAGTTCGGCCTCGACGAGATTTTGAGGCAGTTCCTCGGCCAGGACCGCGCCGACGCGCTTTCCCCCGCGTGGGACGGAGACCGCTACGCCGTGTTCGAAGACGCGAAGACGAAGGAAACGCCAGCCGTCTTTTTTCTCGCGCTCGAAACCTCCGAGGATGCAGGCCGCTTCTTCGGGCAATACAGCGAAGCGCTCGAGACGAAATACAAGACCCGCACGCAGCTCTACCGCCGCCCGAACTTCTTCCAATTCCAAACGGATACCGGCGGCGTTTTTCTTCACTGCGTGGGGCTGACATGCCTGACCGTCGAAGGCGCTACGCGCGCGACCTACGATGCGATCGATCGCGCCGTCGGCTGGCCGCCCGCGCCGGCCCCGGCCCCTGCGGTGGCACCGGAGTCCGCTGCCCAGACGAATCCTTCGCAGTGGTTCACCCTCGCGGCGCGCTAAAATTCTCCATGAGCATTTTCGATTTGCCGCGCGTTCCGGAACCCGAAGTCATGGACGATTCGGGCGAGGTGGAAGCCTATGCCTCGGCCGCCGCACAGGCCTATCTCGAACGAATCGACGACACGTTCGTCGAACACGCCCTGCGGTTGTTGAAGGGACGCGAGCGCGGTCGCGCGCTCGATATCGGCATTGGCCCAGGGCAGATCGTGATCAAGCTCGCGCGGCGGCTGACTCGCTGGAAATTCACCGGTGTGGACCGCTCGCCGAATATGATCGCTCAGGCGCGCGCGAATCTCGAGGCTGCGGGCCCGGCGCTGGCCGGCCGCGTCGAATTTCAGGTTGCGGATGGCAACCGTCTGCCGTTTCCCGACGCGAGCTTCGATTTCCTGATGTGCAACTCGGTGTTGCATCACTTCGCCGAGCCGGAAAAACTTCTCGCCGAAATCGCACGTCTCGCCGGGCACGATGGCGCCATCCTTCTTCGCGATCTGCGCCGCCCGGGACGCCTCGCCTATCCGCTGCACATCCGCTGGCACGGCCGCCACTACTCCGGAACGATGCGCCAGCTCTATCGCGACTCCGTACGCGCGGCCTACACCGCGCCGGAATTGCAAAAGATGCTCGATTCCGCCCCACTTTCCGGCGCGCGCGTTTTCGAGCGCCGCCCCACTCACCTCGGCCTCGAACGCCCCATCTCTACGTGACCGTTCTGCCTGCATTCGCGCGGGGCATCCTATGCCGGTCGGCCCACGCGGCCCACGGAACCGTGAGCCAGATTGCAAGCGCGCTCAGCGCCAGCACGTTCGGAGGCGGCGGCCCGAACGTTGATGCGAAGTAGATGACAACGAGAACAATCACAAGAGACCATAGCGCGAATTGGCCGGTGCGATCGATCGCGCGCTGCCCGCTCAAGTACACTAGAAGGCCGAATCCAAACAGCGCGAGTTCCGCGGCCAGCGTCAGGGGCAGGGAATTCCACATTCCCAATCCGTAACCAGTTCCGCCGGGCACGAGTGGCATGTCGGGCCGGTGAGCGATGTAGTCGAGCAGCCAGTGTGTGGGCACGCATGCGCCGACCACGGCAGCGCCGCGTCCATCGCGGCGGATCGCGAAATAGGCCGCGCCGAGCAGTATCGCCCAGCCGATCTGCGCCACCAGGCTGTGCGACCAGAGATACGAAACGAAATCGAGCGGCGTGACCCGCGTGATTCCCGGCGCGATGCGTACCTTCTCCCAGCCGAGTAGCAGAAATATCGGCCAGAGCATGTCCGCAAGTTGCGCCGCTAGGACGAGAGTGCCCAGAGAAGTTTTCGGCGCCGCTTTCTTTGCCGTGAACGCCACGCCGAAGTGTCCCAGGAACATGTCAGTCGTTGAACGCTGCTGCGCTGGACTCCGCCCTGTGGACTGCCATCAGCGTTTGGTCGTCTGCTTGCCGCACCCCGGAAGAGTACCGTTCGACGTCCTCGAGGCAGGCTGAGACAAGTTCCTTCGAAGGCCAGCCATGCCGGCCGCCCGCAGCGAGTGAAAGCCCGCCGATGCCATATTCGTTGCCGGATAGATCGCGCGCCTCTGAGATGCCGTCGGTGAAGAGGAGCAGGCTGTCGCGCGGCTCGAGCCGTATTCGGTGAACCGTATAACGGCTCGTCGAGAACATTCCCAGCGGCAACCCAGTGGAGCCGATCTGCTTCACGCCATTTTGTGACACAAGCAGGGCGGGGGAATGGCCCGCGCTGGCGATTTCGATCTCGCCCGTCTTGCTGGCCCGCCCGCAGACGAGTGTGGCGTACTGCCCTGCGATCGTGCTCTCGCAAAAGAGGCGGTTCGCGATTTCGAGCAGCTTGTCGAGCTCGAGACCCATACTCGCGAGAGTGCGAAACATAGCATTCAGGTGCGTCATCAGCAGAGACGCAGCCACTCCCTTGCCCGACACATCTCCGAGAAGGAAAATGAGCTTGCCGTCTCCGTTGGCTGGAGGAATCAGGTCGCAGTAGTCGCCGCTCACGATTCCTGCAGGCTTGTACTGGTAGTTGATGCGCCAGTCGCCAAAGCGAACGTCGGTCTGGGGCAGCAGCCCGCGCTGGACCTGCGAAGCAAGCTCGAGGTCGCGCTCGAGCGCGCGCTGCTCGTCGCTGCTCAGGCAATCGAGACAGAGCCGGATCAGCGGATCCGCCATGAGCCGCTGTTTCTCCACGGTGCCCTGGCAGCCGTCGCAGATTCCGTACGTTCCCTCGTCCATCCTGTGGACCGCAGAGTCCACTTGATCGAGAAGATCGACGAACGGAGCCGCGGCTGGCGCGTCGGTCGCCGCGACTGAGGAGAGCGCGGTTTTCAGTTTCGCGCGGCGTTTCTCGAGCTGCTCGCGAAGATATGGGTCGGTGACCCCCGCCAAGGATTTCGGCTCCGGGTCCGAGATTTTCGCAGTCTGAGTTGCGGCGCTATCCGATTCGGCCATCGAACTTACCTCCCAATCGTACGAATTGGATTCATCAGCCTCGGCCCGCGATTCAGCATCGATCCATGCGTCGAGCAGGCTGCGCCCAGCCTTGCGTTGGAGGCGGGCGAGGCGCCTTTCGAACTGTGCGTGGCGCCGGCGGTAGACGCCCGAGGCGATCGTGCCGAGACGGTTTGCTGTGCGAAGGTCGGCGAGCGCCTTGCGCGCCAGTGCCGCCGCACGATGGGGTTCGCGAGCGTAGCGTTCGTAGTAAATGGCGAGTTGCTCGTAGGCTTCAAGGCCCTCGCGCGAATCTCCGAGCATGCCTTCCCAAAGCTGGCGCGCGAGCCCGAAATCGCCGTTTCGTTTCGCGAGCCGCGCAAGCGACCGCCGCGCCGCGCGGTCCGTTTCCGGCGGCAGCTCGAAGGCGATCGAACGCTCGTAAAGCCTCCGCGCGCGATCTGCTTCGCCGCGCCGCTCGCAAATTCGCGAAACCCCAAAGAGTTCGAGGGCATCCTGTCCGTGCGTTTCCGCATTCCCGAGCAGCGATACGACGCGGCTCGCAAGACCTGCAAGTCCGCGAAGGTCCATCTGATTGTGGTGAAAGATCGGGACGAGCGGCTCGGGCGGTCCGCCGCGCAAATAGTCGAAATAGATTTGCGGGATCAGCTCCGAAATCACGTCCGCGCCGCGATTCCAGCCGAGGACGTGTCGTTCGAGCTCCGCCAGGCGCACCGAACCCAAGCGCAGCCGCCACAGATTTCGCGCGGGATGGAGAAAGTCGAGATGCGCGCGCGGCGCGGGCGGCTTGATCGTGCGCGTCATGCGGTAGCGCGTCTCGAGCAGCGGCCAATCGAACGACTTCCCGTTGAATGTGACGAGCACGCGCCGTTCCGACAACCGCCCCGCGAGCGCCACCAGCAGTGAATGTTCCTCGCTGTGCTCCCGCATGAAAAACTGCTCGACCTCCAGCCCGCCCGCGTCCCACCAGGCGATGCCGACGAGAAACGGATATGTGCCGGTGCCGCCCGCCAGGCCTGTGGTTTCCGTATCAAGAAAAAGCCACTGCTGTGGGTCGGCGACGCAATCCGGCGCGTCGGGCGCAATCAAACGCAGCGCCGCCGGATGCAATTCGCTGGGCGCGTCGCCGCCGATCGCCTCGGAAAACCATCGGCGCAACGCGAGGTGCTCGCCAAAGCAATTTCGCTGCGGCGCCGCGCCGAGTAGCTGAGCCAGGCGCTCCGCGCCCTCGGGAATATCGGGCGCATGGCCTCGCCGTGTTTCGGCAGCAGCCGAGGCGGCGCGTCGCGCCGGAGGCTGGAGTGCCTTTAGCCGCCCGAGTTTTGCCGAGGGGCCTAGGAGCACAGACGATCCAGAATCGCGAGCGCGGCTTCCTTCGTCCGCTCGGATTTCTCTCCCGCCGGGCCGACGCAGGACGGGCATCCGCTCTCGCACGGGCACCCGGCGACCAATTCCCGCGTCCGGCGCAACAGCAGCTCGTGGACGCGAAAAAGTGGCTCGCTAAAGCCAATTCCGCCCGGATAAGCGTCATAGAGATACAGATTCGGGTCGAAGAATTCATTTATCTTCGTGGGATCGTCGGTAGCCGCCGTGTATTCGTGCCATTCGGTTTCGACGCCGGGGCTCGGGGGGTGCTCGCCGACCGCTGTACCCAGGTCGCGGCGGTCGCACATCAGGAGTAGCGTGGCCATCGATTCGAGTGCGTACAGCAGGCCGAAAATGCCGCTCTGGCGCTCCGAAAGCGCGAAGGGAAGTGCCGCCAGAAGAGAACGATCGAGCGTGATCCAGAAGGCGGTCGTGTGCATTTCGTTTTCGGAAAGCTCGAGCTTTCCGTCGCCGACGTTTTCGTTGGTAAAGAACTTGATCTTCTTGAAACCCACGACTTGCGAGCGTACGAGTACATCGCCGTGTGCGCGCGCGGCCGGCCCGGCGATCCGCTCTTCTTCGGCGATTTCGAGGACGCGCACCTGCGTGTAGCGAATCGCGTCGGTGTAATAATCGACCTTTACCGGCTTGACGTAGGCCTTGCGCTCGTCGAAGTCCAGTCGGTCAACGTGATACTGCTGCCCCTGATGAAGGTAGATCGCCTTGGGGTGAACGGTGGTCAGCGCGGAGGAGAAGTCGACTTCGCCGATCACTTCGGGCTTGCCATCTCCTTCTCCCGAGGTGTCGATGATCACGAAGTTGTCGGACGTGACAGAGCGAAGACTGACGGTGTCCGCCGGATACGCTTCCTGCACCCAATGCCAGTTGCCGCCGCTGCGATGGAGGAAGCCTGCTTCGGCGAGGCGCTCGCAGAGCTGCTGCACGTCCACGGCGCCGAATTTGTCGCCGGGCGCGACCGGGAGTTCGAACGCCGCGCACTTGAGATGATTGACGAGGATTTCGAGATTGTCGGGCTGGACGTAGGCGTGTTCGGGCGAGCGGCCGAAGAAATAGTCCGGGTGCTGCACGATGAACTGATCGAGCGGCGCGGACGACGCGACGAGCACGGCGCACGAGGCCCCGTTGCGCCGCCCCGCGCGACCGGCGCGCTGCCACGTGGAGGCGATCGAACCGGCGTATCCGGCCATTACGCAGGCGTCGAGCGATCCGATGTCGATGCCCAGTTCGAGCGCGTTCGTAGCGACGACCCCGCGGACGCGGCCTTCGCGCAAGCCGCGCTCGATTTCGCGCCGCTCGCCCGGCAGATAGCCGCCGCGATAGCCGCGAATCGGCTCGGGCTGGCCGGGCTGCGGCGGATTCGCCTGCTGGAGATACGTGAGCAGGACTTCGGTGTGCAAGCGGCTATTGGCGAAGACGATCGTCTGCAACTTTCGAGCGAGCAGCTCCTTTGCCACGCGCGTGGTCTCATTCAGGTAGCTGCGCCGGATGCCGAGATTGCGGTTCACCATCGGCGGATTGTAGAAGACGAAGAGCTTTTCCGCGGCAGGCGCGCCGTTTTCTTCGACCACGCCGACTTCGCACTCGATCAATTGCGAGGCAAGCTCGCCGGGATTCGCGATCGTCGCCGAGCAGCAGATGAATTGCGGCCGCGAGCCATAGAACTGCGCGATCCGTGCCAGCCGCCGCAGAACGTTCGCGAGGTGGCTGCCGAATACGCCGCGGTACGTGTGCAGCTCGTCTAGGACGATGTAGCGGAGATTCTCGAAAAGGCGCGTCCACTTCGTGTGGTGCGGCAGGATGCCGGTGTGCAGCATGTCCGGATTCGAGAGGACCACGTGGCCGCGTTCGCGGATCGGTTTCCGCGCGTCGCTGGGCGTGTCGCCATCATAGGTGAAGACGCCGAACTGATCATCGAGTCGCGTGGCGAGGTCGTGCAATTCCGCGAGTTGGTCCTGGGCGAGCGCCTTCGTGGGAAAGAGGTATAGGGCGCGCGTGTCCGTGTTCTCGAGGACGGCATTCAAAACCGGCAGGTTGTAGCAGAGGGTTTTACCCGAGGCGGTCGGCGTGACCACGACAAAATCTTTTCCGGCGCGCGCAAGCTCCGCAGCGGTCGCTTGGTGGGAATAGAGCTGTTCGATCCCCTTGGCGCGATAGGCTGCGGCAAGCTCCGGGCGGATCCAGCCGGGCATCGGCCGGAACTGGGCCTCGCGGGCCGGAATGTGCTTGACGGACGTAAGAACGTCGTCCGCGCGATAGCGGGCGGCCAGCGCGCCGAGCACCTCTTCGACCGTGTCGAGGGTCGAATGCTGCCGTACAGCCAGACCCTGCGGGGGCGGAGTCATGCAGCCTCCTGAAACTTCTTCGCTTTTTGTTCGCTGAGGGTATCACGGGTCAAAACGGGGCGCAATAGAGTAAACGTACACCGTACTCAGGGTGTAGCGGCGCGCGATTCGGCGCAAGACTGCGGCCTCGCGCCCCTCCACGAGATCGAAAAGCCCCAGCCTCATTCGCTGGTCATGCCCTCGCGGACCTCTGGCGCGAGTTCACCGTCCAGAAGAGTTATAGACTGGGCCACGCGGCGGACTGCGCCGCTGCGAAGAAGGCGACTAGAGGTGGGCGGTCTTGGGATCGTGCAGGCGGAAGTGGGCGACGCGGATGCGCTTGAACTTGTCGTTCTCGACGGTGTAGATGCACCAGTTCGTTGTGATGTAGACGTCGCCAGCCTTCATCGCGCGGCCCGAGAAATTGGGATAGTCCTTGAAGAAGTGGAACTCGGTGTACATCTCCGCAGCGATCATGTTTCCGTCCATCAGCAGTGCGCCGACCTCGAGAGCTTCGCGGCAGTGCTGGTGCAACACCTGGTATTGCTCGAGGAATCCGGCGCGGCCTTTGCGGGTGACGGGAGGCGCCGACGGATTGACAAGCATCGTGGGGTATTCGATCGAGACATCGGGATCGTAGTATTTCATCACCTCTTCGTACCGCTTGTTGTTGAAGTGATCGATGTATTTCAGGAAGCTCTGCTCGTCCATTTGCCGCCTTCTTCACGCAGGCCCGCGTAAGCTCATTTTGGCTCGCTGAGCCTAGCGCGTCGTGCTGGACGAAGCAACTGTCCCGGCCTTGACACACCTGCTTTGGGCCGATATAGAGGATGCATGGCCCAATCCATTCTGATTTTCGATTTCGGCACAAACGAAGAGGCAGTGCAGCAGGCGCGTCACAAAGTCGAAGGCTGGAAGCAGGCGTTCCGCCTCGGCGACAAGATCTCGCTGAAATTCGAGCGTGAGGCGCCAGCCGAAAAGGGTACGGTCGCCGAGGAACCGGCGACAGAGGCCGCTGGAAAAGCGAAATCCGGCGGCAAGAAGCCGGCAGGGAAGTCCGCTGCGAAGGCCGCCAAAGAAGAGAGCAAGGAACCGCCCGCGCGCGTGCGGCTTTTCGTCCGGCTGGCGTTTTCCGACCACGAAAAGCTCTCGCATCAGCGCTGGCTGGACCGTATCCCGGCCGAGGAGCCGTTCAAATCGGCGAAGGGCGAGACGGTCCGCTCGGGCGAGTCCGCATTTGCCAAGACGGCTGAGACTTTTGATTCTCTCGATTAAGGTTAGGCCGTGAGTTTTCGCGCGACGGATTTCGAGTTTCGTTACCGGCTCTGGTTCATCGCCGGGATCTTTGCGGTGGCGTTCTGGTGCTACTCGTTTGACCGGATGAACGTGTCGGTCGCGCTGTCGCGGGCGATTGCGGTGGCCGTGCATGATCGGAATCCGGATGCGGTCGACCGATACGTGCGCGGATTCTTCGTTCTGGGAACTTTCATCGTGACGGGAGCGGCGCTGGTCCGTTCCTGGGCGGAGTCTTACCTTCACAGCTCGATCGTGCACGACATGGACCTTCATTCCGACAGCCTGGTGGCGGACGGCCCGTACCGCCATTTGCGAAACCCGCTCTATCTTGGAACGGACCTGCTCGCGTTGGGAATCGGTTTCCTCGCAAGCCGCACGGGCTTCGTGGTCCTTGCCGTGGGGATGACGATTTTTACCTACCGGCTGGTTTTTCGAGAAGAGGCGGGCCTGCTGGCATCACAAGGTGAAAACTATCGGCGGTTTTTTGCGAGCGTGCCGCGATTCGTGCCTTCGCTTGCGCCGCGCGTCCCGGCGGCGGGCAGGCGGCCGAACTGGGTCGACGGCTTCACGGGGGAAATTTTCATGTGGGGCTGCGCCGTGGGTATGGCGCTCTTTGCGGCTACCGAAAACATCCTTTACTACTGGGTGGCAATGGGCACCGGCTTTGCCATCTACTTCGTGCAGGCGCTTATGAGGAAGAGGGCGGCGGCCCGCTCCACACCCGGCGCGGCCTGAGCCAGCGTTCCGGAATAATGGCAACCGTGGATGGCGGCCACACACGGATTTCGCTGTTTGTGGATATAATGGGGGAAGCAGGACCAGCCGGCGAACCTCCTCGGCGGAGGCGTACTGAATGTCCTCTCAGGTGAAAGCCAAGACTGCGCGATTCGACCCCTCGAAATACCACGGACTCGACCGGGATACGCTAGTCCGCATCTACCGCACGATGTTTCTCTCGCGGAAGCTGGACGACCGCGAAATCCAACTCAAACGGCAAAACAAGACTTTCTTTCAGATCAGCGGCGCGGGGCATGAAGCTGTCCTCGTTGCGGCGGGCCTCCTGCTGAAGCCGGGCTACGATTGGTTCTTCCCCTATTATCGCGACCGGGCGCTGATGCTGGCGCTGGGCGTGACGCCGTACGACATGCTACTGCAAGCGGTGGGCGCGAAGGACGATCCCTCCTCGGGCGGACGGCAGATGCCGTCGCACTGGGGAAACCGGCGGCTGAATATCGTGCCCGTGGCGTCGGCGACAGGAATGCAGTGGCTGCACGCCGTCGGCGCGATGGAAGCGGCGCTCTATTACGACCAGTTTCCCAAGGCGCTCGACCAGGCGCGCAAGGCGCCGCTCGGCGATTCGGTCAGCCACCATCGCGAC
>Ga0187872_10000872_pt1 | contig 32478 bp, 33 predicted proteins | sample June2016WEW_16_4_FD_132973 | JGI IMG/M metagenome (GOLD analysis project Ga0187872, IMG submission 132973) | Peatland microbial communities from SPRUCE experiment site at the Marcell Experimental Forest, Minnesota, USA - June2016WEW_16_40 | ecosystem: Environmental > Terrestrial > Soil >...
AGGAAGCGTGCGACTTCTTTCCAGGAGTAGCCGTTCGTTCTCAGGAAGAACATGTCCCGCGACCGCCCGGTCATATAATTCAGCAACTCTCTTACGAGCAACTCATCTTCAACTGTGGACGGGCTGCCGCGGGTGTGAATGCCACCGAAGGCATCGAGATCCTGGAGCGAGCCGACAAATTGAATTTTAGGCTGCCTTGCCACGTGCCTGTTAAGCCTGCGGACAAAGGCCACGTACAGGTAACTGTCGAGATTTCGAATCGAATTACCCGAGATTCTGTGTGCTCTTCTAGTTCTGGTAATTGCGAGCAGTACCGTTTCGAGTATGTCTGCGGCTATGGATGAATCCTGGTCGTAGCGCCGGGCATAAGAAAGCACGCGCGCCCAGTTTCGCCGCGCTGCATCAAGCAGATCTTTTTCAACCGTTGCCCCAGAGCCTTCCGATTGCCAAATCCAGACGGGTGGGTTAGCTCTGGAATCTCCACGCATGGTTGCCACTCAGCCTCTCCCGTTCCATTTCTCAAGGATTCTAACGTCCGCACAAAGACTCCAAACTATTTTTCCTCCTACAATAGAGATGTCCGCAAACGGTCTAAATCTTAATGCCTCAATTCTTTTTTTCAGGCCTTTGGTGTCCACCCCCTCGGAGTCGTGGAGACATATGCTGATACATGCCTCTTAAGCATGACACTTATTTCGGCCTCCCTCAATATGGGGCAGTGCGCAGATGGAAATGCAGTCGCCTGACACTTCAGTGCCAAAGCGCTTGCGCAGGGTCGCATTTACCATCGCAGCCTGCATGACAGTCCCTGAGAACGCGCTACGCACCAACCTGGCAGCCCGTCGATTTGCCAGCTGCCTCCGCCGAGGGAAGCGGTCGTAACAGGCGCCCCGCAATCAGTGGCTGGAGCTCACTCACTGACCCGAGAGTATTTGTTGGACGACGGGCCATGAAGAGAGCGCTTGCGGAAGGGCAGGTCGTATGAAAGGCCAAGAAGATGGGAATGAAGGCCACGGCCTGAGTGGGGCCGCAGCGGTGACGGACTCCAAGCGAGATCCGGTCGTCTGGAGCCCGGAATTGGATGCGATCATTCGTGAGGGGTACTCACGAGGCTGGTCCGGAGCCCGAGAAGCCATTAATAAAATTCAGCGTTTGCATCCTAAGTGGCGTAGCCACAATGTCTGGGAACGAGCGAAAGAACTCGGTTTTGATCAAAAGTATGTCCAAGAACGTCCGCCCTGGTCGGCTGCGGACGATGCGTTGTTGCTCGATTTCGCGCAAGAACAATCGGTAAAGACGATTGCTCGTTTGCTCCACCGAAGCGAGGCGACAGTACGGTGGAGGTTCGCAAAATTGGGCGAGAGTTCCAGGGTTCGAGACAACTACACGCAGGAGGAGTTGGCGAGGGATTTGCGCGTGAGCCCCAAAACGGTACGGCGCTGGGAGGCAGCGGGATTCCTGGAGCGCCGAGATGGGCGAATCACTCACGAATCATTGCAGGAGCTCTGTCGTAAGCACGCTTCGGAAATAAACTTCGACGCGCTCGATATGGAGATGCAATCCTGGCTGAGAGATTATGCGCCTTTCGTCCCAGCTCAGAAGCAGCCGAAGAATGGGAACGGGAACCTCAAACATCTTCAGAAGGTCGGCGTGTGCCCTTGGTGTGGCCGTAAAACACGTGGCAATGCCCATGGGCGGCACATCGAGGCATGTGCTCGAAAAAGCAGTTTGAAGGGCCTGCAAGCGCCAGGGAGTCACGGGTATACTCCGGTGGTGCGTTCGCCTCCTGACCCAACGACAAAGTTGTCAGCCGCACGGCGCCATTCTTGGAACGAAGGGTAAGCTTCGAGGGGATGACTTGACCAATGCTCGTCCCAGTAAAACACCCAGTAGTCTACGGTTCGGACGCTTCGCGGATGCGCTCGCGCCTCATACACGACCGCGTCGAACCAGCCTTCTTGCCGCATTGTGCTGAAAAACCGATTCTCGCCCCACTCAAGAAGGGCTTTCCACCTTCTGGTGTAATCCTCCGGAGAGGGCGTGTTGCAAAGCTCTTCGTCGCATTCAAGGAAACCTGGGCAGCGGCGTTGCAACTCCTTCGCGATGGCGTCAGGGAGTTTTCCATCTGACTCCAACAACGACCGCAGCCAGTACGTGAAAACTTCCCACTCCATATATTGGGCCACCGCTGCCGCGAGGCGTTCGGGACCAGCCACCCTGCAGGACTTGATAATCTGACGTTTGTCCTCTTTCATCTCGAATGCGTCGAGAACCTCGTCAGCACATTGCTCGGAGGCTGTTCTCCACTCCTCGAACGACGGGTAGGCCGAAGGGCGCTGCCGTTTCCATTGCGCCTCGCACTGTTGCCAATAAGCGCAGTCCCGGACGTAGGCGGGATCTCTGACCCCATAGAAAGTGACTGCCCGTAGCCAACCTTCATCCTTGGCTTGCGCGAGCACATTACTCTCGACCCATTCCAATATCCCCCGGTAGAGTGGAGGGTCCTGGTGCGTTAGCTCGGATGTTCGCTCAGATTCAAGCAGCCCAGGGCAGCGTTCCTCGAGAACCTTCACAAGCCATGCGGGAGCGCAGCCCTCAGCTTCGGCGATCGCGCGCGCCCACAGGCTGAAGGCGTTCCACTCGATGTATTGCTGTCTCGCTTCCTGTAGGCGTTCCCATGCGATTCGCCTCGCCTGCCGGTCAGCTTCCCGGCGGGCCATCTCCGATACATGTGCTTCCGCCTTACGGGTGCGCGGGGTTCGCTCTTTCGGGGAATTCACCATTACTAGGAGTACCCCCTTTGCGAGGCGGGCCATGTCAATTCAAAAAGGCCTGACCGCTCTTAGCCGGGCGCTCGTAAGGGTCGGAGAGCCCGCTTTCGAATGGCTGGTATTGTAACCCAGGAAAAGCTTTGGTGGTTGACCCGTAGCCTGGGCTAACGACCAGATTATGAGCAGAATTTCTTGAGGAAAGCGGTGACACCTAACTGCATAGGGTAGTTAAACACGAGGGTCAGCGTCACGCATTGCAAAACAAGGTCCCCAAGCGTATGCCGAGCATCATTCAACATTGTCGTGCCACCTCCATGGGTCGGTCATTTTTTGGGGCGGGGTCACACATAGGAAATCCACAACCGTGAAAACGAGGGGGCACTGCGGTCGAGCCAGTGGCCGGCAACGTAAAACGCCAGCCCGCAATACTCCAAGGCTGCATTGGTCGCTTTTCAATAACAAAAACCGTTCTTCGATTATATTTCGTCACAGTTCGCCCACAGTCCGGACGTTTGGCGAGGATTCAACCCAGGAATGCGGCGGTCCGGAAGGTAGAGCTTCTCGACGAATTCCGCGAGCGTCAGCGAACTTTCGGACTGTGCGGCCCCGCCATTAACGGGGAAGAGGATTTCATCGACGAGCGGGAGTAGATCCTTTTTTGACCTGTAGTCGTCGCAATAGCGGGCAAGACGTTCGCAGACGGGGCGGCGCACGAGCCGGCCTTCCTTGTGTTCTTATTGGTAGTACCCAAGCCACCGTTGCCAAATACGTGGTTCACGGGCGCAGACTACCCTATCAGACGTGGCGTGCCTTCCTCAGTAACCATGTGAAAGACTTGATCTCCCCCGAATTCTTCGGTGTTCCCACTCTCAGTTTTGGGGTTGTTTTTGTCTTCATCGTTCACGGACACGACAGTACACTTATCGAACCGGGACTGAGGTGAGTCTTGCAGCAGGTGTTGTGGTCCGCAAGGATCGGCTGGGTGGCCTGCTAACCTACTACTACCGAAAAGCAGCCTGAGGGTGTTCGAAGCTCATACCCGATGCAGCGTCAACGGATCGGTAGTTCCATTGTCCAAACTCGATTACGCACTCACATAAACTTAGCGGAACCGTCCTCTCTGCATTCCTTGCCGTTGAGAGCAGGCAATCCCACTGGTTACTCCTGTCCCAGAATTGATCTCTATTTTTCAGCCACACGGGAGGGTCCGCTTCCCTTCGAGGCAAAGATATAACTCATTTCCTTTCGGGGGCGGTTGGCTTCCAGCCACGCTTTGCGCGTGTCGCGCAAGACCATTATGGGATTACTGTCCGGGACGCCGAAATCTGATATCTTGAGCGCCTCCACATTTTCACAAACAAGGGCGGGGCGTTCTGGATTTAGGTTCCCCGGTGGCGCTGTGCCCATTCATCAACAATGGGGAAGAAGCCGCGCGGCTGGTGGCGGCCTGCCGCTATCCACCTCAGGGCATACATGGCTATGGCCCCCGCAGGGCAAGGGGATACGGATTAGACCTTAATGAATACATGAGTGCATTGCAACGATGCGTTGCTGTATATCCCTATCATCGAGTCTCGCGCGGCCTTGGAGAACATGGCGGAGATCGTCGGGACCGAAGGTATGGATAGAGTTACTGTGGGCCCCATGGACCTTTCTTTTTCCTCGGATGCTTCAAGGAATTTCAATCTTCTACTTATACCGACGCGGTGGAAACGGATCGCCAAGCCTCCAAGGAATATAAGAAAGCGATGTGGAACTGTGGAAATGTGGAACGGTTGTTATAGCCTGGAGCATGCCAGACCCTGCGCGGGCAGGGTGACAGCCTTCTGCTGGTTGGAGGGGATGACTTGTTTCTGGCCAACGAGGGCCCCCTGCTGGCGTCCCGGTCAATTCAGTCCCGTCCCCTTGGCCGAGTGCGCGATGATTTTCATGCTGATGCTGGCGCGCCGCTGGCATGAAGCGCAGGCCAGCTTTCATCAGGGGCGCTTCTACACGCCGATGGGTAGAGAGTTGGAAGGCGCCCGGCTCTTGTTAATCGGATTTGGCGCGAGCGCCAAGACGGTAGCCGCGCGGGCCCGGCCGTTCGGACTGTGCGTGCCTGCGGTGGACGTTCGCGAGATCTCGGAAGTGGAACGGCGGGAGTTCGATTTGCAGGTGGTGGGAAAACCGGCGGGTATCGACCGGCTGCTGCCGGAGAGCGATTACGTCCTGCTGCACTTGCATCTGAATGCCCAGACGCGGCACATCACGGACGCGCGCCGGCACTGCTTGCTGAAGCCGACGGCATGTTTAGTCAACGTGGCGCGCGGGCCGCTGGTAGACGAGGAGACGCTCTCCCAGCAACTAGCGGAGGGCCGGTTGGGCGGCGCGGGGCTGGACGTGTTCGCGTCCGAGCCGGTCGATCCGAATAAACCTCTTTTCAGATTACCCTGCGTCATCGCCAGCCGCACATCTCGGGGCAAACCGACGGCACTTCCCGCTGCCGCGCACGAAGCGTAGGCACTGACATTGACCGCATTTCGCGAGGCTTGGACCCGCTATATCGCATCGATCTCAAGAGGGATAAGTAAGCCTGCTACGTTTCTTGCAAGTTCCCCGTGGGGAATGTGGACCGGCTGTGAGCCCGATAAAGCAATCTGCCGCCGCGACCGGAGGGAAAAAATCCCGGACCACTCACCAACTGAGCTGCTCGTCGGGTACAAAACGCTGTACCTTTCGCCAAGGTACCTGATTGCTTCCGTACTGTTTATGCGCGTAAAGGGCGCCGTTCATTCCCGGCGGGTCGATGGAAACCATGGTGTTGCCTTTGATTTCGAGGGTGTAGGGCACCGCGCCTAAAGTTTCCTTAGCTGTCCGCGTGGTAATCGGAAAGCCCAAGTCGATTGTCTTGCCCACCTTCGTCGCGCCGACATTCACATAACGACCCTTCCAGGCCAACGGTCGCGGCGAGCCATTCACCTTGCATACCACCTGAGGGCTTCCACTTTCCACTCATTCCCGTACGCGAACACGAACACGCTGAAAAGACCTCTTCATGTTGACGTTGACCCTGCCCTCGTAAGGAATGAAACTGTAAACACCCGCCTAGGCTGAAGCACGATTGAGCAGAAGATTCACCTGGAACTCGTCGCCCTCACACTCCACGATGTTTTCCCAAATGTAGTAAAGTGAACGCGTGGAATTTCGCGTGCAGCAGTGGATAATGCCTGTGCGTAAAGCCCATTCATTCCCGGAGGCCCAGCCGGCGAACCCGCCCAAGTTTCTTTTCGCCACCTGGTCGGCTGTCTCGTTGTACGCCACGGGCTTTTTCGGCATAGATTCGGCCAGCCGGCAAATCCATTCCCCCTCTGTCAACTGATTCTCGGCAAACTGGTTCCGTGCCCAGCGGTCGATGTCGTCCCAATAGTCTCCCACCCCTGCCGTGCTCAGTTTAGCGGCCAGGCCGATCGCGTGGTTGTGGAAGTGTCCACCAAATGCTTCTCCCTCCACTCGATCGGTGTGAGACCAGAGAAATCGGCCTTCAGCGTCGTAGTAGCACGCGTGGTCCTTCAGGAATTTCACGACCTTTCCGGCCAACTTCTGAGCGGGCTCGTAACCGGTCACAAGGAATATTGCGCCAAGCCCTGAATCAAGCGACCGTTGCCATGATCCGCCGCCAAGTAGCCTGTGGGCATGATGTCGGCAGATCCGGGACCGCCGAACTTGGCCTAGGGTTCATAGGCGCCCGCCGGAAAGAAGGAATAATCGCCTTGGTCGGTGGCAAGTTGCGTCATGCGCTGGATCATTCCCTCAATCGTCTCTTTCCACATTGGATTCTGGTCGCCCAGATAATAGATGGTCATGGGTGCCATGGCTCGAGGCCACACGCACGGACAGGTGAACTGCGCCACAGACTTGTCGCTTGAGTCCGTTGTCCTTCCCTCGGCCCTCCACATCGGGGTCACCCAAGCAGGGTTGAGACGGCTCCAGGATCGTCCAATGAAATGTTACCCCCCTATGGACGCGGGTAACCTTATGAGCCAACCTTCGAGACCAGGGTACTTGAGGGGAATTCATCCTGCTACCCTAAGGCGGGCACCTCGGAAAATCACCGCATGTTTCGCCGCAATTGCGGTTAGTTCGGGTCAATATGCAGGCCTTCGCGCCAGTCCCTCTGCCTGGCATAACCCAGGTTGCACTGGTTTTGCGCTTGGCCGGGATTGATCTCATGCACGATCGCTTCGTCAAACCTCAGATACATCTGCACGCCAGTCAAGACAGTTGCGTGTGGCGCCGCCCCATTGGACACATGCAACCGCATCACGCCTGGATATGTAAGGGAAACTGTGTAATCGAGACTATTCGTTCAGACCCGCTGTCCCCTCCTTCACTGCCTCGTACATTGCAACAATGTTTTCCGGGGGAACGTTGGCCAGGATATTGTGGACCTGCTGAAAAACGAAGCCTCCGCCGGGGCTGAAGATTTGTACCTGTTCTTTGACGTGCCGGCGCACTTCATCCGGCTTGGCTTCAGGCAAGATGGTCTGCGTGTCGCAACCGCCGCCCCAGAATACCATGTCCTTCCCAAATTCAGCTTTGAGCTCCCTGGCGTCCATGCCGGCACAGGAAATCTGAACGGGGTTGATTGCCTCTAGTCCGGCGTCAATCAAATCCGGCAACAGTTCGCGAACCCCGCCGCAACAATGGAGCATTACCTTCACATTGGCCAGTTGTTTGGCGCGGCTCCACATCAGTTGGTGGCGAGGTTTGAAAAACTCCCGGTACATCCGGGGCGAAACCTGCGGTCCATTCTGCGTTCCCAGGTCGTCGCTAAACCTGACGATGTCGATGCAGTCTCCCACCGCAGCCAGGTATTTTTCCAGATTCGCTAGGTGGATCTCGACCAGCTCGTCGAGGAACTCGTGCGCCTTTTCGGGTTCGGCCGCCAGAAGCATAAAAAAGTTGTCGTGGCGATAGAGAAGCTGCCCGGCTTCGAGCAGATTGCCGCCGAAACCGCCCAGAATGGCCTTATTGGTTTTCTGCCGCAGCCGTCTTGCTCCTTCTCTCAACTGCGCATGATTGACCCACGGCCCGGGAGGAGCAGCGACGGCGGACCACAGGGATTCCTGCACCGCTCCGGGGATGGTCGTAGGTCCATTTCCATCTGCGAATGGGAAATAAGTTTGCTCGAAGTAGAGTGCGCCCTCGGGCATGTGACCAATCACACGTCCGCTCTTGGAGCGGAAAACCCACTTCCCATCGCCCTTTTCGGGTAGTGCCCATGCCGGCATCTTGCAGGGGGTGCCGTCGGGCAATGTCCAGTCCGCCCAAGATTCTTCGTCGAGGGCGAAAGCACGCCCGAGATCAAGGGTATCGACCCCGAATTGCTCCAGGACGTCTTCATCCACGATGGCCAATTGCTGAAGAGGGTGATAGACGCGAATTGTCTTCTTGGGCAGTCCGAGATAATGGCGCAGTCTGGCGTAAGCAATGGCGGCGATCCCTGAGGAACCGTGGCCTGAAAGATCAACCGGCACACGGTCGGGCTGGCGGTGGTTGCAAGCAGCAAGAACTCTTTCACGTGAGGTCATGGTCTCCACTCCGCAATGGAAAGGGTTTCAGCAATCGGGTGTCCGGTGCCACGAGCACGTAGGATACCCCGTTCGAGGGCAATTGTAGGTACCCTCGGCGATTCTTTCAACTGGACCCGTGCGCCGGTCGCCTTCGCAAGGTGGTGGAACAATTCACCCGTACCGACACCCGGGATGTGATGCGAGCCCAGCAGGTCACTCAATGCTTCCACGGTCTCGGGATGCCCTCGGGGCGGCGATTCCGTGGGTTTCAACGACTCCCGCATCGTTCGCACTTCGGACGTCAGCGGGAGCTCGGCTCCTTCGTGTGACACAATCGAAAGTTTTCTTTAAGTAAGTCACGTTTGTTACAAAACACCCGTCTCGGGATAATACCTTTCAATCTTCGCTTTCGTCAAAACGACGTGTTCAGTGTAAGTAGCCAATTGCACCTTTTCTCCTCTTAGAATTCTCAACGCGAGAGACATGATGCGCTCGCCGTAAGTCTGGGGGAAATAAGCCACCGACGCCCTGAGTGGTGACCCGAGCTGAATATATCGCCGGCTATCGCGACCACCCCCCTGTCCCACAATACATGTGTTTGCGCCTAAGTTCATCTTTAGTACGGCCCGGCAACTCCCTAGCGCCACAGGGTCACCCATGGCGGCAATCAAGATTTTCTTCTTGCCTTTGCTCTTATGAAGCAATTCCTTCGTGGCGCGGTACCCATCATGAACCGACCCGCCGGGCGAGGCTATCTCGATATCGGTCTTGCGCAAACGAGGAAAACCTTCGCTCAGGCCATCGTAGGCTCCGGCCACTCGTGCCTCCTGGGTTGAACCCACACCTTTGGCCGGGAGAATTAGCACTCTTTCGATGTTCCGGAGGTTTCCATTGGCAAATCTGCACAGGAACTGGGCGGCCATCTTTCCTGCTAAGTAATTGTTGCCGCCGAAATAATAGGCTCCCGGGATGGAATAATTGACGGCGATGATGGGTATACGTGCTTCGTGGCACTTCGCAGAGATCAAATGGGTCACCTCCTCATTTGATTGGTGTTCAACCAGCAACTGAATTCCTTGCTCGAGAAGTTCATCTACATTGGCAAGAATTCTTGGAGGGCTCTGCTCGTTATCTCGGAGGATCAGATCCACACCTTGGCGCCGCGCGGCCAGGACCATGCCTCGCGTCACTTCACTGCAAAACCTCATCGATTCGTCCATCGCAGCGTAACCGATTCTGCATCGTTTCCTCGGCGGTACCAGCGAAAACCTCTTCGCATTCCCCCGCCGCATCACGTAACCGCGCTTCTCCAGCGTATACATTAAACGGAATGCCGAGGAGTAAGTCATGCCAGTCCGTTGAGCAATTTCTGTGACGTTCAGTTGCTGTTCGAAGCTGTCAAAGGCCTCCAGAACGTCGAGCGTCTTGGCCGCCGCCTCGACGAAATACCGCGATTCGATACTGTCGTTCATTTTATCCTCCTCTTCTTCATGCGTCCTTCCGTTCCTAGAGGGACAGCCTATCGCGGCCCATCTCACCCACCATCTCCACTCCAGCAATATTACAATATATCCATTCCCGATTTAGGTCATCGGACTTTGTTTTTCCAACTGCTGTTAGTACTACCTGAATCCGGCGCATTCAACGCATTTAGAAGTGCACCGGGGCCTCGTGGTAAGGGCGCAGAAGGCACTTTTTGCTTTTTCGGCTTAGCTTAACCTTAGGTTAGGATAAGCCGAAATGCGCCGATCGCCACGAAACGTCACAATCGCCTTTGGTCATGCGGGTTTGACGCACTATGGCGGCGCTTTCTTCCTTCATGAATTCTTACGAGTGCTCCAAATCCGCAACTTCTTGGCACACCATCTCAAGTGGGAGCGTCGAAACTCCGACTACAGTCTGTCCCAGATGGTACTGGCCCTTGCCTGGCCCCTCATCCTAGGCTTGGATCGCATCGAAACCGCGTCGTTGCTGCGTTCCAACGGCACGTTCCAATTTTTGACGGGCCTGCCGCGCTTCCCCGACCCGCAGACTCTTCGGCGTTTCTTACTCGGCGCTCCCGAATCGTTCGCGCTCCAACTTCGCCGCGCCAACGACCGACTGCTACAATTCGTGATCCATTTCCCCACTCACCGTTCTCGCTTGATCTTGGACCTGGACAGCACCGTCGTGACCACCTTCGGACATCAAGTGGGTGCATCGGTCGGCTACAACCCTCGTTATCGTGGTAAGCGATCCTATCAACCGCTGCTCTGCGTCGAAGCCGGCTCGGCCCACTTGCTGGGTGCATCCCTGCGCCCAGGCAAGACCGATCCGCACAGCGGCACGGTCGAGCTTTTCCGCGACTGTTGGGGCAACTTGCCCTCCGGCGTTCGTGACGTTCGGGTCCGTGCCGACGCGGCCTTCTGGGATGACGCCTTCTTAACCGAACTGGAGGATCACGATACTCGCTACGCTGTCGTGGCCCAGATCCGGAAGCCCCTGCGCCACCTTCTCCCGGGATTGAACTACCAGCGGGTCAACGCCGACTGGGAGATGGCGGAGTGCGAATACCAAGCCCACGTTTGGTTGGAACCCAGACGCCATGTGGTTGCCCGCCGATTGGTCGAGACGGCGGAACATCATCTGACGCTGTTCCAACTCGGACGCTACTACTATCGAGGCTGGGTCACCAACATGGACCTCACCCCGCAGGGTGTCTGGCATTTCTACGACGGTCGAGCCGCCATCGAAGTACGCATCCGCGAACTGCGCGAGGATTTCGCGTTCGCCAACATCCCCACGCGTGCTTTCGCGGCCAACAACCTCTATCTTGAGGTCATCCGCTTTGCCTATAACCTCGTCACGGCGTTTCAGCGTGCATGCCTGCCCGATGATTGGCAAAGCTTCACCCTCCGGACGCTTCGTCACAAGCTCTTTCTGCTTCCGGGCGCACTCGTTCGGCCCCACAATCGACCGGTCCTTCGGCTTCACAAAACACCCCAGATTGAAAACTTGGCCCACCACATCCTCACCAAGATTGCGAAGCTTCGGGCCATCACCTGAGCTAAAATGGGCTCTTTCACGCCGGATTCAGGTACTACTACGTTAAGTTAAGGTGGTCGGTTGCTTTTGCGAATCTTGCTGCCACAATACGCGCAACGCCCGGTCCAAGTGAACAACAGCCGTTGGATCTCACGGCGCGTTTGTGGCAGGGTCCACCCAGAAGTTTTTTTTAATGCGCAACATCTCCAAGGTCAGGAAGGCGTGCGCCAACATCACCTGCGTCACATGATGATACCAGCCCGTCCAATTGCGGCCTTCGTAGTGATCCAGCCCCAGCTCCTCCTTGAGTTGTTGATAGTCCCGTTCGATCTTCCACCGACTTTTGGCGATGCGCACCAGTCGCCGCAGCGTGTAGTGTGGTGGCAGGTCGCAGAGAAAGTATTTCGTGGGCTCCCTCTCGCCGCGCGGCCATTCCACCAGCAACCAGACCTCCTTATGGGGTGGCTGGCCTTCGTTGAAACTGTGCGAGGGTCGGACGCGGCAGGCGTGGAAGCGCGACTCCAGCCAGCCTTTCGTACCTTCTCGCCAGCGGACTTGCTTCCATCCCCGGGCCTTCTCCGCCACCTCTCGAACCGAGGGGGGCGCGTGTCGCCATAGTGATAAACACTCGGGGACGCCCTCGACCCCGCGCTTGCAGTTTGTGCATCCGAGGTGGCTGGGCCCACACCCCCAAGGACGAAGGGATACCGACCACATAAGGACGTTGGCGAGCCTCCAGTCCGTCGCGGAACTCCGTCACCTCACCGTAAGCGGCGTCCGCCAACACCACCCCACCGCGCAGGCCCCAAACCAGCGCCTCGTCGATCAATTCCAGAGCCAGTTGCCATTTCGTCCGGAACTTCACTGCCTCGGGGATACCCGCTTCGGCTCGCCGCTGGGGATCTTGAACCCAACTTTCCGGCAAGTAGAGTCGCCAGTCCAGGATCGTACTTTCTTCCGCTCCCGCCTGATGCAGGCTCACCGCCACTTGGCAATTCGCCGTCTTGCCCAGCGTGCCCGAATATTGGCGCGCCACTCCCACGGAGTGGTGACCTTGTTTGGGGAACCCCGTGTCGTCGATGACCCACACCGGGTCGGGAGACAATTCCGCGCTCATGCGACGGGCCAGCCGTTCCCAAACCGGAGCCCAAGGCCAGGGACTCTGTCCGATCAACTGCTGCATCGCCTGCACGTTTCCCTCCGGCAGACGCCCCGCCATCGGCTCGATGGATTTGCGTTCGCCGTCCAGCAACAGGCCGCGCACGTACACCGAGCTCCAATAGCGTCGCTCGCGGCGCCCCAGCGGTTCCAGCAGGTCGGCCAAGAATTGTTCCAAACGGTTTCGACATTTCTCGATTTCGCTCTCGGTCATGTACAGGAGGGTAGCACCTCCCATGCGGGAGGGGGACAATAACCTGACGTTGTTGTATTAGTCAATACACAGGGTAGAATTATTTGCCGCACCAATAGCGCGAGCAGTTCCACTTTTCTCGCACCTGCCCTTTGGATATCCGTTTCCGCTTAATTCCACCATGATCACGGCCGCTGCCCCACCCGACAAAAACCCCGCTCATTGATCCGCCAATGAGATGTGACTCGCTTCATCAATTGCGAACATTTCAGAGCGCAGCCAGTGTACCATCACTCTGCGCAGTTTCGGCTCCTGCTTGGCCTCCACACAGCTCATTCAGCAGTCACGCTGTCGCCGTGAACTGGACTCGCCGCCTCGGTCGGCAGGTCATCATGTTGGGTTTTTCCCGCCACCCAATCCCTGATGAGCAGACCCAGCCCGCTCAGTGTATTCCCCTTCAGCCAGACGCCGAACTCTCGGTCGCGGAGATCTTCGGTGATTGTGAGAACTCAAACTCCCCCGCGTCTTTATTCGCGGTAAGTGTGCGTACAGTGTGCATCCCGCAGCGGACGTGCCCCGGTGTTGCGTTGGCCCTGTTCCCACTTAGCGGCTTGCAAAGTTTCCAGGGGTTCACGTCAAGCAGCGTTTCCAGCAGCTCCGTTGCGCACGCAGAACGATTTAGGCTACCCAATCAGAGGGGCGACGTTCGGCGGCTGAGTAGGGAGAATATCCGAGTGCGCAAGTAGTTTCATAAATGGCCTATTCGCCCTTGCCGCATGGCGTAACAGGTTTTCATCCGCTCTTTCACCAGATGTACAAGAAAAGGTTTAAAAACCGCCTGCCCCATAATATCCGATTTTGTTCGAAGAGCGAATACCAGAAGCATTGACAAATCTCAGCTCCCCGTACACGATAGGGGGCGTAATGTGAATTTCAGAAATTCGGTCAGGCAAATAAGGAGGAAAAATGAAAGGGATTGCCATTTTTTTGTTCGTGCTTACGCTTGGGATTGTTCCGCAATCGCTCCAAGCGCAAGAGGCGTACGGGACCATTGTCGGTTCCGTCACTGATTCATCGGGCGCAGTAGTGCCTAATGCTAACGTTACGGTCACCAACGTGGGCACAGGAGTGGCGAGTAAAGTCGCAACCGGCGCGGCGGGTGAATACAGTGTCCCTAATTTATTCCCCGGCGCATATCAAGTGACGGTGGAGACTGTGGGCTTTAAGTCGTTTGTTGCGACCGCGCTCACCCTCCACGTCGATCAGCAGCTTCGTGTAGACGCCGTGCTTCAACCCGGCGCAGTTACGACCAGGATGGAGGTCACCGCTACCGCGGGGCAACTCATCGAGACCGACACCAGCACCATCGGAAAGGTTGTCGAGAACAAGGAGATCGTGGACCTGCCCTTGGTGAGCCGCAACTTTATAGCCTTGGCAGCGCTTTCCGGTGGGGCCATAAACGAGCCAGCTACCACATCAGGTGAAAATACAGCAATTATCCCCGCCGAGACGACGGGAACTTTCCGCACGGGACTCGCAGGAGGGGGACTGTGGGTAGCGGGCGGGCGGGATGACGCGAACTCCTATTACATTGATGGGCTGGAGAACAATGACCCCGGGTTCCAAACCATTGCAGTTACCCCGCCTATTGATGCGATTGAAGAGTTCAAGATCATGAACCAGGATTACACCGCCGAGTTTGGCCGTGGCCTGGGTCAGGTTCAGATCGCGATTAAATCGGGAAGCAACAAGTTTCACGGCACGGGGTACGATTTCTTTCGCAATGACGTCTTGGACGCTCGGGGCTTCTTTGATTATACCAATCCCGTAACGAACAGGTCAAAGGGCCAGTTGCGCTACAACCAGTTCGGAGGCAGTCTCGGAGGACCCATTAAGCGTGACAAGTTGTTCTTCTTCGGCGACTACGAAGGCACTCGGAACCACACTTTCAACCTCCAAGAGGGCACCATGCCTACCACAGCCGAGCTATCGGGAGACTTTTCGGCCGATGCGCCCATCTACAATTACGTGACCGGGGTGCAGTACCCCGGAAATAATATATCCAACCTGATCGACCCGAAGATTGCAAAGATAATTGCCGAGGGAATGTTTGCCCCACCGAACACCTCTCTGCCTGGAGACATCAATGAGGTGGCATATCTCGTGACACCTGACACGATAAACATTGAGACCGTGCGGGTGGACGGTAAGATCTCTGACCGGGACTCACTCTTCGCCAGGGCCACAATCCAGAACGAGAATATCGTCTCCCCCAGTGTGTATCCTTTATCCGGCGGAGTTTGGATTCAGAACGGGAGGAGTGTCGCCCTCGGCTTTAACCACTTGTTTTCACCCCGCGTTATTAACGAGTTACGGGTGGGTTTCGTGCGACCCTTCTCGTCTCAGTCACTTCAATCCGGCTTTAAGGGAGCAGCGCAGGATATCTTTACCGGTATGAACACAGCCCCGAATGAGCTCGGAACACCCACCCTTATCATCACTGGCTACGGCACATACGGCAGCAGATCGTTCGCGCCGTATGCGTTCCTCACAAATTCCTATAGCTTCGCCGACACGCTGACATACACCCGCGGTAGACACAGCATAAGAATGGGCATTGAATTCTACCATTGGCTGTATAATGATGTAAATGCGGATGTTCAGCGAGGCAACTTTTATTTTAGTGGACTTTTCACACAGGGACCCCTGAATCCCAGTGGAAACGGGATGGCAGATTTTCTGCTCGGCTTAACAGATTTCGCCCGAGATGCAAACGGTGGGAATCAAGCTTACCTTCACTCCATTAGCCCGAACCTATTTATTCAGGATGACTGGAAGGTTTCTGCGCGGTTGACGCTCAATTTGGGCCTTCGATGGGAATATCGGGAACCCTATACGGAGGCAATGAACAGAGTCAGCGGCGTAGATTTGACGTATCCCGGCGGCCGAATATGTACGCCAAATCCCCAGGAGGTGGCGCTGCTCAACGACCCCTACCTAGTCTCGGATTGCCCTCGTGGCATAATGAACCCTGATTATAGGGATTACGGTCCGCGTGTCGGCTTTGCCTACCGCCCCTTCGCGAGCAACAACACCGTGTTGCGAGGCGGTTTTGGGATTTTCTATGGCAATTATCAGAGCGACGAAAACACTGGTATTGATTCGGTCCCCTACACGACTGCTTTCAGTCGGGATTACACGCCCCAAAATCCTCCTGACCTTGATGCCCTCTTTCCTGCGCCCGTCACTCCTGCGCCCTATCCTCCTATTAGTGGCACCTTCGGTATGGATAGGAATACGCGCCTTCCCTATACGGAGCAGTGGAGCTTTGATGTGCAGCGGCTCGTGGGGTCGGACTGGGTACTCGACGTAGGCTACCTTGGAAACAGCTCTAAGCGTCTGAACGCCCGTCTTCCTCAGTATCAGGGCGTCCTTGCCACCCCGGGAGACGTCTCTTCGATTGTGTTCCCTTACTACAACATCGCGTGTTGCTTTCTAGACGAAAGCGCAAACAAAGGGAACTATGAGGCATTGAACCTGCGTGTGGAGAAGCACTTCAGTAGAGGCTTTTACATGCAGACTGCCTACTCTTGGAGCCATAATCTGTCCATTGACTCCGAGACGATCGATGAGCCCCAATACATGTGGGACCGAAACGCTGACTACGGAAATACCAATTTCGATGTCCGGCAAAGGCTCGTTATCAGCGCAACCTATGAACTCCCCTTTGGCAGGGGCAACCATTTTGGGTCGGGCTTAAGTGGCGTGGCGGACAAACTAACTCGTGGCTGGCAAGCGAACGGCATCTACCAAATTCAGAGCGGCTTCTGGTACCCAATCAGTGCCGTCGATGAATCAGAGACCGAAGGAACCTACAACAGTTTCCGTGCCGACCTGGTCGGCAACCCTCATGCGCCAGACCGAATAGACCCTACTCGTGCCTTCAACCGCTCAGCTTTTGCGCAGCCCGCAGTGGGATATTTCGGGGATTTGGGTAATGACACCATGAACGGGAAAGGAATTAACAATTTCGACTTCTCGCTCTTCAAGAACACGTTCGTGTCGGAAAGATTCAACGTTCAGTTTCGGGCTGAGTTCTTCAACCTTTGGAACCATACTCAATTGGGTCCCTTTCCAGGTAGTTCTATATCGAACGAAGCGGCTTTGGGTGTGTATACGACCATACAACATGCCCCGCGCGTCGCTCAGATGGCCATAAAGCTTATCTTCTGAAATGCGGGCACACAAAGGCGTTGGTGGTGCAGACTAAAAGTTTTTCTACACCAACGCCTTAGCTCAGCCGCCTGCGCGACGATGCCGGCGCGGAGTTCCGCGACGGCGTGTGGGGAATCGCCAACTGAGCGGAACCCGGAGGGGTAATGAGCAAAAGCACAATCAACACGTTCCAACTCTTCGAGGTTTTCCCGGACGAACAAACGGCCCGGACCTATCTTGAGGGCCGTTTGTGGGCGCATGGCGTCAAGTGCCCTAGCTGCAAAAGCAGCGACCGCATCACCATCCGCAAGGGCGGCCTCTACCGCTGCAATAGCTGCAAGCTCGACTTCACTGTGAGGACAGGGACGATGTTCGAGCGTTCGCATGTTCCACTTCACAAGTGGCTGTATGCTATGTATCTGTTGGTAACAGCACGGAAGGGTATATCTTCCATGCCGCTTGCTAAGGAAATTGGCATCACTCAGAAGTCGGCATGGTTCGTTCTTCATCGCCTTCGTGAAGCGTGCAATGACGAGAACAGCAAGCTGAGCGGGCTTGTTGAAATCGACGAGACTTTCATCGGCGGCAAGGAAAGCAACAAGCATGAACGCGATAAACCCAAAGCTGGACGCGGCGCTGTCGGTAAGTGCCCCGTCCTTGGGATGCGCGAACGGGGCGGAGAAACACTGGCAATGCCGATTGAAAATAGCAGCATGGAAGAAATTCAAAGCGCGATTCATGCGAGAGTCGAAGTCGGCTCCACGCTGCTGACTGACGAACACGCAGCGTATAACGATATGGACGGCTTGTTTTTCAAACAGGAAAGGGTCAACCACTCGGCTGGGGAATACGTTCGCGGAATCGCCGGAACGAACAGCGTTGAGAGTGTTTGGGCAGTCTTGAAGCGCGGACTGCATGGCGTTTATCATCATGCAAGCGTGAAGCACCTTGGCCGCTACGTGGACGAATTCGCCTTTCGGCTCAATGCTGGCAACGTGAAGCGCCACACGCTTGAACGGCTCAACAGCTTGGTGGACGCGGTAGCCGGAAAGCGAATCACCTACAAGGAGCTGACTGCATGAAAAATGTTCCACCGGAATTAGACTATATAACAGACGTCGTTCTAGCCTACCGCCCGAAGCCGAAAACAAAAGCGGCCAAGCGGAGGTTGCGAAGAAAGAGGCGGGATGAAAAGCGAAAGGAATTGGTCCCCGCCTTAGTGTCGGCCTGAAAGCTCCGGTCAGAGCCGCAGGAATTTTGTTGCTATCTAAGGGAGTCATCTATATAAGTCCCTTTGAATTTAGGAGCAAGCAAGTGGTGCAATCCTCCTTCGCAGGTCTGCGGCTTCTTCCCCCAGATGCAGGTCCCGCTCTGCGGGTCTGGCTTCTTGCCAGTGGTCAAACTCGCACTTTCGGAGATTTCAGGGGAAGGTCTTTACAGGAAATCCCTGGAACTGTCCAAGGGGAGGCAGTCCCACCCAATTGGAGGGAGGAATGATGGAGAAACGCGGCCGGAGAGATTTCATGAAGACGTGTGTGAGCGCGACGTTTGTACCAGCGCTAATGGGGTCTGCCAAGCCGGGGCAAGCTTTCGCCGGAACATCTGGTGAGCCTCGCAGCTTTTTGGAGCCGTTCAACTACGAGGGTGTGCGCCTGACCAGCGGGATCTTCAAAAAGCAATACGACGCGACCCGGGATTACTACTTCAAGCTCTCCAATGACGACGTTCTGAAAGGCTTTCGGGAAAGAGCCGGGATGCCTGCGCCGGGTAATTCGCTTGGCGGATGGTACAGCGGCGATCCCCGGCCGCCCAAAGACTACCCCGAGGAGTGGCCGCGCTTCCTCTTCAGCCGCGGAGACATGTTCAACGCCTTTGGCCAATGGCTGGCAGGAATGGCGCGCATGTCTCGCGCCACCGGTGACCAAGCGATGTTGGACAAGGCCACCTTCCTGATGCGTGAATGGGCAAAAACGATTGAGCCCGACGGCTTCTTCTACTATTCACGCAACCCTATTGCTCCTCACTACACCTATGAGAAGACAGTTGGAGGTCTGGTAGATCTGTGCGAGTTCGGCGGGGTGAAAGACGCAATCCCGAACCTCGAGAGGATCACTGATTGGGCAGTCAAGAATCTGGATCGCAAGCGGGAAAGTCCGAAACCGGCATTTGCTTCGGGCGTCGGCGGCTGTGAGTGGTACACCCTCTGTGAGAATCTCTACCGTGCTTACGAGCTAACTGGCAATCCCAAGTATAAGACGTTTGGCGACCTCTGGCGCTACCCGGCTTACTGGGGGATGTTCACCAACGGCAGCGGGCCGACTCCCTATGGGCTCCATGCTTACAGTCACTGCAATACGCTGAGCAGCGCCGCCATGACTTACGCTGTCACGGGCGAGAAGACGTATCTCGACACCATTATCAATGCCTATGACTGGTTCCAGCGCACGCAGTGTTATGCCACCGGCGGGTTTGGACCCGGTGAGAGATTGCAGGCTCCCGACGGTTCCCTCGGGAAGTCATTAGAAGATAACGGCGACACATTTGAGACTCCGTGTGGTTCGTGGGCGGGATTCAAACTCAGCCGTTACCTGATGCGCTTTACGGGTGAAGCCCGATACGGGGACTGGATTGAGAAACTGGCTTACAACGGCATCGGGCCAGCTTTGCCCATGGGTCCTAGCGGGATGACCTTTTACTACTCGGACTATCGGTTAGGTGGCGGCCGCAAGGTATACTACAGCGCTGCTTTTCCGTGCTGTTCCGGGACTTTCATCGAAGCGGTGGCTGACTATCACAACGTCATTTACTTCAAGGACGCCAAGAGTCTGTATGTGAACTTGTTCGTGCCTTCCGATGTGACCTGGAACATGGACGGGCATGAGATCAAGGTGGAGCAAGAAACCAGCTATCCTGAGACTGATACAACGTTTTTAACACTTCGTCCCCAGAGGAACGCATCATTTGGCGTGCAAGTCCGAGTTCCGCAATGGTCGGAAGGGATAAACGCCAAGGTCAATGGGTCCCCCGTGGAAGTGAGTGTGCGAAACGGCTGGGGAACTATCGAGCGAGCGTGGAATCCAGGGGACAGGCTGGCAGTCCAGATCTCCATGCCTTTCAATGTGGTTTCAATTGACAAACAGCATCCTGATCGCGTTGCAGTAATGCGCGGCCCGATTGTCCTCGTCCGGCGACAGGAGAAGATTGAGATCCCTTCCCGGCAGAACTTGGCCGAATTGTTCGCGGAGGCGAAGAGACCTCTGGAGTTTCACGCTATCGTGAGGTCGGCGGGCACTTACGCGCCGTTCTACGAGCTGAGCGAGGGTGAGCCTTATCTGATGTACTTTGACCTGAATTCCTAACCGGTTACTTATGAATTGTTTTGTCCCCACGGCCTCCTGCGTTTTGAAGCGCTGCAGGCCTTGCGACGCGTCGGGAGGCGGGCGCTTGCATCTAACTGCTGACTCCTGCTCGTCATTTGTCACTGGAGCCTAAAGCACCACCGATCCCTCGATCAACCGCCCTTCGGCAAAACGCTCGACACTAAGGGCGCGCGTATCCACGAGGCTCGACGTCCCGTTCAGAATCAGGTCCGCCAGGATCTTTCCGGTCGCCGGCGAGTGCATTACGCCGTGGCCGCTAAAGCCATTGGCGAGGAAAAGGCCGGGCACCTGGGGAACCGGCCCGAGGATCGCGTGGTGATCAGGCGTCATCTCGTAGAGGCCGGCCCAGCCGCGCGCGGGATTCACAGAGAAGCTGAAGGCCAAGAACGAGGTGCTGGTATCACGGATAGTCGATTTCGGCTATGAACGCTCAGGATGACAGGTTCAAGCCTTTTTAGCATCCTGCTAACTAAGATTTGATTTGGCAGAGACAAAAGGAGAATAAGGAGGCTCAATGATGAAGCGTCGTCACTTCTTGAAATCCGCAGCCCTGGCGGGCGCGGGAATGGCTACGAACTTGTCGGTGCTTTCCTCATGGCCGGCAACCGCAAAAGATCAGGTGTATGCAGATGAGACAGGCAGTATGCCCAGGATCGGTAACGATCTTATTGAGCTGGGGTTTGATGTCAAGTCGAAGGGAGGGTTGTGTAGTCTTATTGATAAGGCGACAGGCTACCAATTTGTGCGCCATCAACAGGCGTCCCGCTCGCTATTTCGCCTGGCCCTCAGACGTCAGAAGGACCGCCAAGTGGAATGGTTTGACAGCCGTGAGGCGCGCAGTTTCCATGTAACGAAGAGGGAGCAAGCGGGCGGCACAACGCTTGTCTTGGAGGCAGGCTCCTTCCCCGACCGCAGATTCACGGTCAAGGTGGAAGTGACGCTGAGTGGCAATTCCAATCTGAGCACATGGCACATGAGCGTGGCGGGGTTAGAGGAGGAAGCTGTCTATCAGCTCACCTGCCCGATTTTGAGTGGGGTAATGAAAGCCGGCGAGAGCGTGCCGGGAGAGGCGTTGGCGGTTCCCCGGGTAGACGAGGGATGCGTTTTCAGGAATCCCTACCCGGTGGTGGATCATTTGCCGCTCATGGCGGGGGTCGGCCTGGACACGCCGCAGGTGGGCATGGGGGAGATTCACGGCAAGTCTCCGGGAGAATTTCCCATGCAGTTCATGCTCTATTACAACGACTTGGCCGGCTTGTATGTGGCTTGCCACGACAGCAAGCAGAACGTGAAGGGCTTCGATATTGGCAAAATGGCGGACTGGGAGCCCAACCCGGTTATGTCCATCTCGCATTTTCCTAGCGAAGCCATGGGGGGGATGCAGCGTTTGACTACGACACCATGGTGGGTGTTTTCCACGGCGATTGGTATGACGGTGCGGACATTTACAAGGCATGGGGGACGCGGCAATGGTGGTGCGCCAAGAAACTTTGGGAGCGGGATATTCCGGACTGGCTGCGCCACGGGGTAGGTTTTTTCGAAATGGCGAACTACGATATGCCCGTCGTTAAGCTGCAACACCCCATGTCGGAGATCGCCGCTCTGGTGAATCGCCTCTCCAAAGATGCTGGAGTGCCGATTGTGGCGATAATCAGCGACTATGAAGGAGGCGGGCCGTGGACTGGCCCGCCGGGAATCTTTCCACTCCGGGAAGGCGACGCGGCTTTCAAGGAGGCCCTGAAGCAGTTGCGTGCCGCCGGTAACTATGGGATGGTCTGCATCCCGGCCAAATGGTATGTCGCCGTCCGCCTTTCACCACCGTATAACACCAGGCCCCAATTTGAAGCGGAAGTAAGGCCCAACGCCATCATGAATGACAAGGGGGAAGCGGACATGCCGCCGTGCTGCGGGCCAGCAGGTCCTCCTATTGACATCGCTCGTTTGTGCCCCGGGACGAAGTTCACGGAGAAAACGATGCTATCGATGGGTCAGGAGTACCTGGAGCGTGGGATTAGCATGGTGGAATTTGACAGCGTTCCGATCGCCTCGCCGGAGGCCTGTTACGATGCCAAGCACGGCCACCCGCTCGGCTATGGTCCGTGGTACTCGGACGCCTGGAACCGGATTATAGCTGAGGTGCGCAAGCAGGCGAGGGACAGGGATCCCAGTAGCGCTGTCGCGACGGAAGGAGTTTCTGAAAACTTTATGCCCCATGTTGACATGTACAATCACCACGGCGGAAGCATGGAGGATGAAGTGCACTACCGGGTTGGGGATCCCATGGGTGGTGAGGCCATCCCCTTCTTCAAGTACGTCTACGGCGGATATATCGGGGCGTTCAGCGCATACTTTAACGAATCTAACCGTCCCGAAATCCTCTATTGGACCCGCAGCTTGGGAAAGTGTCTTGCCCAAGGGGTAGCGCCGGCGGGCGGTTGGGTTTACTCGGAACCCAAGGAGCTGAATCCGGTCACCATCGATTTCTATAAGAAGGTGGTGCGCGCCGCCGCGCAGGGTTGGAAGTACCTGATGTTTGGAGAGATGCTCCGCCCTCCAAAGATCGATGTGCCTGTGATTGCCGTGTCCGACGTCCCGTGGCGCCTTGTTGGTGGCCTAGATCCCGCTAACCGGCATGTAGTTAAGGACTACGCGGTACAACACTCGGCGTGGCGGTCGCGGGAAGGGAAGATAGGGTATTTCTTCGCGAATATTTCTCAGGAGGCGGTGGAATTCGAGGTGGAGTTATCTTCTTACTCCCAAGAGGAGCATGCCTATGATGTGGAAAGCGTGACGGATGGGAAGCGGGCGAGCTTAGGAGAGCGTATAAAGCTTCCTTCGAGACAGCGGTTTCGCTTGGAACCTCTGTCCGTGACACTGGTTGAAGTAAGCCGCGCGTCCTAGGATTACTCTGTTACGTCGGGTGGGATGCTATTTGATGAAACAGACAGCGGGGACAAACGCCCGATCGATGAGCTGGCTCCCCGCTCGAATGCGTTAATGCGAGCAGTTACATCGTGACGGTCAATTTCTGGAGCGCTGCTCCGTGAGCCGCGAGCATCGCCGGTGACGGACCGGCGCTACGGTAAATGCCGGCGCAATTTAAGTGTTTTCCTTAGCAGCTCTTTTTTACTGAGTGAGAGCAACGCAATTCCTAATCTTGAAATCAGGGGCGCAATGTGCCCATATCTGCGCCCTAGGGCGAAAAGAGGTGCAACGATGGAAGGACAATCCAGACAGAAGGGAAAGAATCACTCTGAAAGGGCAGTGACTGGGGAGAGCATGGTGAGGATTTTGGCTCTTGTAGCGTTGTTCGTCTTATCCCTTGGCCTTTCCACCACCGCTGGCGGATCGATGGGGTTTCTTGTTTCGCAAGGCCAAGCGCGGGCCGCGATCGTGGCCGGGCAGGGTGAGTTTTACCGATTTGTGGGGCAGGAAGTGCAGCGGTATTTCGAGGCTTTCAGCGGCGTAAAGCTGGAGATTGTCACCCCGGAGGAAGCGCGCAAGAGACCGAAGGATTGGGGGTGGATTCTGGTGGGTGGGCCTCAAGCCAACGAACTGGTGCGAGAGGCGGCGTCGAGGAAACTGGTGAACTTCGAGGGATTGAAGGCCGACGGGTTCATTCTGCGCACGCTACGGCTGGAGGGTCGTCGGGTGTTGGTGGCGGGGGGGAATGAGGAAGCGGCAACCATGTACGCGGCGTATGACTTGCTGGAACGTTACGGAGCGGTGTTTCTGCTCACCGGGGAGATCCTGCCGGAGAAGAAACCGGAGCTAGAGTTGCGAGATTTCGACGTGCGCAGCGATCCGGCCTTCCGGCGCCGAGGCTTGTTTTTTGGCTTCTTCTACCCCAATCAGTCGATCATGTCGATGGAGGACTGGCGGAAGTTCTTGGGCGCGATGGCAAAAATGAAGATGAACTTTCTGCACCTCTACTGGAACGCGTTCATGCCTTGGTTGAAATATGAATACCGCGGAGAGACGATGCGGATGGATGACGTGGCGAGGAAAGATACCGGCTATCTACTTTGCGCGCACGGCTACGGATCCTCCAACGCGAACGAGTTGAAGGTAGGCCAGGAAAATTTCAAGAGAGCGGGTATCTATCCCCGGTTTGCGGCGCCAGAGTTCCAGCATATTGAGAACAATGAACAGGCCTTCGAGGCAGCGGAGAAATACACACACGAACTGATCGCTTATGCGGCGAGCCGGAAGATCAAGGTATGGATCGAGCTGGATGTAGGGTGCGTGGCGCCGAACCTGGCGCGCTACACGACGCGAACGCTGGATTTGCCCTTCCATCCTGGATTTGGCACTTTCATATGCCCGGACAATCCGGTGTCGCTGGAACTGAACGAGAATCGGCTGAGAAAGCTTGTGCAGACTTACCCAGAGGCTGAGGGGTATTTCTTGCACCTGTCGGAGGCTTATCCGGTCTGCAATCAGAATGAGAAGGATCGACAGTTCTATCTGAACTTGCGGTCCCAGTACCCGGGTATAGTCGAGGCGCGGGCTGCGTATACAGGCGATATTGCTCTAGACAACGACACCGTACTCGATTCAAATAGTGGGACTGTCTACTTTATACAAAAGCTCATGGAAGCGCGGGATCGGATCGCGCCCAAGGCAAAGCTGGGTATAGGAGCGTTCGGGCACCTTTATGTGTTGCCTTATTTGAACAAGATGTTTCCAACCAGCGTGCCGTTTAGCACCATGGAGTCGCGTGCTATCTGGACACCGACAGGCGTTCCGATGGAGAAGTTCGGGGGAATGGGGGATAGAGAACGCATACTTCAGAATCGGATGGACGACGACAGCTCCATGCTCGGGATGCAGTTTAACGTCAACCTCTATTACAAGGACCAAGTGTTGGAGGGGGGCTTGAAATATGGCTTGGCGGGATTCGCCTCGCAGGTGAACCGGCCGCGGGGGACCGAGACGAATACTAAGTTCATGGCCGAAGGAGAGTGGAATCCGCACCTCACGCCGCAGGAGTTCTACGGCAATTATGCAAAGCGGATCTTCGGCGAGCGCGCCTTGCCACGCATGTTGAAAGCCTTCGATACGCTCGAGAAAAACGAGGAATACATGGGTTGGAATGGTCGGGGGAACTTTCCTGGTGGTACGCCTGCCGAGTTGAACGTCGCTTACGAGTATTCAAAGCAGCCGAACTTCTACGATGGTCCAAGATCCAGTGGATGGCGACCTTTCATCAGCAGTCTTCACGACCGGATCGCCGACTTTACGGGAAGCATAAAGATGCTTCAGGAGGCGCTTGACAGCTTCGAGAGCGCTCGTTCCGAGGTCGAGCCGCGCTCGCAGGCGTATTTGGCTTTCCTGATTAACCGGACGGAGGCTTACATACTGCACTTGCAAACGGTGATCACCTGGGACCAGGCATTTATCGACTTGGATAGTGCGTTTGTCGCCTACCGGCCGGGAGCCGACCGGAATGAGTTTCTGACCCGACTGGACAAGAGCCTGAAAGAATTCGAGGATGCCCGGTCAAAGGCAGTTACGATGGCGGAGAAATGGTCGGAGATGGTGGATCACCCTTCGGACCTGGGAGTGTTGTATTGGATCAACGTCTTTATGATTGATGGGACAGAACAAACGGCGAAGTTAATTGAGAATATCGATAATTTTCACCACGGGCGGGACTATACGGAGCCCGTAGATTTTGGGAAGATATTCGTGCCATGGCCGCCACTCGCCACCGTGCCCTGGCTGGCGTCGGAACATGTTGCTCCGGAATGAAAGGGAGAATTATGATCATTCGCGGGGAAGCCGTATGTGAAGTAGCCGGCAAGCGTTATCGCTTAGGCGATTGTGGCACCGCGTTTGTACCCAAAGGTTGGCCCCATTGGTTTCTTAATGAGTCCAAGGAATTGATGGCCATGATTGGGGTTTAGGGCGGCAGTGGGCCCGAACGCACGATAGTAGATACCGGTTACTGCGCGGGAACCTTGCGGGGTATTTGAACAGAACCACCTGCTGTAACTGTTATTCCATGGACGAGGCCGAAGAAAAGGCAAATCAGGGTTTTCGATGTATAACGCTCAAATCAGATGCAGATCATCTTATGGCTGCCATCCAGAGACTTTTGGCTGAGCTTCGCGAAAGAACTCGAGGCCAGGGTGTCCCCGCTTCCGGCGGTTCGACTGGAACGATATCTGATCTTCCGTCCGAAAGGAGATTCTCATGAATTATCGGCTACGTGCATTCAAGATTGCTGAGGGTTTGTGCCCAGGGCCTCTTAACTACTACATGAGCCACTGGGACACTATGGATGACGGTCCGCATTTCACCTGGCTGGTTCAGGGCGGAGAGCGCACCATTCTGATCAATACAGGGCTACCCCAAAAGCCTGAGGACCTCGACAATCTAAATTCTGCCTCTTTGGCTTTCCATCCCAAGAATGAACTCCCCGCGGATCAGATTTGGCCACAGCAAAAAGTTTTGGCAGAAGTAGGTGTCAAACCAGAGGACGTGGATACGGTTCTGATCATTTCGATGGGCGCCTACGCGACTGGCAATATTGAGTTGTTTCGGAACGCACAGATTTACCTCTCCCGAACGGGCTGGGTTGATTTCTTGGCCCCCAAAAGACCCTCGCTTGTGGCCCGCGGTGGTGTTTTTACCCCCTCCACACTGACCTATCTGATCACTGAAGCTTGGGAACGGCTTCACCTGGTAGGAAACGAAGAGGAGGTCTTAGAAGGAATCAAGATGTTTTGGGTAGGATGCCACCATCGAGGTTCCATGGCTGTGTCCATTCAAACGGCAAAAGGTAGGGTCGTGCTTTCGGATTCCATCTTTCGATACGAGAACTTCGAGCAGAGTGTTCCGATCGGAGTGTTGGAGAACCTCTTTGAGTTCTATGATGCTCTCGATCGCGTTCGCAAAGAAGCAGACATAGTGATTCCAACACACGATAATCGGCTTTACGTTCGCTTTCCGAACGGCATTATTGCCTAGGGGGGACGACATGTCAGTTATAAAGCGAAGAGTTAAAATAGGCGTGGTGGGGACGGGTTGGTGGGCGACTTATACGCACATTCCCGCCCTGTTGGCGAGATCGGAAGTTGAACTCGTGGCCCTCTGCGATCGATCATTAGAAAAGGTTCGCAGAGCTGCGGAAGTTTATAAGGTACCCAGATTTTATACGGACTGGCGAAAAATGTTCGAGAGTGAGGCCATGGATGGGGTAGTGGTCGCCACATCGCATGTTGCCCATTACGAGGTCGCCAAAGCTGCTTTAGAGAATAAGTGGCACGTCTTATTGGAAAAGCCCATGGTGCTTAAGACAAGCGAAGCAAGCGAACTGGTTGAGTTGGCGAATCGTAACGGGCTCCAGATCGTGATGAGTTTGCCCTGGAATTACACTTCTCACGTCCGTCGGGGACGCGAGGTGATTCTATCTGGGGAGTTGGGAGAAGTTCAGTTGGTATCGAGTCTGTTTGCTGGGAGCGGATACGAGATGTATCGAGGCAATTTGGATGCTTACTCAGGAGTGATACAAGCCCCTCTATTCCGATCAGAAGCAGACGAGAACTCCGATCCAGATCGAGGGGGAGGGCAAGGCTACTGCCAGGTAAGCCATTCGGCTGCACTCGCCTTCTGGGTCACTGGTTTGAGTGCTCAGGAGGTGAGCGCCCACATGCCTCATTTCGATTTTAAAGTCGATGTGGCGGATTCTGTCAACTTGCGGTTGGACAACGGTGCAGTGGGAGTGTTAGCCAGCACCGCAAGTCTTCGCATAGGCGATCCGGACCAGCACACTTTGTGGGTGTATTGCACCCGCGGTTATCTGATCCTGGATATGATTGCCGGAACCCTGATGATACGGAAACGCGATGGTACAGTCGAATGTCCACCGCCTCTAAAGGCGGAAGAGCGCTATCCGCGTTTTGCTCCAGCAGACCATTTTGTGGGATTGATTCTCGGCATTAGTGAGAATCTCTCTCCAGGTGAGCTGGGACAAAGGACTGTGAACTTTTTGGATGCAGCTTATAAGTCAGCGGCCAATGGCGGAGCCTTGCTCAGCGTGGAACAGACGAAACACACCAAAGGACGGTCGGCCTAGATCGAGGAATAGCAATCATGTCGATTAGTCGATTTCTAGAGGAGTTTGATGAAGGAAGTCAGAGTAGTAACTCGCTTTAAGGTAAGCCACTGGTTCGACCGGTGAGACTCGAAGAGGTTTGGCCGTTCAGGCATGACATCCCCCTCTGGTGGTTTGATGAGAACTACCAAAAGGAGGATGTGATGTCTGACCTTTACCAGAGCCTATCCCATTCGAGGTGGAACTGCAAATACCCTGTGGCCTTTATTCCCAGGCGACGGCGCGAAGTACTATTCGGGGGGGAGCGGCACCAGCTGGGAGAGATTATCTACGCCCTGACCCCGCAGAAGGGTGCCAAATCAACGAGGAACAGGTGATGCCGGACCACGTCCATATGTGCATCGAGATTCCCCCCAAGTACCCGGTGGCTGGGGTGATCGGGCTTCTGAAGGGGGGAGTGCGTTTGCGGTTGCCCGACAGTTGTGCGGCAAGGAGCGAAATATCACGGCTGAGCATTTTTGGGCTCGAGGCTATGCCGTCTCCACGGTCGGGTTTAAACTGCAGCAAGTCCGGCCCTACATCCGCGAACAAGAGGATGCGAATGGTAACGGCGGGCGCTCGTGAAATCATCAAGCAAGGCGGGCTTTAGGGCAACGCCTAGACTAATTGGCCAACTGCCTTTGAGGCAGTCCCACTCATCGGGCCGCGCGGTCTGGGGTGACCTGCGTCCCGAAAACTGCGCCAATGAAAATGTGAGTTCTCCCGGGGTATAAGAGCCGAAAGGAGAGCCCAGATGAGGCAGAGCCGGTTTACGGAGGAGCAGATTATTGGGGTGTTGAAAGAAGGGGAAGCGGGGCTGGCGGTGAAGGAGATCTGCCGGAACCACGGGATCTGCGATCAGACCTACTGCCGCTGGAAGGCGAAGTCCGGCGGTTCAGAAGTGAGCGAGGCGCGGCGGTTGAAGCAACTGGAAGAGGAGAATCGCCGCCTCAAGTAGGTCGTGGCGGAGCAGGCGTTGGATCCTCAGGCGTTGCAGGCGGTGCTGGGAAAGAAGTTCTAACGGCCACGGCACGCAAGGAGGCCGTGGGCGTGATGGAAGCCGGGTTCGAGCTCGGTAAGCGGCGGGCCTGCCGACTGGTGGGGATGGGGCGATCGAGCTACCGCTACGTGACCCAGAAACGCAAGGAGGTGGGGCTGCGCGAGCGACCGTGAAGTGTGGCGGCGGAAGCGCGGCGCTTTGCTTATCGGCGGCCGACGGTGTTGCTGCCCCGGGAAGGTTGGGCGGTGAATCACAAGCGGGTGTATCGTCTGTACCGAGCCGGAGGGCTGGCGGTGAGGTGGCGAAAACGCAAGCGGGTGGCGGTGGCGGCGCCGGTTTGCCTCGAGCTGCCGACGCGGGCAGATCAGGTCTGTACGTTGAAACTTAGTGCCTGGAGGGATTATGCACCATATTTACCTGACTGAGCGAAAAATCACGCGTTACCTGGAATTGCTCAATCTGATGGTCTACCAAGTGCGCCAGCCACTGCCGCCCTTTCGGTTTCAGGCAGGAAACGACGCTTTTGTCGCTTCAGACGTGGACGATAGTCACTGGCCGGTGATCACGCCCGATAGTTCATGGGGGGGGGCTCGACAGGAGTTTACGCTGAGAACCCACTTCACCGTGCCCAAAGATTGGAGGGCACCTGTCGTTCTGTTATTACCCATCGGAAATGATCGTCGTGACGTGAAAGCGTTCAAGTCGGATTGCAATTGTGTCCTTGGCATGGCAGAGGATGATCTCTTGGCTTTTCTTCCACTGGTTCCCAATCATGTGGAGGTGATGGCTTATATCGACGGCCACGCTTACCAGGCCATGGATGCTTATCATCGAGAGATTCTCTTACCAGGATGCTGGTGCGATGGGCACCAACACAGTCTGGCGTTGCAAGGTCACATCGAGCAAGGACCTGCTTTGATGGGGCAGCCAGAAATTGTGCAGATAAGCCAGTCCACTCGCGATTTTGCCACATCTGCCCGGGTGGTTTTGGACGTGATCCAGGAACTGGAAGAACACGATCCCATCCGGGTTGGTCTATCGAATACCTTGGATGAAGCGTTCCGTTTATTGGATCTTCACGAGCCTATGGGTGAAGACTTTTACAACAGCATAAAGGGTGCTCAACAATTTCTAGATCAGGGGTTAGCTGCGGCTGGTCCGCCGCTCGACGTGGACGTTGTCGCAATGGGGCAGGCGCACATCGACGTTGCTTGGCTTTGGCGAGCCCACCGGACCAGGGTAAAGGCTGCTCGAACCTTCATCAACGTTTTGAGATTGATGGAACAATTCCCCGAATACCATTTCTCGCAGACTCAACCTCTGCTTTATGAATATATGGAGCAAGACTACCCGGAGATTTTTGACGCTATCAAGCAGAAAGTTGCCGAGGGACGTTGGGAACCCATCAGCGGTATGTGGATAGAACCTGATTGCAATCTAAGCGGGGCCGAAGCTCTTGCGCGGCAGTTTCTTCTGGGCCGTGCGTACTTCCGGGAGAAGTTCGGACCCGGTGCCGATTCCCCTGTAATTTACCTGCTCGACGCATTCAGCTTGCCCGCCTCACTGCCTCAGTTAGCCCTTCAGGCCGGACTAAAGTTTTTTACGACCTCGAAGATCGGATGCAGTCAGTACAACCGGCTTCCTTACGACACATTCCGGTGGCAAGGATTGGATGGTACTCAAATCTTAACGCATCTCAACACCATTCCAGATGCGGACGGGAGAGCTTGTAACACCATCAGCGACCAGAGCGCTCGAGCCATCCTGGGGGCTTGGAGAAACTATCAAGAAAAGGAACTGCATTCAGAACTGCTCGTCTACTATGGATGGGGTGATGGAGGCGGCGGACCGACTCGTGAACTATTGGAGAACAGCCGCCGACTGGCACGACATCCTGGAGTTCCAAGGGTGAGGTTAGGCAAGGCCATCGAATTCTTCGAGCGTCTTGAAGCCCATGCTGAGCGTTTCCCTGTTTGGAATGGTGAACTCTACCTGGAGTATCACCGTGGTGTTTACACCAGCCAAGCTCAACTCAAGAGGGCCAATCGCTAGTGCGAGTTTCTATTGCACGATGCGGAGTTCCTGGCTACATGGGCCTTCCTGGCAATCGGATACCCTTATCCTCAAGCTGAATTGACTCGTGCTTGGAAACTGCTCTGCTTGAAACAGTTTCACGACATCATTGCCGGCGGCTGTACTGCTCAGGTGAACGCAGACACTCTCCTCGATTATGCGGTCATTCGCAGCATCGGAGAACGAGTGCGAGATACCGCACTGGAGGCACTGTCTCGCCGAATTCCCAAAGCAGCCTCTTTTGTGGCTGTCAACCCCACCTCATTTGGAGGACAGCATATTGGCTTGTTGCGGGAGCGACTTGGCGAGGGCCAAACGCTCGCCCCTCTGAGCTCCGACGAGCCTTTGGTGGTTCAAACAGTCGAGAATGGAACACTCGTCGCAGTGCCGGACATGGAACCCTATGGGCTGGTCGCGTTGGCCCTGAAGCAAGGAAGGGCACAACTCTTGCCAGAAGCGTTGAAATCATCGCTGCTAAACCGAGGTGTTGCCGTTTTGGAGAACGACTTGCTTCGTATTGAATTCGACGACTTTGGAGCCATGACTCGGCTGTTTGACAAGGGCGTCAGTCGTGAAGTGATACCAGCAGGGCAGCGGGCCAACCTGCTCCAAGCTTTTCAAGATCGTCCTATAAACCGGGATGCCATGAACATTGAAATCTACTACGAGGAAAAGCAGTGGAATCTTGCTCAAGCCGCCAGCCTGACGCCCATCGAGCATGGTCCTTTGCGTGCCGGGTTGGAAATCCGCCGTCGTCTGCTCAATAGCGAAATGGTCCAGCGCGTCTACCTCTACCGCGGATCTAGGCATATCGATTTTGAGACGAAACTACATTGGGCGGATCGACATGTGTTGCTCAAAGTCGCATTTCCAGTGGACATCCTGTCACCCGTCGCGACGTATGACATTCAGTGGGGAAATGTGGAGCGACCCACGCATCGTAATACTTCCTGGGACTATGCTCGCTTTGAGACTTGCGCTCACAAATGGATCGATCTAAGCGAGGGAAGC
>Ga0187872_10000875_pt1 | contig 32469 bp, 29 predicted proteins | sample June2016WEW_16_4_FD_132973 | JGI IMG/M metagenome (GOLD analysis project Ga0187872, IMG submission 132973) | Peatland microbial communities from SPRUCE experiment site at the Marcell Experimental Forest, Minnesota, USA - June2016WEW_16_40 | ecosystem: Environmental > Terrestrial > Soil >...
ATATTTCTGCCAGATCAGCGATTCGACGACGAGCTACGGTTCCTATTCGGGAGCTGTGCCCAACGAAAAGATCACGTGGGGCAAGCTCGGCGTGGATACGCCGCGATTTATCATCGAGTCGGATGCAACGATCGTGGCACCCCTGGTCTTTGCCTACGTGCTGGGCTGGTAGGACTCGATTTCGCGCCTGGTCGGCGCGCAGGCGACAGTCACTTTCCGTGATATTGCTTGGAGAGAGCAATTTCCTTGCAGGTGATGAATTCGAGCAGCGCGGGAACGCCCTTCTGCGTCTGCGCGATGCCGCGGCGAATTGCCGGCACGATCTCGGCCGGATCGGTGATGCGCTCGCCATAGCCGCCGAAAGCGCGCGCCATCGCCGCGTAATCTCCGGAAATGTCCGTCGCGCGATACTTTTCGGTCGATACGGGCATGATGGGAATTTCCATCGCCATGCTGAAATTGTTGAGCAGGACCGACAAAATCGGGATGCGCTCGCGGACGGCCGTTTCGAAATCCATACCCGTCATGCCTATCGCGGCGTCGCCCCAGACGTTGACGCAGAGCTTTTCCGGGCATGCGAGCTTCGCACCCATGGTCAGGCCGAGGCCGTAGCCAAGCTGCGTCGTCTTGCCCCAGCCGATGTAGGTGAGCGGCTGCTTCGTGACCCAGAACGGAGCGAGCTGGTCGCGCGGGCTACCCGCGTCGTGCGTGATAATCGTGTTCGCCACATCAACGGTGCTCTGCAAGTCCCGAAGGACGCGGTAGGGAGAAAGGGGCGCTTCATTTGAAGTGAGCCTCGGCATCCATTCGTCGAGCCACGCCTTGCGGACCTGTGCGATTTCGTCCGCAACGGACCACGGACGCGACTTTTTGATGAGGCGCTCGACTTCAGCGCAGAGCGATTCGAGAGTCAATTGTGCATCGCCGATGAGGCCAATCTCCGCACGCACGTCCTTGTTCAGATGATTCGGATCGAGCGTCGCGTGAATGAACTTCTTTCCTCGCGGCATGGCGACGCCGAAGGTGGTTTCCGTGAAGCTGCATCCGACGCCAAAGATCCAATCCGCTTTCGCGAGGAAGTGCGGAACGGTTCGAGGAAACGCGTTGCCGCCGGCGCCGAGCGCGAGCGGATGATCTTCGGGAAAGGCGCTCTTGCCCTGAAGGCTCGTCGCGACGGGCGCGCCCAACATCTCGGCAAGTCTCCTGAGCGAGTCCCAGGCGCGCGCGTAGTGAATTCCCTGCCCCGCGTAGATGACGAGATTCTTGGCTTCGACGAGCGCGGCGGCGGCTTTGCGTACGTCCGCAATGTCGGGGCCGTAGCGCGCGGTGATCACCGGCTCGTACGCCCAGGACTCGGGCATTTCTTCGGCGAACATGTCGATCGGGATCTCGACGAGCGCTGGGCCGCCGCGGCCGTTATGAAGGCGCGAGAGCGCGCGGCGGAAAATGTTGGGAACCTCGGCCGCGGACATGATCGCCTCGGCGGATTTGGTGACGGAGCGCATGCTGGCGACGGAGTTGAAGTTCGGTTCGACGTGCGCCAAGCGACGCGCGTAGCCCATCGGCAGAACAAGAATGGGCACCGATTCGCTGTATGCCTGCGCGACGCCGCCGAAGGAATTCTCCGAGCCGGGGCCGTGCTGCATGGCGAAGACACCGATCCTGCGGCCGCTGGTGAGGCGGGAGAGGGCGTCGGCCATGTGCAGCCCCACGCGTTCCTGCCGGACGATGATGGGCCGGATGCCGGCGGACGCCGCCGATTCGAGAACGTGGTTCACGGGATAGCCGAAAATGACGTCCACGCCCTCGCGTTTCAGGATTTCCGCGATCGCGTCACCAACCTTCATGGGCCAGCTCCTCCGGAAAATGTATACTCACCGGGCGCGCACCGGTGGGCCGCCAACAAATGTTCGAGGATACCCGTTAGAATGGGCGCCGAGAAGCTTAATCCGTCGCCGATCGAATCTCATGCAAAATTTTGCGCGGGCGCTCGTGGGCGCGAGGGCCGCATACGATGACTTGGCAGGAACATAAAGTCTCCGCGCCTCGCGTCGTCAACGTCGGCGACTTGCGGCGGCTCGCGCAACGGCGGTTGCCGCAAGTCCTGTTCGATTACCTGGACGGAGGCGCGGAAGGCGAAGTCACGCTGCGCGAGAACACGCGCGCGTTCGAGGAAGTGACTTTTCGCCCACGCAATGCGATCTATCTTCCTCAACGCGAGATGCGCACGACGGTCTTGGGCAGCCAGCTCACCATGCCCTTGCTGCTCGCGCCCTGCGGATTCTCACACCTGTTTTATCCGCACGGCGAACCGGCGGCCGCGCGCGGCCGGCAAGGCGGGAGTGGGTTACGTGCTCACGACGATGTCCGGACACAAACTCGAAGAGGTGGCGCAGGCCGCATCCGGACCGCTGTGGTATCAGCTCTACCTCGCCGGCGGGCGCGAAGCGGGCGAAGCAGCAATCGAGCGCGCGCGGAAAGCGGGCTTCACGGTGCTCGTAATCACCATTGACACGGGTACCTTCGGGATGCGCGAGCGGGACGTGCGAAACGGCGCTGGGGTACTGCTCAGCGCGAATCCCCTCGCGAAGATTCGGTTTCTGCCGCAGGTCCTTGCCCATCCCGGATGGCTTGCGGGGTTCTGGTTGGCCGGAGGTGTACGGCAACTGCACAACATCATTGTGCCCGGCCGCGGACCGCTGCCACTTTCCGAAGCACAGTCGAGCCTGGCTCAGTCGGTGGTCACATGGGAAGACATGAGCTGGCTGCGCAAGGCCTGGGCGGGGCCGATTGTCGTGAAAGGCGTGCTGACGGGAGACGACGCCAGGCGGGCGCTCGACGAAGGCGCGGCGGGAGTCGTGGTGTCGAACCACGGCGGGCGGCAACTCGACGGCGCCGCTGCTTCGCTGCGCGCACTGCCGGAAGTCGTTAAGGCTGTGAATGGCCGCGCTGAAGTGCTGATGGATGGCGGCATCCGGCGCGGGAGCGACATTGCGAAAGCGATTTGCATGGGCGCTCGCGCCGTGCTGATTGGCCGGGCCTATGCATACGGACTTGGCGCGGCGGGCGAAGCCGGAGTTGCCCGCGCGATCGAGATCTTGCATGCTGACCTGCAGCGCACGCTGGCGCTGCTGGGTTGCTCGTCGGTTTCGGAGCTCAATCGTTCTTACGTCGAAGTTCCAGCGAGTTGGACCCGCGGACCGTCCTAATTGCCAGGATTCAGCGCTGTAATCTCGCCGATAGAGGCTGTGAAATTCCGCTACAGCAGGTGGGGATCAACCATCTTGCCGGGATTCATCCGGTTGTCCGGATCGAGCGCTTGCTTGATCGCGCGCATCACGTCGAGCGCGGCGCCGTGTTCCACGGGCAGGTACTTCTTCCTTCCCGCACCCACGCCGTGCTCGCCGCTGCTCGTGCCGCCCATTTCTAGGGCGCGCCGAATGATTTTCTCTTCCAATACCTTCGCTTCGGCGAGTTCGGCGGGATTATTGGGATCGAGCATAAAAGACATGTGAAAGTTGCCGTCGCCGACGTGTCCCACAATCGGAGCCGGGAAAGACGCGCGCGCGGTGTCCTTCTTCGATTCGACGATGCAGTCCGCAAGACGGGAAATCGGGACGCAGATATCGGTTGTAAACATCTTCCCACCCTTGCGAATCGCCAGATTCGCGAAATAGGCTTCGTGGCGCATCTTCCAGAGCGTCTCGCGTTCCTCCGGCGTGGTGAACCATTGAAATCCGCGACCGTGATGTTCTTCCGCCAGCTTCTGCACGATCTCAGCCTGGTCGGTAACACTGCGGACCGTATCCCCGTGAAATTCGAAGAAAAGGATCGGGGCAACCGGATAGTTCGTTTTCGAGTAGCGGTTGCAGGCATCGACCTGGGTTTCGTCCATAAATTCGATTCGAGCGACAGCCACGCCAACCTGGATCGTTTCGATGGCGGTTTCGACCGCGTCTCGAATGGAATCAAACGCGCAACTGGCGACCGAGACGGCCTCGGGCAGCGGATGCAGCCGCAGCGTGACTTCGGTGATCACGCCGAGAGTGCCTTCGGCGCCGACGAAGAGACGCGTCAAATCATAGCCAGCCGCGGATTTCCGGGCGCGCGTGCCGGTCTTGATGACGCGGCCGTCTGCCAGCACAACCGTCAAGGCCAGCACATTTTCGCGCATCGTGCCGTAGCGGACGGCGGTCGTGCCGGAAGCGCGCGTGGAGGTCATCCCGCCGATCGTGGCGTCGGCACCGGGGTCGATGAAAAACGTGAACCCGGTGTTTGCCAGCGCTTTGTTGAGCTGCAACCTCGTGACTCCCGCCTCCACCGTCGCCTGGAGATCTTCCGTGCCGATGTTCAGGATTTTGTTCATTTCGCGCATGTCGATCGTGATTCCGCCGTAGATCGCGTTCACCTGAGCTTCCATGGACGTGCCACCGCCAAAGGGGATCACCGGCACGCCGTGCTTTGCGCTGATCTTCAAAATTGCGCTGACTTCTTCGGTCGAGTGCGGGAAGCAGACAACATCCGGCAGAGCGGCCGGGTGGTAAGACTCGCCGTGGCTATGGTGCTCGCGGACGGCATCGGCCGTCGTCGCGCGCCGGCCAAGCAGAGTCGTTAGCTCGGAGATGGCTCCTTGCATCTGCTCGCGGCTTGGCGGAGTGAATTCTGCGTTGCCTATAGTGGCGTCTTGCTTCATCAGAGGTCCTGGCATCCTGGAAACTGAACCGCTACAGCCATGTCGAGCCGGTGCAAAGCCGAATCAATATACATCATGCGGCCCGGCAGATTCATCGCGGCCGGGTTTACGGATGCACTGTGACGTCGTAGTAGAGCACCGAGCCGTCGTCTGAGAGGACGGGATCGATGCGCAACACATGAAACGTGCGATCCTTCAGATCGGCGACGGTGCGGCCGAGTACGTCGTGAGTCTCGCGCTCGAGCTCCGGCGTCGGCTTCGCCGCGCGCTTCTGAGGTTGGAGCGCCGTGGCATCGAGCCGGTATGTGCTCGTCTGACCGGCAGGATCCGAGGAAACGAGCTGGACGTTTGCAGTTGCGGGCGCGTTCGGCTGCGGCTGATCGTGAAACCACCTCCGCGGAGTCACCAGCACGAACAGCACGATGGCCACCACCATCACGTCGTAGGGCCAAGTGCCGCGTTCGTAGGACCAGAAGACGGTGCGGACGATCACACGCCAGAGGGCACGCATCTCAGTGAGCTGCCGAGCCGTTTACGACCATTCCATCGCGCATGTGCAACACGCGATTCCCGTACGTCGCGGCTTCGGGGTTGTGCGTGATCATCACGATTGTTTGGCCGTGATCCTTGTTGAGCTGGCGGAGGAGCGCAAGGACGCTTTCCGAGCTTTTCGTATCGAGGTTTCCGGTAGGCTCGTCCGCGAGGACAATTTTCGGCTCGCTGATGATGGCGCGCGCGAGAGCCACACGCTGCTGCTCGCCGCCGGAAAGCTCCGAGGGCTTGTGATGCAGGCGCTCGCTCAGTCCGAGCAGGTTCGCGACGACTTCGAAGCGGTGCGGGTCGAAGCCATTGCCGTGGATGTGCTGGGCGAGCGCGATATTGTGATAGGCGTCGAGCGTCGGCAGAAGATTGAAGCGCTGGAAAACGAAGCCGACCTTGTGCCGGCGGAGCAGCGTTCGCGCGGCATCGCTCATTTCCGTCAGGTCGTTGCCATCGAGCAGCACGCGCCCGCTCGTCGCCTGCGCCAGGCCCCCGATCACGTGCAACAGAGTCGATTTCCCGCAGCCCGACGGGCCCATGATGGAAACGAATTCACCCGGAAGGATTTCGATGTTGACTCCCCGCAGGGCCGGCACGTCCACTTTGCCCGTGCGATAAACCTTCCACAGATTTTCAGTTTTGAGTATCGGCTCCAACGCCGGCCCCCGGGCGAGCAATCACAATCTGCGCGGATGCATAGATTTTAGTCGCGTTTTGCATTTCTGCCTAGTGGCGTCGCCGACGATGAGTTCGGGCTTTCCGCCGTCACTCGTAGGCGAGCGCCTCGACGGGATCCTTGCGGCTGGCCAGCCATGCGGGATAGGAGGCGCCAAGCAGACCGCTCACGACTGCAATGAGAGCGGCAAGGAAGATCCATTTGGGAGTGATTAGGATGGTGAGCGAAGGGAAAACGCGAAGGCAGAGCGAGCGCGTGAGGAAACTGAGCCCCACCCCTCCCACGACACCTGCCAGGCACAGAAGGGTCGTTTCGCTGAGGATGATCTCGACGATGTAACCCTTCGAGGCGCCAAGCGATTTCAGCACGCCGATCTCGTGCGTGCGCTCGATGATGGTGGTGTACATCGAGAGAAAGATCACGAGGAACCCTATCCCGACGGCAATCGTGATCATCACGTTGATGAAAGCGCCGAGGCCTGGCAGATTCGACGACGTCATCAGCGAGAGGAAATCCTTGAGCGGGCGGACTTCGTAGCCTGGCAACAATTGGTGGACCTCGTCGAGCGCGGCGGCCGTGTGGTCCGAACGATCGCATTTGATGAAGAAGACGGACGCCTTATCGTGCGCGCCCGACATTTCCTGTAGCGTGGCCATCAGGACGAAAAGCCGCGCGCCCTTGCCGTGCTCGACAATGCCGGCCACATGAAAGTCGTGCTCGAGTATGTGGAGCATTTGCCCGACTTTGACTTTCTTGGCGCGAGCATAGACGTCGTCGACGAGGATATCGTTCGGATCCTTGAGCTCGGTCCCCGCGCGCACCACAAATCCGCCCGAGACGGCACGGAACGTGTCCGGCTGAATCCCGTAGACGATGTCGAGCCCATTGACGGAATTGAATTGCACGAGAACGGGAGCGACGGCCTGCACGAATTCAAGCTGCTGCAATTTGTTGCCGATCGCAATGGGCATCGGTGCGCCGCTGAAGGCCATGAAGATGGATGCGGAAGGCGGCTGCACCATCACGTCCGCACCGATGCCTTCGGTGCGCTTGGCCGACTCGTACAGCAGGCCGCTCGTCAGACCCACGACAATGATCACGAGCATAACTTCCACGGCCACGGCGATCACCGTAATCGCTGTCCGAACGGGCCGGTGCATAACATTGCGGACGATCATGTGCCCGATCAAGGCGTTGTCCCCAGGGGCTCTTCGCCCACGCGCACCAGTTCGGTTCCGGGCGGTTGCTTCAGCACGAAGCGGTCGGCGGGAATTGGTTCGTTCGGCGTCAACTTGGTGATTCCGATCTGGAGGCTGTAGTCATTGGCCGGGCGCTCGAGAGAAATCCGGCGTGGGTACTTGACCGCCGCGAAAGTATCCCAGCCGGCGTAGCGAACGTCTGAACCGAGCTTGCCTCCGGGATCATACGTCTGGACGCGCGCCACGCTCAGATCTGCGCGGTCGAACCAGACCTTGCGCGCAATCTCCCAATCCTCTGGGACACTCGTGTCCTCGCCGGCTTGGGTCGCGGGCCGAACCACGGTCAGCACATAGTACCGCGATGGCCCGTCGCTCGCTTCCTCGAAAAGAACGGACGCTTTGGCTGGGATTGCGTCCCAGAAAATCGCTTCGGTCAGATGCTGCGGGCGAAGGTTTTCGATGGGCTTCGCCGATGGACGTTCGAGGCTGGCCGGGCCGGTAAGGAACTTGTTCTGGGACGGAATAAAAATATCGAACGTTTGGCCGTCGCTTTCCATGTCGAAGATATTTGTGCCGACCACCGGCGCCTGTCCGATCACGCGAATGCTCGAAGGCTTCTGCGCAAGGATGAATCCGTTCACCTGATGGTACTGCTTGATGACGCCCGTATACGCGGAGCCTGCCGTGAGCGTCATCGTCACCGACGCGTTCAGGGAAGTAATTGTGTCCGCCTGGAGATTGTACCGCGCAATCAGATCCTGCTTCGTCGCAGTTTGAAGCGGCGCCGGCGCGCCACCGGGTCGCGTGACCGTGGTCCGGCTCATTGCGCAGCCCCCGGCGAGTGCCGCCGCGAGGATAGTCGAAAACACAGACAGAAACTTGCGCAGGCTCGGGTTGCGTCGCGTTGCAAACACCAACTTTGGAATTTAGCAGCCGCTCTCTGAGGATGTCAAACGAACTGCGCGGCGCCGTTCTGCGGGAAATTCGGCCGGGCGATTGGCGCGCTATTTCGCGGGTTTGCCGCCCGCCGCGAGCCATGCAGCAACGTCGGCGACCACCTGTTCATCAACGTGACCGGGCTTGTCGTATTCGGACGGGAGCGAAGGACCAGTCCCTGCAATGAAGAGATGGTTGAGATCGGGATACAATTTCAGCGTGGCGTTACTTTGCCCGCCGAGCGCGGTCTTCCACTCTTCAAAGTTCGTGGCAGGGGGCACTTGAAAGTCCCTCCCGCCCTGGAGGATGAGGATCGGAATCTTCAGCTCTTTAGCCACGGCGGTCGGCTGATAGCCGCGCAGGTCGAGCCAATAGGAAGCGGGTGTGCTGCCTCCGAGGACGGTCACGTTCTCGCCGGGCTTGAGATCGGAGCTTTCGATCTTCTCCGCGGCGTCCTCGGCGGCGGCAAGCTGCTTCTGTCCGTCCGGCGTCGGCGCGCCGCCGAGCGTCACCATCAGGCGCACCTGATCCACAAGCAATTGCTCGATGGGGCGTGTGTTGGCCGCCAACATCACCACGCCGGCGATCCGACCATCTTTCGCCGCAATCCGCGGCGCGAGATATGCGCCGAGGCTGTGTCCGGCCAGGAAAACGCGCCTCGGATCGACCTTCGGCTGCTTGGCGACGAGCGCAACGGCGGCGCGCGCATCGCTTATCGTCTCGTCTTCGACCGTCATCTTCGCCGGGTCGTCGCTGCTCTGCGCGCCGTACTTTTGCGTGCGCTTGGTGTAGCGGAAGACGGCGATTCCGCGGCTGGCGAGCCCCCAGGCAAGATCCTTGAGCGGCTTGTTGGGGCCGATCGTCTCGTCCTCGTCATGAGGACCCGAGCCTTGCAGGAGCACAACGGCGGGAAACCGGCCGCCGCCCTTCGGCATCGTGAGGGTTCCCGGCAGCTCATAATTGCCGTTGACGAGAACGAGCGGCTGCTCGCTGAAGGAATCGGGTTTCACGTACGCCGGAGGCACCCACTCGGCCACCTGTTTGTGCGTACGGAAGGATAGGGCCGAGATCCGCGCCTCCCGATTGAAGACGATCTGAGCGTCGATCAGTCCTTTCTGGAACCCGCACTCGATAACGACGACGTCGTATGTCTGGAACTTGCTGGATGTCGCCGCGACGATCGAGTCAAAAGATCCCGCCTGCTCGAGCAACGTGGCCCAGCCCGCGGCGAGTTTGCCCGGAGGCAGCGCCGCCGTCATCTGCGCATCGTACTGCGCTTCGACCTGGCTGAATTGACCCGCGACGATTTCTTGAACCACTTGCCTCCCCGCAGTCACTGCGGGCGACTCCGTCTCAGACTGCTGCGCCGCAACGGACAGGACGGCGAGGGACAACGTTAAGGCGAGCGCACAAATCTTCATTCCGAAATCCTCACAGTGCGGAAAGAAATCGGCCCGGCAGAAGAGCTTCCTCATTGAACCGTCGAACGCGGCTGCGTCGGCAGCGGCGAAGCGTGGTGCGCGACGAGGAGCCATTGGCCCTCGCGTTCCACGAAGATATTCGTGGCCTGCACCGTTGCTTCGTCGAAGCCCTCCGCGAACGCCGTGGTCACGCGCGCGGTACAGGCCACCCATCCCACTTTGCCTTCCACCCGTACCCAGATGCCACTGAGCGCCACGCGCACGCGCTTCGTATTCTTGAAGATCCGCGCCCACCGCTCGCGCACTTCCTCCCACCCGAGGAGAAGATCCCAGCCCGGCTGCACGCACTCGACCCTCTCGTCATGAGCCCAGACCGCCTCCATCCCCGCCAGATCGAGCGATTCGAACGCCGCGTAGAAGCGCTGGTTCGCAGCGCTAACGGCCTCCTCGGGTGTCTGCTTCTCGCGCGCGGCTCTGGTGGACATGTTCGGCAGAAAAAAAGAATTGGAAACGGCTGCCAAACATTATACCCGACGCGGCCAGCTACGACTCGCCGCTTTTCGGGATGGATCAGTTGCTTTGAGCGTCGGAAACAACGGGATCATCGGCCGTGGCCAGAGCGCCGTGCCTGTCGGCGCCGTGAAGCTTCCCGGCGGCGTCGAGAAAGAACGATCTCCGCCCGGCTTTACCGTAGTCGCCCGGCGTTGCGACGAGCTCGAACGCGGGATCGTCCTGCCCCGCAGAGGAAACAACCCGATAGTGAAACTGATAGCCGCCCGCGCTGCCGGCCGCCAGATGTTCGTCCACAAGCGATGCTTGGTCTGGCGAGATTTCGCCCTTGGGAGCTGGGCCGAGCTGGGCGAGCGAATCCGGCAACTTCCCGTAGGCGTCGCGATACGTGCGGATCGCCTCGGCGAGCTGGCGAAGTGTTGCGACGGCAGAATCTTCGCGCGCCGCAAGGTCGCCCTCAGCCCACTGCTTGGAGAGCTGCGGAATGTCGAGCAGCACGAGGCCGAGCGAAAGCAGCCGCCAGCCGCCATTTTCGCGAACGAGCCCAAATTCCGCCTGTTGAGCATCAACGACGCTAACCGGGATGAATGCGAGGTTGTCGCGGCTCCGGACGTCGCCGAAGCGGAATTCAGCGGTTCCCTCGCCGGCCATGCATCGCAGAACCGTATGATTCTGAGGGTCGGAAGAAAGCAGCGGCTTCCCGGGACCGTCGGCAAGCGAGAATCGCTCCAGAAACGCCGTTCGCTGCTCCGGGGGCAGCGCGCGAAACGCCGTGGCGTTGTCAGCCGTGAGGTAGTTCGCGAACTGCGTTTCGTTCGCGCGGCAAGCGGCGGAAAGCACCGCGGAAAGGGCGGAAGCGGGATCGGATTCATGGCCTTCCTGAGCCGCCAGCCTCGCGGGAAAAAGGCACGCGAGGAACAGGACCGCGACAACGACGTCGAACCTAAGCGCCGAGGAAATTGAAACGGATTTCATGAAGACTCGGATTTCACGCGCGCGAGGATGGTTGCCAGGTCGCGCGTGAACTTCGATCGCGGCATCACCTCCCGACATCCGGCGGCGCGGGCGCGTTCGGCGAGGTCGACCTGTACGTGAGAAAGAAAGCCGATCAGCGGGATATCGCCGCTGCCCGCCCGCACTCGCTCGACGGCATCGAGCGGATTCCCGCGGGCGTTGAGGTCCACCACCACAAGTTTTGGGGAACTGCGCTCGATTTCAGCAGTTAGCGCATCGGGAGTGGTACAGGTGCGAAGCTCGACGCCGATCTGCTTGGCGGTTTCAAGCAGCTTCGCTTGAAAGAACAAATCATCGACCAGCGCCACGACCTGCGCCATGCGTGTCCTCCCTGCTGTTCGGTGTATCACGCGAGCAGACTGGACACAAGCGCAGCGCGCTCCTCACAAAGTCCGAGCCACGGAATAACGCCCGCTCTCCAGCGCTTCCTGAGAGACCCACATGCCGTGGAAGGTCATGCGCACGCGATGCGGAAGCTTCACGATCGCCACGGGCCCGGCCTCGATGTTCTGCGCGTCGAGAATGGCGAGATCGCTTCTGTTTTCCGCCATGCGGTTGACCAGCGCCAGCAGGTAGCCGTCGCCCTCCGGCGAATTCGGCCTGCGCGGCGCGAACAGCGGCTCCTGCACGCCCGAGTCCGGCCCGGGATTCCAGAGCCTGGCGCTGCCCGTCTTGTGATCGAACTCGCCGACGGCGCCGAATCCGATGTTCCCTGCCCCAGGGGTGCTCGGATCGCGGCAAATGACGTAGCCTTTTCGGTACGTTCCGTTGCCGTAGTAACGGTCATCGGCGCGCGGCATCTCGCACATCCAATCGTAAAGCTGCTCAGTCTTGTACTCTTCCGTGTTGCCAGCCAAATCGAAAGTCAATCGAGTGAGATGGGGAAGGGCCTGCGTGGGATCGGGAGGCGTGCCGTCGTGGTTCGGAAAGAACAAAAACGAGCTTCCACGCGAGAGGCAAACGTCCAGGCTGACCTTCGAGCCATTCGTGCTGCCGTTCATCATATGGCCGGCAAAGCTCGTCGGGCCGCGGAACCAGCGCACGTCTTCGGCCTTGCCGTAGCGCGGCACGATGGCGACCACGGTTGGCCGATCGCGGTGCCAGGTATAGAACGGACCACCCTTTTTCAGCACGTCCACGTCCGTGAGCAACGGAAAGAACGGGAAGATCACGTACTTATCGGAGATGGCGAAGTCGTGGACCATTCCGGCCCACGGCGCGTTGAACCAGACCTCATGCTTCACTTTGCCGTTGGGGCCGATGACGTAATAGGCCACGTCGGTGGTGCCGTCACCCTTGGCCTGATAAGCGAAAGTCAGCAGCTCGTTCGTCGTCTGATCGAGATGCGGATGGGCCGAGAGCCAGACGGACTTGACGCCGCCGTTGTAGTCGTATCGGCCGATGGTCTCGAGGGTATAGGGATCGAGCTCGTACGGCATGTCGTCCTCTTTGAGGGCGAGCAGCTTACCCGCATGCCAGACCACGTTGGTGTTGGCCGCTCCCGGATTGCAATTTTTGGCGATGGGGTCGCGCGTGTAACGATTGCGGTAGCGGCCGAAGAGCGCGCGGCGGTGCTTTTCCTGGATCTGGTAACGCTCGGTGCGGACATAACGGCTCTTAAAGTCCACGTGGCCGTTCTCGAAGCGAAACATGATGACCATGCCTTCGCCGTCGATGAAGATGTCGTCGCCCCCCATCGGCGGATACTGGCGGTCAGGGCCGCAGCGATAGAGAATGCCGTTAAGGTCTTTAGGCACCGCGCCATAGGTGACTTCGCAATCGCGAAGATCCGCTTGGAGACGCACGGGCGCGCCGAAACCCTGATAGAGAGGAATGTCCGGGAAGCGGACCGCGCCTACCGCCGACAACTCTTCCAGATAGACAGACATGGGGAACTCCTCGCCGCGGATGATCCCGCCTATTCGATTGCCCGATCCTGCGTGCAATGCTATGCGCGTGGAATCCGGTTTGTCAACGCCGCCAGACGTACGGCTGCGGCCTCGCTCGGCTGTGCCGGCCTTCATGTTCCGATATTAGATTGTCAAAGAGCGGGGCGAGCTTTCTTCAAGAAAGCCGAACCCTGAGAAATTCTCGATTAGAAACGATCGCGATCGTTTGTTTCCAGCAGCTTAGGCGGGATTCTAATAATGGAATTTCTCGATTAGAAAACTGTAGGTCGGCGGCGGGCAGAACGCGGGAGGCGACGCTGCGATGGGTGGCCACTTGGCTCGAAGCCATTTGTGTCTTGCTACCTCCCTCCTTTTGTTTTTTCTCTGCCAATCAAAAGCACGATGCGAGCCTAGCATTTCGCAAGGTGGTTGGGAGGTGTACCAAGGTACAGATTCGGGCCAGGCAGGGCTGACCAGTCTTGGTTCTAGTGTTCGGCTTCTTCGTGCGCGCCGACGCTTTCATCCGGGACATCGCCCGTGCGGCCCTTCACGCGGTCGTACACGCTGTAGTGGCAGGTCGAGCCGAGGGCTTCGTTGTAGTAAGTCGGTACGCCGAGCGCGATGCGCAGCTCTTCATTGAAGCGGCGCAGGTCTCCGAGCTGGTTCACGCGAATCGGAACCTTATGCCCCTCGTTTGTCAGGAGAAACTTCTGGTAGCCGGCGTCCCACAGATGCGTGAATTGCCCCTGGAACATGATCGAGGGAATGATGGTCATCTGGTAGCGCCCGGACGGAGACTTGCGCAGTTCGGCGCCGCAGCCATACTTCTCGATACGGACAACGCCGCCCGAACTGCGGACCAGGAAACCCTTTGCCGACAGGGATTCCACCTGTGCCTGATCGAAGAGCTTGTTGACGTACCACATGGCCATTCAGGATATGAATTCCGCAGGCTGTCTGTAAAGGTCAAAATCGCGAGGTCCTTATAAAAGAAAGCAAAAGCAGATCCCTCACCCCCATCCGCAAGAAAAACGCGGCTGGGTTCGGGATGACAATCCGGGAGGTAAGCAGCGCGGCACCAACACTAGCGGCGGAACGCAACCGATTGCTCTTTCGATTCAAAGCCGATATAACTTCTCCCGGCAAAGTGATGAGGCGAATCACTGGAGGCGAAATGAAAGTTGCGAGCGCGGCGGTCTGCGCCTTGGCGTTGCTGCTGGCCGTGACGATAGGGACGCCGTGCGCCTTGGGGCAGGCAGCGCCGGACGGTGCCGCGCTCTTCAAAGAGCACTGCGCGACTTGCCATCAGGCTGCGCCGGCCGAGGGAAACCGCGCGCCGAGCCCGGCGATTCTCGCGCAGAAAACGCAGCAGGAAATTTTGCAGACGCTCGAATCCGGGCCGATGGTGGTCTACGGAAATCAATTGAACCAAGCACAACGCCGGGCGATTGCGGCGTTTCTTTCGTCGAAGGTATCCGCGGACGTTTCGAACGCGAATCTCTGCGCGACGAGCGCGCCGATCACGAGCGGCGGCCTGTCGAATCCCGACAATTGGAACGGCTGGGGCGTGGACGAGCTGAACACGCGCTACCAGACGCATACGAGCATCGGCCCAGGAAATGTGGCCGGGCTGAAAGTGAAATGGGCGTTTGGCATTCCGAACGCGAGTTCGGCTTTGGGACAGCCGACGGTGGTGGCGGGCCGCGTGTTCATCGGCTCGGGCGACGGAACAATCTACGCGCTGAACGCCGAGACGGGCTGCACGATCTGGACGTACAAGGCGGAAACGGCGGTGCGAGCGGCAATCACGGTAGCCCCAGGACCGAAAGGCAGCGCGCTCGCGTACTTCGGCGATGGCGAGGCCAATCTCTACGCGGTGGATGCAGCCAAGGGGACTCTGGTCTGGAAGGTCAAGGTCGATCCGCATCCGACGGCCAGAATCACGGGCGCACCGCAACTTTACGGTGGACGACTCTACGTTCCGCTGACTGGGAACGAGGAACTCACCGGCGGCGACCCGTCGTATCCATGCTGCACATTCCGCGGGAACGTGGTGGCGGTGGATGCGCTGACGGGAAAACAGATTTGGAAGGCCTACGCCATCGCCAAAGTACCCGCGCCGACGACGGATGCGAACGGCCACACGACGTTCGCGCCGGCGGGCGCAGGGATTTGGGACGCGCCGACGATCGACGTGAAACGGGGCGCGCTCTACGTGGGAACCGGCGACGCTTACGTGGATCCAGCGGACGAAGCAACGGACGCGATCGTGGCTTTCGATTTGGCCACGGGCAAGCGGCTGTGGGTGCAGCAGAAAACTTCCGGCGATGTTTTCAACTTCGGCTGCATCTCTCCTCAGCACACGAATTGCCCGAAGATGGGACCGGACGTGGATTTCGGCTCGTCGCCGATCTTGCAGGACCTCGGGAACGGACATCGCGTTCTGCTGGCGGGGCAGAAGACGGGCGTCATGTACGGCCTCGATCCGGACGACGGCGGGAAAGAACTCTGGCAGGTTCGCGTGGGCGCCGGCAGCGGGTTGGGCGGAATCGAGTGGGGATCGGCCACGGACGGAACCAACGTGTACGCGGCGAATTCCGACATCTCCACGCTGACTCCGATCGCCCCCGGCTCGTCTCGGCCGCCAGCGGGCGGGCTGGCAGCGATCGACATTCGGACGGGGAAACTGCTTTGGAAGGTGATGCCTCCGAAGCCGGCGTGCGAAGGACAGCCGGGATGCAGCGCGGGGCAGCTCGCCGCCGTGACCGTGATTCCCGGCGTGGTCTTCTCCGGCTCGATGGACGGGCATCTGCGGGCGTATTCGACGAAAGACGGCGCGATCCTGTGGGACTTCGACACCGAGCCGAGCGTGGCGACGGTGAATGGCGTGAAGGCGCACGGGGGGTCGATGAGCGGCAGCGGGCCGGTGGTTTCGGGGGATATGCTGCTCGTCCTATCGGGCTTTACGGGGACTTCGGGCATGCCGGGGAATCTGTTGTTGGCGTTTGAGGCGACGGGAGGCGGGCACTGATAGGGCTTGCTTCCGGGCGGTGCCATCGAGCATCATAATGGGCTATGAATTTGCCCACAACTGAGACTCGAATCTCGCCAAGCCTTCCCCGCAGGACACCCTGCGCCTGTCGCTGTAGACTCAGCCTGTAATCTGCTAAACTGTCCCGAATTAGTGCAATACGAGGAAGTTTCCCGAGCATAGGACGACGAGAGTGACGACTGTAAACAAACCGCTCGTATCACCGGAACGGCTGGGCGTTGGTGGGCAGCTGGGCCAGCACCTGGTCGAGCGCATCGGCAATACGCCTCTGATTCGGCTCGAACGGGGGGGCCGCCAATTCCCGAACGTCGAGTTCCTGGCCAAGGCGGAATGGTTCAACCCAGGCGGGTCGGTCAAGGACCGCGCGGCGTACTACATGATCCGCGAAGGCGAGCAGAGCGGCGCTCTACAGCCCGGAAAAGTGATTCTGGACGCAACCAGCGGGAACACGGGAATTGCCTACGCCATGATCGGCGCGGCTTTGGGCTATCGCGTGAAGCTCTGCCTGCCATCGAGCGCTTCGCCGGAACGCAAGCAGATCCTCGCGGCGTACGGCGTGGAGATCGTGTTCACGCCGGGCGACGAAGGCACGGACGGCGCGATCCGGCGCGTGCGCGAAATCTACGACGCGGACCCGGCGAAATACTTTTATCCCAACCAGTATGGCAACCCGGCGAATCCCGCGGCGCACTATTCGACCACGGCTCCGGAAATCTGGGAGCAAACGCAGGGGCGTATCACTCATTTTGTGGCAGGCCTCGGCACGAGCGGCACTTTTGTCGGCACGACGCGGCGGTTGAAGGAACTAAACCCGCGAATCCGCTGCATCAGCATGCAGCCCGATTCCGGTTTTCACGGCCTCGAAGGCTTGAAGCACATGGCGACGGCCATCGTGCCGCCCATTTATGATGCGAGCCTCGCGGATGAGAACCTCGAAGTGCGCACGGAAGACGCGCAGCGGATGGTAAAGCGGCTGGCGCGTGAGGAAGGTATCCTGGCCGGAGTGAGCGCCGGGGCCGCGCTCTGCGCGTGCCTCGACGTGGCGCGGCGTTTGCCGCGCGGCGAATCGGCCGTGATCGTGACGGTATTCCCCGACTCGGGCGAAAAGTATTTGAGCGAGCGGTTCTGGAGCGAAGAGTGAGTGGCGCAAGCCTCAAAGTTCGCGATGAAATGCTCCGCCGGATTCACACGCACGGCGTCGAAACGTATCCGCACGAATGCTGTGGCGCGCTGCTCGGCCGCGATGGCGACGGCACGCGCGAGGTGCTCGACCTGCTGCCGCTCGCAAATCGCCGGGACGATTCCCCGCGAAACCGCTTCGAAGTGACCGCGGACGACGTCCGGCTGGCGGAAAAGACGGCGCGAGAGAGGCGCCTCGAGCTGATCGGATGGTATCATTCGCATCCGGACGCGCCGGCGCACCCGAGCGAATACGACCGCGACCACGCGTGGCCGTGGTACAGCTACATCATCGTGAGCGTTCAGAAAGGCGAGCCGCGCGACACGACGTCCTGGCGTCTGCATGACGACCGGGCCGGGTACGATCCCGAAAGCATCGAGATCACGGCGCATTTGGCGAGCATCTAATTCGCAGTATCGAAACGACAAGGAGGACGGTGAATGGCAGTCAAGGTCATTATTCCGACGCCACTGCGCCAGTACGCGGGCAAGCAGGAGAGCGTCCACGTTCAGGCGGGCACGGTCGGCGAGGCGCTTTCGGCGCTGACCGGCCAGTTCGAAGAACTGAAGAGGCATCTGTTCGCCGATGACGGCCGCTTGCGCAGTTTCGTGAACGTCTACGTGAACGACGAAGACATCCGCTACCTCCAGAAGGATCAGACGCGCGTAAAGGAAGGCGATACGATCAGCATCGTGCCGTCGATCGCCGGCGGCGCGCAGAACTGAACGATCTTTGAACGGGCGAATGAATCGGGGAGTTTTTCAATGGCAACGAAGATAGGGATTCCAGCGGGACCGGCTGCGGGCAAGCCCGCCGTATCACTTTCGAAGGAAGAAGTGATGCGCTACAGCCGCCACCTGATCATGCCCGAAGTGGGTATGGCCGGGCAGCTCAAGCTCAAGCAGGCGAAAGTGCTCTGCATCGGGACCGGCGGGCTTGGCGCGCCCCTTGGCTTGTATCTCGCGGCGGCCGGTGTGGGCCGGATCGGTCTGGTGGATTTCGACGTGGTCGACTCGACAAACCTTCAGCGCCAGGTTCTTTTCGGCACGAGCGACGTCGGCCGGCCAAAGATTGAAGCGGCCGCGGATCGCCTGCGCAATCTGAACCCGGATATACAGATCGATACGTTCGAAACGCATCTCTCGAGCGAGAACGCGCTCGACATCCTGAAGGACTACGACATCGTCGTGGATGGCACCGACAACTTCCCCACGCGCTATCTCGTCAACGATGCCTGCGTCCTGCTCGGCAAGCCAAATGTGTACGGCTCGATCTTCCGATTTGAGGGACAGATTACGATATTCGGCTACCCGGACGGGCCGTGCTACCGCTGCCTCTATCCCGAGGCGCCCCCGCCGGGTCTCGTACCGTCATGCGCCGAGGGCGGAGTTCTGGGCGTGCTGCCGGGAATCGTGGGAACGATTCAGGCCGCCGAAACATTGAAGCTCATCATCGGCAAAGGCGATCCTCTGGTGGGCCGCTTGTTGCTCTTCGACGCCCTGGGCATGAAGTTCCGCGAGCTGAAGCTTCGGAAGAATCCCGAATGCCCTGTCTGCGGCAACCATCCGACGGTGACAAAATTGATTGACTACGCCGAGTTCTGCGGCATTCGCGGCGAGGAGGCACCAATGACAGCGACAAATATTCCGGAGATTACCCCGCGCGAGCTGAAGGCACGGCTCGATCGCGGCGATGATCTCTACATTCTGGACGTGCGCGAAGCGCACGAATACCAGATTTGCCACATCCACGGAAATCTGATCCCGCTGGGCGAGCTTTCGCGGCGCGCACACGAGCTCGATAGCTCGCGCGAGATCGTAGCTCACTGCCGGAGCGGCAAGCGCTCGGCCGAGGCCGTGCAATTCCTCCAAAAGGCGGGCTTCCGCAAGATATGGAACTTGAAAGGTGGTATTCTCGCCTGGTCGGACGAAGTGGACCCGTCGGTTCCCAAGTACTGAACGCCGGCTGAAGATCGAAGTCACGGCTCTGCAAGTCTCGGAGGATTGAATGGCCACCACAAAGCTTACGGTTCGCAACGATGGGTCCGTGAAGGTCGAAGGAGACTTCGAAATCGTGGATCAGGAAGGCAGACAGTTCGGTCTCGGGGGACGCGCGAACGTCGCCCTCTGCCGTTGCGGCCATTCTCAATCGAAGCCATTCTGCGACGGCTCGCACAAAAAGATGAACTTTCAGAGCACTATCCAGGCTTTCGACCTGCCGCCGGCGCCTCCCAAGACGTAAAGCGGTGTGTAGGAAGCGCCTAACCCTGTAACATTTCTACCCCATTCCCAATATTACTAACTGATATTGAACATTCTGATAGCCCGATGTTAGCCCGATGTTGCTTGAAATACGGTAGTTAGAACGCACTCGGCCTCTGACGGAAAACGGCATGTCGTTTGCAATCGAAATATCGGGCACGTGTTGGTGTTCTGGGGGAGTTGTGGGTCGTCGGGGGAAACTGCGGGAGCATTCTCAGGTTCGGCTCGTCCTTGCTGGGACGATCGTGGCAGCGGCCTACTGCGTTCTTCTGTTGATCCTGCGCCGTTCTCCCTACTTGGCTGACCCTCTTCTGGATTCCTACCTCGACATGGCGGGCAGTCTGATTGCCTTCACGTTCGCCGCGAACGCCATGGTGCGGTTCCGGGGTACTCACGATCGAATCTCGCTGATTCTGGCTTTCGGATTTGTTCTGGCGGGGCTGATCGAAGCCGGGACAGGCCTGTCTTTCTATCGAGGGATGCTGGTCACTCCTTTCGCCGGAAACGAGATTTCCCTCGGATGGCTCGCCGGGCGGACCTTGCTCGGGGCGCTGCTTCTCGCCGCGCTGGTGGTCGAGAGACGGATTCCCGTCTCGCGCGATCCCGGAAAGGAAATCGCCGGCGTTATGTTGATCGTCGGGGCGGTCGCCTATCTGACGAGCGTCTTTTATTTCATGCTGCCGCACGCGCCGAGAATTCAGCCCGGCGCAATCGTTTCGCGGCCGTGGGATTTGCTTCCAGCCGCGATCTACGCAGCGGCGACTGTGGGGTACGGGCGCCGGCTTGGGCGCGCGAATGCTTCGCTTGACCGCGCCTTGTTCATCGCCGCGGCGCTGAACGTGCTGTGCCACGTCACGATGAGCCAATCGCAGCGCATCCTCGATGCTCCTTACACACTGGCCCACGTTCTGATGGTTTCAAGCTACGTGGTCGTTCTCGGTGGAACGCTGCTCGACAACGCCCAACTCTTCGATCAGGTCAGCCGTTTGGCTGTGTCGGATTCACTCACCGGGCTCGCGAATCATCGCCAGTTGCTGGAAGTGATGGAGAACGAGATTCAGCGTTCCCGCCGCACGGGCCGCCGCTTTGCCGTCCTGCTCTTCGACCTCGACGGCCTGAAGAAAATCAACGACAAGTACGGCCATCTCACGGGAAGCCGGGCCATCAAACGGGTGGGAACGGTGTTGCGGAATGGCAGTCGAACGATCGACACGCCGGCGCGTTACGGCGGCGATGAATTCGCATTGGTTCTGCCGGAGGCGGGCGAGCAGGAAGCCGAGCGGGCCGCCTCGCGCATTTGCGAGCGGCTCATGCGGGACGGCCAGGAGCCGTTCATCTCGGTCAGCGTGGGCCAGGCCATCTACCCGGAAGACGGAGTGTCGATTGAGCAGCTTCTGGGCGCGGCCGACCGTGCGCTGTATCGGATGAAGGGCCGCGGCGAAAGAAAATTGCGCTTGAGGCAGGTGGTGGCTTGCCTATGAAAAAACTGGGGGCATCGACATGCCGCTTGGGATAGGCACTCCAAAAAGTTTCACGATTGCACGCCGCGAAATGCGCGTCCCCATGGAAATTGGGGTTCACATTAGTGGCCATACAAAACTGCCGGGTACGGAAACAACTTTTACGGAAAACGTAAGCTCGCGTGGGGCGCGCGTGCTGAGTTCGCGGCGATGGAAAACCAACGACCGTTTGACAATCACGACCTTTGCAGGTTCGTTCCGCTCACTCGCCCGCGTCGCTTATTGTCAAGCGGTCCCGGAAACGGGGTTCGCGATCGGCATCGAGTTGATCGAACCGAGCGGAACCTGGGTGGTTGCCGCCCCAGTCCAGTGACGGCCAGTAACCTCGCGCGCTATTGCACGAATCCGACGTTGGGCTCCGGGGCCGGACCCGGGCCTTCAGGCAACGTCCCGAACTGAGCCTCGTATCGCGCCACATTCTCCTGCAACGCCCTCAGCAGCCGCTTTGCGTGCGTGGGGCTCACGATCAGGCTTGCTACGAGTTTGCCTTGCGGCACTGTCGGGAACATGTAGATGAAGTTGAGCGTGAACTCTTCCGCGTTGTGGTGAATGACGGCGAGATTGGAATACTGGCCGAGCAATTCCTTCTCATCGGCTTTGATTTGCATCTGCTGTTTCGGCGCTTCGGCCATTCGCTCTCTCCTTGCCCTTCATCCTGGGCTTCTCATTTACTATAGCAAAGCCTGAATCGTGCCCGCCTCTTTTTCGGAAACATCTCCAATTCTGGGAATTGACGTGCGAATTGGTTAAGCGTAGTTTATATGGAACGTTTATTGCAGTTAACTATGGACAGCTTGAAGAACAAGACGGAAGTCTCGGCTTACCGCCCCGCACATCCCACCACGGAATCCGCGGCCGCTGCCGGCGACCTTGCCGATATTTTGACACACGAGGATTGGGACCGCGCTCGGGACCGCTGGCAAGTGGCGCGCGCCCGATGGAGCGAGCGCGGTTCCCGAATCTTTGGAGGATCCCGCTTGCTCTGGCTGCTCATCGGGCCCGGTGTCCTGGTTTTCCTCGGCGAAAACGATGCCCCGAGCATGCTTTCTTACTCGGCCGACGGTGCGCGCTTTGGCATCGGCTTCTTCATACCGTTTATCGTTCTGACGTTCTTGATGGGTTATATCGTCCAGGAAATGACCGTGCGCTTAGGAGCGGTCACCCACCGTGGACACGCCGAATTAATCTTCGATCGCTTCGGGAAATTTTGGGGCTTCTTCGCGATGGGCGATTTGGTCCTTGGAAATTTCTTGACGCTCGTAACGGAATTCATTGGCGTGCGGGCTGGGCTCGGATTCTTCGGAATTAGGCCAGGGATCGCGGTTGGGAGCGCGCTCGTCATCGTGCTCGGCGCGATCACGACAGGCCGCTATTGGACTTGGGAACGAATCACGATGGGCCTCGCAGTCTTCAACGGCCTCTTTGTTCCAGCGGCGATTTTGGCGCACCCCGATTGGCATGCGGTGGGCCGCTCCCTGCTGACGTGGATGCCTCTGCCGGCAGGAAACCGATACGAGATTCTCGTCCTGATCCTGGCTACCATCGGTGCCACCGTCACGCCTTGGATGCTTTTTTTTCAGCAGAGCGCGGTCGTGGACAAGGGCATGCAGCCGCGCGACATCACCGCTGGGCGCTTTGATACCTCTCTCGGCGCTCTTCTCGCTGCGACCTTCGCGATTGCCGCCGTTCTCGCCACAGTACCGCTGTTTCATCACGGAATTACCGCAGGTGACTTCCAGGCCGCTCAGTTCGCGGAAGCTCTCGAACCCTGGATCGGCCACATCGGCGCTTCCCTTTTCGCCCTGGGTATTTTCGAAGCCGGCATTGTGGCGGCGATCACAATCTCCACATCGTCCGCGTACGCGTTTGGCGAAGTCCTGCAAACCGGTCACAGCCTGAATCGACCGCTGCGCGAAGCCTGGCCTTTCTACCTGACTTTATTGGGCTCCGCCTGCGCTGCGGCTGCCCTGGTTCTGGTTCCTCGCTTCCCACTCGAATTTGTCGTGCTGACGGTGAACGTGATTGCCGTGCTCGCGATGCCGCCGGCGCTGGCATTCCTGCTGCTCCTGGTGAACGACCAGGACGTGATGGGCGAGTATGTCAACGGCCTCTGGGCAAACATCGCCGGTGTGGCTGTCACGGTGCTGTTGATCTGCGCGGGGATCGGCTTTGGCGTCGCGACCGTGTTTTCGAATTGGTTTGGCAGGTAGATTAGGTGCGCCGAAATACTGCTTCGAAAGGAAGCTCGGGATTCATGAAAGAGAGATCGAAATCAAACTCCGCGGCTCCCGGCGAGAATCCCTGCGAACCCGAACTTACCGCCGGCGGAGAGCGCACAAATCTGAAAGACCCGAGCCTCGCTCTATCACTGCTCGAGGCAGACCAGGTCGTTGCAGCCAAGCGGCAGACGCGCTTTGGCCGGCGCAAACTTTCGCTCGGAGTGCAGATACTTCTTTGGGGACTGCGGGTTTATGTCGTCGCGATGCTCGTGATTGTCCTGATTTCGGTGCTGCGCACGGTCCACGTCTCGCCGTGAGCTGGGAAGGCTCCAAATCCTTCGAACTCGAACCATCAAATACTTTCGCAGTGGTGGCAAAAAATGCCAGTTTTTGCCGCTTTAAGCGCGGAATTCCGTGCGGTTGGAAATCCGGAACGGCTGTGCGAGAATTTCCTCTCGGAATCAATCGCTCGCTAAGCGCCGAGCCTGCCCTCAACACTCGTGCCTGCCAAATCGACAAGAAAGAAAGACCGCCGGTTGATGCTCGTCGCTTTGTTCGTCATTCTAATTGTCGGTGTTGCCGCATTGCTGCATGCCGTTACTGGATGGAGCACTCGCGCGGCGGCAAGAAAGCTGAAGAATCCCGTGCCTGCGTCGACCGAAGTCATCGCCGCTGGAATGCAGACCTACCGGCAGCACTGCCAGAAGTGCCACGGAGAAAATGGCGACGGCAAGGGCGCGAAGGCCGCCGAGCTTTCCGTTGCTCCGGGCGACTTCACGGACGTCGGAAAGATGCGCGACCTGACCGACGGCGAGCTCTTTTGGGAAATCACCAAGGGGCGGCGCCCCATGCCTGCCTTTGCGGACAAGCTGAGCGATCAGGAGCGCTGGCAGGTCGTGGACTTCATCCGCACGTTTGCCGTGCCTGCGCGGAACGGCGCCTCTTCGCAGCCATAACCTGGGCAATCGCGCGGAGCGCTTCGCTCACCGCAGCTTCGCAATCGCCTCGGCGACTTCCTTTACATCCGGCACGGTCGGAATGTCGTAGTTCTTGAACCAGGCCAGTTTGCCGTTGCGGTCCACGATGGCGATCGCGCGTCCCGTAATCCCTTTGTCGGCCAGATAAACGCCGAATTTGTCGCCGACCGCTCCGCGGGGCTGGAAGTCCGCAAGCAGCGGATAGTGAATCCCCATTTTTTCGGCGAACGCCTTGTGCGACCAGACGCTGTCCACGCTGACGCCCAACACCTGCGCGTCGAGCTGCTCGAAGCGCTTCATGTCGTTCACGAAACAGACATGCTCGTTGGTGCAAACGGGGCTCCAGTCGAGTGGGTAAAACACGATGACGACATTCTTTTTACCCTGGAAATCGGAGAGTTTCACGTCCTTCTGGTTCTGATCCTTTAAGGAAAAATCGGGAGCAGCGGCTCCCACGGAAAGTGCCATGCGCGTCCTCCTGGTTCGCTCTCGCGAAGAATTTGCAGAATTGCATTACCACAGACCGCCGGAAGGAACCCATGATAGCTGAACCTGTCCCAGCCTGCCGCGAAAATCTCCGGCTCCAAGAACGAAGGCCTCGCCGGTCGTACCAGCGAGGCCTCTTTGGAATTTGCCACCGTGCGCTTGTCGCTTCCGCTACGGTTTTGGAGCTGCGGGCGTAGCCGGAGCGGGTCTCGGTGCGGTCGCCGGTTTTGTTGGCGCTGCCGCAGCGGCCTTCACCGGATAAGCCTGGTCAAACAGCCGGATGATATCCTGCGTGACGTCGATCTGGTTCGCCTCGTAGAGGATCGGAGTCTGCTGCGACGAACTGTCGAGGACAACGGCGTAGCCATTGTCCTTCGCGTACTTGTTGAGGATGTCCACCATCTTCCGCCCGATGCGGTTCACAATCTCCTGCTGCGCCTCGTTGAAGTCATCCTGTGCTTCCTGGCTTTTGCGCTGTAGGACTCGCCCGAGCTTGGTGTATTCGTTACTGAGGCGCGCCTGCTCTTCTTCGCTCAGCATCGACTGGCCGGTACGCAGGCGATTCTGGTCGTCTTCGGCCTGCTTCTGGAGATTTTGCAGCTCGGTCTGCCGGGGCGCGAACTGTGACTGCAATTCTGCCGCAGCCTGCTTGCCCTCTGCCGTGCCCGTAATCGCAGCCTGCATGTTGATGACGCCGACCTTCGTGGGCGCGCTCGCTGCGCTGGTTTGCGCCCGGAGTGCGGGCGTCATCAAAAGCAACGCCAGGACCGGAACTACCGCTCGAATCTTCATTCTCACTCCTCGCCTAAAGCGTTTGTAAGATTGGGCTAGACACAAATGGGGGATTATAGCTTCGAACTGAGAACACGGTCAATTGGATTTGGCCCGCGTCCCGCTCGCCCTACTGCTCGCGCCCTGGCAAGCTCCGACATGTCCCTTGCGATGCCCTGCCGCCGCCCGGGGTTGGCCATCAGTGCGGCAACGGGACCAGCAGGATGCGGTTGTTGTCCGGATCCACGAGCACGGCGAGGTTCAGCTTCGGATCAATTGCGACGGCGTTCGGGCCGAGCACCGGAACCGATGTCTGCGTCCCGCCCACCCCGAGTACAGTCCGCACGCCCGAACCGGCGCACGCCGAGGCCCCGCTGCTCGGAGGGCAGACGTAGTTGAGAACGGACATCGTGCGGCTCGCCGAGTTGACCGTAACGAGCGTGCTGGTCTGATAGTTGTAGTCGAGGGACATCGGAGCAATCCCGGTGCTCATCGGCGTCTGGATGAACGTGGCGGGATCGATGATGACCACGTTGTTCAGCAGGCTATTGGCAACCAAGAAGACCTGATTGACCGGATCGAACACAATGCCGCTCGGGTTCTGCAGCCCGGTCCCGGCAGAGCGTCCTGCGGTCTCGTCTGTCGCCATGTTCACGAACTCGACGCTGCTCGTCTGGGAAGCCGTGGCCACGGCCGCGTAGTCCAGATTTGGATCGATCGCGACCGCAACTGGATCGTGATCCACAGAGGCACCACCGGCAGCAGTCGAGGAGGTTGCCGACAAACCGAAAAACGCAACAGTGCCCGTACTGAGGGTGCCCGTCGGGTTCGTGTTTGTGACGGCTGCGGTCGCAGTGTCTTGGTTCACGGCCACACCGGTTGGAGCCGTGCAACCGCCGCAAGGACCGACGGTAACCGGAGTATTAATTCCTGTTACGTCCACGACCGTAGAGTTGTTGCTCCCATTGTTCGCCACTACCGCCAAACCCAGCCGTGGAATGACGGCGACACCTTCCGGAGTCGTCCCGACCAAAATTGGCGAACCAATCGGCCCGACCGGGCCGAGCGATTGGGGTGACTCGGCGCTGATTGGCGCCAGAGAAATGAGGGAAAGCGTGCCATCTCCCGCATTCGTAGCGACGGCCAGATCGCGATCGGTATCGACAGCAACGCCGACCGGCGCGTTGCCCACGGAGATCGCCTGAATGACCGTAAGGTCAGTGACGTTCGAAACCGCGCTGTTCGCCGTATTCTGGACGTCCAAGGTATACCGGCGTGCGGAGCTCAATATGGTCGCTGGAACCGTGGCAGTCAGCTGTCGGCACGTGACGGGAATAGTCGCCGTGCAGGTCCTGGCCACCGCCGTCGTCGCCAGCGCCACATGGTCGAGTCGCACCACGGACCCCGTGGGGAAGTTGCCCCCCGTGACTGTCAACGTCAGCGGCGTCGCCGATGTGTACGTGATCGCCGGGCTGGCTTCCACGATCTGGAGCGGATCGATCGCCGGGCCAAGCGAAACCAGCGAGACATTGTTGCCGCCCTGGTTCACGACCACCGCCTGATTGCTGATGGGGTCGATCGCCACGGCCTGCGGCGAGGTCCCCACGCCTGTCACGGTCTGTAGCACGATGCTGTTTTCCATATCCACAATCGCCGCCGTACCGCTGACCGCGTTGACGGCAATGCCGACATTTTCGAGCCCGTCCGCCGCAGCCGCATCGAAACCAACCTGGTCCACAGGTCCGCCGGCACCCGGTAGCGAAACTGTGCTCACCGTATTGTCGAGTAGGCTGAATGTCGTGAGCGTTCCACCTTGCGGATCGGTCAGAAGCGCCTGGTGCGTCTCGGGATTGATGCCGACTCCCTGCGTGTTTATCGAAATCGATAGAGTCCCCATCACCTGCGGGGCACGCCCGTTCGGCTCACCCGCGCTGACGTGCACGCCGAGGTCAACGATGTTGATGATCCCCGCGCCGCCCGGCGTAATAAGAGCCCAGTTCAGTCGTGGATCGATCGCAATCGCCGGATTCGGTCCCGTGCTGTAGCCCGTCGAACCCCCGCCGATCTGCTGGACCACGGAAATCGCCGGCGTTCCGCCGGCAACCGAGACATCCAGGACCGTGGCTTGGTTCGTGGACTGGTAGGCCACAACCGCGCGGTGCGTATGCGGGTTGACGCCGATGGAAAAAGGCAACGGGGGATTTGTCCCCGCGGCGATCGACACGTTCAGGGTCTTCGTGTTCAGCGTGACTAGGTCAATCGCCGTAACGGTTTGGTCGGCGTTGTTCACCACGACCGCGACCGGATCTGCCAGGAGATCGTCCACAGCCACGCCTGTGGGCTTCGTTCCCACCGGAATCGCCGAACCAATCGTCGCGGCAGTGCGTACGTTCACGAGCGTGACGGAATTAGCGCCCGTATTGGCCACCACTGCAATCCCGTCGGCTTCGTCAATTGCCACGGCCGTGGGTCCCGTGCCAGCGCCAATCGGGCCTCCACTCGGCGCTCCCGGAATCAAGCTCGGAATCGGCGTGACCGCCAGATTCAGAGCCGACATGGACGGTTCGCCGAGCGCGACACCTGAGTTCTGCACGACAATCGGGTAGAGGCCGGGGATGAGCAGACTGCCCGCCGGCACGGCCACGGACAATTGCCGGCTGCTGTTGAGCGTGATAGCTACCGCGGACCCATTCACCGTTGCAGTCGTCGCGCTTGAAAAGTACCCTCCGCTCAAACCGACGCTGGCGCTCGCGCTGTTTTGCGCCGCGCTATCCGGCGAGGAAGCAACGAGCGCCGGTCGCGCCGCGAAAACCGCCAGCGACAATGGCCCGGAGACGTTCAAACCGTCCTGAACTTCAATCGAAACGGCCCCCGCTGCGCCAAGCAGATTGGCCGGAAGCGTGATGCGAAGGAGGGTCGCGCTAATGAACACCGGCGTAAGCGTGACCTGCGGCTGATTCGGGGCCGCCACGACGACCGCGCTTGTACTCTCGAAATTTGAACCGCTCAGGTAGACATCCTGCTGCGCCGATCCCTGAACCGCCGTGGTCGGATCGAGGCTCGTGAGCGTGGGCGGGCCCCCGGAACCGATCGTGACCGTCGCCGTCCCTTGCTTTGTCGAATCGGCGGCCGATTGTGCGGTGACTGTTACGGCGCCGGGAGAAGTCCCGGGAGCCGTGTAAAGTCCGCTCGCGCTGATCGTGCCCAGCGCGGGACCCGTTGTCGAGCCACTCAAAGACCAGGAAACGGCGGTATTGGTTGTTCCTGTCACGTCCGCCGTGAATTGAAACATCTGAAGCGGACCGATCGTCGCAGTCGTCGGAGAGACCGTGACCACGATTCCCGAATCGATGTTCACCGTGAATGTGCCGAACTCCGTCGAATTGGTCGTGCTGACGGCCAATATAAACGCCGTGTTCGGCGTGGGTACCGTTGAAGGCGCGGTATAGAGACCGGTCGAAGTGATGGTCCCGTACCCCGTCAGCACCGTTGTCCCTTTAGGCGTGGTAACGCCGGGGATCGGCGTGCAAACGGTCGGCTCTGTAGTCGGAGGAGGGGGGGTGCCTGAAGCCGTTGAGGCGGGCGGCAGACAAACCTGCCAGGTCACGGTCCCGGTTGTCACGCTTGCTGCAAACTGCACCGAGTTATTGATGAGAACCGTCATGGGAGAGGGCAAGGGTCCGCTTATCGTCACGGTTATCGCCGTGGAATTCCCCCCGCAGCCCGCGATCACAGCGGTGAGGAAGATCACCGCTCCTAGCCCCCACAGTCTCATGAGCTTTCCTCCAGCGATTTCCGCTCGATTTCGCATGTGCGCGAAGTAGCGATCATTTCTCTGCGCCTCGGGCTTCCTATGCCGCCCCATCAGAATGTACGGCTCACTGCAAACCGCAGCGCGGTCTTCGGTTCGATCAAGTTTGGCGGGATCGTCTGCGACGACCGGGTTTGCGCCAGAAAAGTTTGAATTGCCGGCACGACCTGCGTGTTGTAAACGCCCAACTGCTCCAAGGACTCCCGCTCGTCCGGTTGAACGTAGAAGGCCCCCTGCGGAGGCGTGATCGTCTGATCCAGGCGCAAGTAATTGTATGCGTAGTAGATGCGAAACGGAGCCTGGATGATCGGTATCTGGATGTCCAGCTCGAGGCCCGCCGAAGTGTGCGGCCTAAAGTCCGTCCCGGAAGCAATCGGCAGGTTTTTGGGTATGTGCACGCACGGAGAAAGCGGCGTCTGGCACGGAAAATCCGCATTCGGATACTGTTCCTGCAATAAAGCGATCGCAGACGGATCGAGCTGGAGTTGCGATCCGCGCATGATTCCGTTCAAACCGAGATCGTGGAACAGGCTCATGCTGACGTAGGATTTTACGAGCGGAATCCGGTATTCCAGGTTCGAGAAGGCCTGCAAATCGCCGCCCGGACGCGTGGGAACAAACTCCAGCACGTTGACGGGGACCTGCTCGAGCGTCGGCTGCCCCGCAGAGTTCAGGTGTTGCGGATTGTAGAAAGCCACCGTCGTGCTCGTGGAGTAGGGAATGAATACGAACGGCGAGATCGTATAAAACTCGTATCCTCGCACGTCCGTTTCACCGCCCATGTAGAAGCGGTTATTCGGCGGGACTTCCTTGCCCCCATAGCCGGTGATCATCGCACTCTGGACGCGCAGGGCGATCACGTTTCGCCGGTGATAGTTCGGCCGGTAATAAGACATCGTAAATGTATTGCTGAGCGTGTCCACATTCCCCTGAAGCGGTCCGCCCGCGAAGCTCGCGCCGTAGTAGATGCTCTTACCGTGTGTCGGAAAGATCGGGCTGTCGACCGTGCTGTAAGAAAACGTCGGAGTGACCTGGCTCACGTGGATGCCGTTCAGCGCGGACGGGCCCGCCAGGCTCGTGTACTTCGTAAATTCAAAAAGGAGCGTCGCTGCCTGGCTGAACGGAGTAATGTTCGTAGTCGACCAGCCGTATTGCAGCCCGATTCGCGTAAAAGCGGACCTGCGCAGCGGATAGCTGGCGAAGACCGTGAACCCCTTCGAGTTTGTGTTGTAATTCTCCTGCAGGGCGGGGTTGATCGCGACCTGCTGGCCCAGCAACAGTCCTTCCTGCCGCGCTGTGTTGTAGTCGAATTTGTCCGCAAAAACCGTGAATCCCGTCGAGATGGGCCTGTCGAAGAGATAAGGCTCGGTGAACCCAAACCGGATGTCGGTCTGGATGTTGCCGACTTGCGCTGATAGCGTAAGTGTTTCGCCGAGCCCGAGGAAGTTGTTCGTCTGGTACGAAAATCCGATGAAACTGCCGGCAAGCCCGCTCACGCCGCCGTTAAACGTGATCGACTGCTTGCCCTTTTCTTTCACTTTCAACTTGATGTCCACCGTGCCGGCCTTGGTGTTGCGCTTCAACTCCGCATTCTCGGGCTTGATCGGGTCGAAATACCCGAGCTGATTCAGGCGCAAAAGACTCAATTCCCAAAGGCGGTTACTGTACACCTGTCCTTCGTCCAGCAGAAGCTCGCGGCGGATGACTTTGTCGCGGGTCGTTGTGTTGCCCGAGAATTCGATGCGTCTCACGAAGAACTGCTTCTGCTGATCGAATGCAAGAGTCAGATTGACGACCTTCTTCGCATCGTCGATATCGAAGTTCGGTTCCGCGTTGAAGTCGATGTAGCCGTAATCCCCATACAATTTCCGGAAACTCTCGAGCGACTTGCGGACCTTGTCGGCGTCGAATATGTCCCCTTCCTTCAGCGGAAAAGCTCTTTGAAGAAGCGCGGCCGGGAAAATGAGCCCCTGGTCCGGGTCGGCGCTGCGGAAGGTGAGCTTGCCCATCCGATACTGCGCTCCCTCTTCGATCGAAATCGTGATGTTGGTCGCTTTCCCATGCTTGGCGCCGATGCCCGGCCACGGGCCGGGAATGCCTCCACGGTTGACGTCGATGGTCTTGAGATTCTTCACATCCACGACGACCTTGAAATAACCGTGATCCTGGTACAGTCCTCGGACGCCAACTTCGAGATCTTCGTCCAGCTTGGGACGGTCGAAAGTCTTGCTCATGATCGGGATGTCGGTGAGCCAGAGCGGAATTGCGACCGGGCGATCGTGTCTCATCGTGCGGATGATCTTTCGTGACGAAAAGGCCTTGTTGCCGACGATCGTGATCGTGCCGACTTTGACTTTGGGACCTTCATCGATATTGAACACCAGCTTGACGGCGTTCGTCGCCGCAATGCGCTCATATGTGGGCTTTACCGTGGCAAATTGCCGGCCATGCTCTGCCAGTAATTCCTTCAGCACGACCTCGGCGCGCTTGATTTTCGTCGGATCGAACTGGCTCTCCACGGAAAGCCCCACCTTCTTTTGCTTGAATGCGTCGAGAATATCCGATTCCGTGATGGACTTGTTCCCCTTGTACTCGATCCGGCGGATGATGGGCCGTTCGGTCACGTAGAACAGGACGATGATCCCGTTCGGCTGATCCGGGCTGTGCTCCACTTCGAGGCGAATGTCCTCGAAGAACTGTGTGTTCCACAAGGCCTGAAAGTCACGCCGCAGGGCGTCCGGGTTATAGGGATCGCCCGGACGCGAAAAAATGCGCGCGAGCAGAGTGTCTCGTTGTATCCGGCGGGTTCCGATGAATTCGATGCGCTGGATCACATACTGTGGCGCGCCGCCCGCCTGTTGAGCCCAAAGGGTTTCACCGGCGGCAAGGAAGATCAAGCACACAACGACCAGGATTTCGAATAAGCGCGGAAATATCTCCCTGCTGGCGGCCTTGATTCTGGTCAAGGCCGCAGTTCCCCGCCCAATTTTTTTTGCTCCCCCGCCGGATTGGTCTTACCCGGCTCGCGCGTGTAGGATTCTTAGTGGGCCACCGGGGTTGCTTCCACGACAGGACGGAACGCAAGGCCGTCGCCGGAGAGATAGACTTCCAGCGTCGCCGGCCGTTGCAATTCGCCCTGGATGAGAGCTTCCGACAGCGGGTCTTCGACGTACTTCTGCAACGCGCGCCGCAGAGGCCGCGCGCCGTAATTCCGGTCACCGCAGGTCTTCTCGAGAATCCACTGGCGCGCTTCGGGCCGAAGCGCAATTTGCACCTGACGGTGCACCAGCGTCTCGTTCATCTGGCCCACGAGC
>Ga0187872_10000876_pt1 | contig 32457 bp, 27 predicted proteins | sample June2016WEW_16_4_FD_132973 | JGI IMG/M metagenome (GOLD analysis project Ga0187872, IMG submission 132973) | Peatland microbial communities from SPRUCE experiment site at the Marcell Experimental Forest, Minnesota, USA - June2016WEW_16_40 | ecosystem: Environmental > Terrestrial > Soil >...
AGCGGAGCGAAGCCGCGGCCTCCCACGCGTGGTGGAAACGCCGCACGGTTTCCAGCTCGTGCGCGCCGTGATCGGCGACAAGCGTGCGGAAGATGCCGCCGGGTCCGACCGCGCCGAGCTGGTGCGGGTCCCCAACCAACACGAGCTTGGCGTCCGCCTGCTCGACCGCGGCGAGGAGCCTCACGAGGTCGTCGGTGCGAGCCATCCCGGTCTCGTCGAGGATCACGACGCTGTGGCGGTCGAGGATCATCGGCGAGGTGCCGCGCTCGCGCTCGTAGAGGAACTTCGCGAGTGTCTCGGATCGGACACCCGCCTCCCCGCTGAGCACCTGCGCCGCCATAGCGGAGGGCGCGAGCCCGATCGGGTCATAGCCCGCGGCCTGCCAGGCGCGACGCGCGGCGTCGAGTGCGCGCGACTTCCCCGTGCCCGCCGGACCGACGAGAAGAGCGACGCGCTCGCCACCGGTGAGCAGCCCGCGCACTGCCTCGCGCTGGTCCCCGCCGAGCGGAGGGTCCGCGAGCACCTGGTCGACGGTCAACTCGTCGACGACGGCCGCGTGCGCGTCACGGCCAGCGTCGACTTCTTCGAGGATCGCTGCTTCACGCCGAAGCGTTGCCCGCGTCGAAAAGCGCAGCGCGCCGTGCCGCTCGACTGCCGCCATGCCATCTCGCCTCCGAAGCGACTCCGGCGGCTCCGCAGGGAGCGGACCGGCGAGCGAGACCACCTCCGCGTCGGCGAGCACCCGCTCTGTGAGAACCTCCGCGCACTCGCGGACCCCCTCTGCGGTCGCCGCGCTGACGAACCGTGACACCTCCTCGACGACTTCCGCGCGTCCCCACGTCGCGCTCTGCTCCTCGAGGCGGGCGATGACCTCCGCCACGACCTCCTGCGCGGGGAGGTCCGCCGGGCGCGCAGGTCGGTTGTTGATGTCCCCGAGCCATCGTTCGGGACCGAGGCTCCACGCGTCTGCCTCGGCTCGCCAGTGCGCGCGCAGCTCCGTGGTCGGGGTGTCAGCGTCGAGCTTCGGCGTGCGGGTGCGGTAGGCGGCGATCTGGAAGCACTCGGTTCGCTCGTTCGGGGAGAGCGTCCGTCCAAGCTCCACCTCGCGGTTCGCGATCAGCTCGTCCCCAACCGCCTTTAGCTCGTGGCGGCGTGCCGACCACTGCTCGATGAGCACTTGCGGGACGCCCACGACTTCTGCGACACCGTCTTTGTCGACTGGCGTCCATGAGACGCCGAGACGCGTCGACAGTTCCGAGCGGAGTGCCGCCTTGTACAGCATCCCTGCGGCCTTCTGCGTCTCGAACAGCTCGCGCCCGTCGAGCGAGAGCCACTTGGCGTCCGCCGCGCGGACCTTGTTCGCGACGAGGAGATGGGTGTGGAGCTGTGGGTCGGCAGCTCGCGAGGTGCGATGGACGAAGCTCGCGGCGATGAGCCCATCGGTGTCGACCTGCAAGACACCGTTGTGTCCACGACGGGTGAACGACGCGTGCTCGTCGACGAAGGCGAACGCTGTGGCGACCGCTGCCTCGTGCGCGGCCAGAACTTGATCGGCAGTCCGTTGCTCCGCGAGCGCCCACAGCGCCGAGACACTCTTTGGTGGTGAGAACGTGAGGGCGAAGCCCGCGACTGCGCGCGAGTCCTCGGGCGAGAAGCTGCGCCCGAGCGGACCGCCGTCGCGGGGATCGGTGCCGTGGCCGAAGAGACGCTCCAGCGCGACGGCGTCAGCCTCTCTGCCCGAGACCCCGAGGGACTCTGCGCCACGACCGACGAAGCGGCCAGGACGCTCGGCGCTCCGTGCGTAATAGTCCTCGCGTCCGTGCGCGATCTCCTCGGCGTAGTAGCGCCAGGCCGAGGGCGCCATCGGCGTGAGGCTCATCATCGGAGCGACGCCCCGGTGACTCCCCGCATCGGCGATGCAGTGGTGTCTGGCTGAGAAGTCACGAAGACCACTTATGACAGGCGAGAAAAGCCTTGTAAATGGCAAAATCCGAAACGGTAGGTAGTGGTCAATGGGGGTCAATGAGCGAAGGCAGATCTGTGTCGATTTGAGAGCGAGGCGCGTCGGCAGTGATACGACCGCGCCATACCATTGGAGCTGATGGCTCATCGAGGCGACTTCGAAGCGACCGACATCGCTCGCCAGTACGCGGAGGTGTTGACTACGGTCGCCTCCTTGCTGGCGCGGCTGATGCTCTTGACCGCCGTCGTGTGCTTCTCGGTGGTAACTGTGATGGGACTGCACGCCCATGTCGTCGTCGCGCCGAGCGATTTGTTCCATCACGCTGACGCAGGAGGCACGCCCGGGTCGCTCCGGAACTTGATCATCATGCTCGCTGTCACGTTCGTCGGCGTGACCCTCGAGTCATTCGTGCTCTGTCGCGATGCGTTCGTTCGCCGGGAGCTGGGAGCCGTCGCCACTGTGCTCGCTATCGCCAGGCGGCTCCTCCTCGGAGCCCGGCGCGCAGATCTGCTCATCGTCGATTCGGCTGTGTTGCGACCGGCAACCTCCGTCGAACGCGATCGGGACGACGGCATCCTCGGTCAGCTCCGCTCTGCCCTCTCGATCGCGCCCGTGGGTCCTCCCGCGTCCCTCGCTCTCGGCTTGGACCCTCGGGGTCTCTTCGGACAGTCAGGTCATCGAACGGAGGTCTGCGCAGCCCCATAGCGGCTCGGCCACCTCCGCTCTCAAAGGGAGGTGGATCATGGAGCAGTTGCAATTTCCGGAGCTGGTCGACATCGAGACGGTGGCGAGGCTCCTCGGAGTTGGTGAGCGATATGTGCGAAGGATGGTTTCAGAGCGACGAGTCCCGATTGTGAAGGTCGGGCACTACGTCCGGTTCGACCTCGCCGACATCCGCAATTGGGTCGAGCAGCAACGTCGCCCGGACGCGTCGTAACCCGAAGTAGTGAGAGATCGTGGTGGCACTATCGACAGGTGCTGTGTCCACCACGGGGATGGGAGGTCTAGTGAGTTCAATCACGCGAGACAAGAGCGGGGCTTGGCGAGCTCGGTACCGAGACCCTGAGGGGAAGCAACGCAGTCGGAACTTCTCCCGACGTCGCGACGCTGAGCTGTTCCTGACGAGCGCCGAACATGCGAAGGCCTCTGGCACTTACGTCGACCCGGTACTCGGCAAGATCACGTTTGATACGTGGGCGAAGGAGTGGCGTGCCGGTGTCGTTGATCTCCGTCCATCGACGCTCGCTCGGGACGATGGTTATCTCAAGCGGTACCTGCAGCCGACCTTCGGCGAGAGGCGCCTCGCGGAGATCGACCATGCCATGGTGCGCGCTTGGGTCGCGGGCCTTATCGCTCGCGGCCTCGCACCGTCAACCGTCGTTCTTGCCGGATTACTAATGCGGAAGATAATGGCCACTGCGGTCGCCGCCGGGCGGATTCCCGCTTCGCCGTGCAACGGGATACGCCTCCCGAGAATCGAACGCGAGGAGGCTCGCTTCCTCGCTCCCGCTGAGATCGGTGCGCTCACCGATACCATCGACGAGCGCTATCGCGGCCTCGTCATGCTCGGCGCGTTCGGCGGACTGCGGATCGGCGAGATGCTCGGGTTGCGCGCAAAGCACCTCGACCTTCTCCATGGTCGCGTCAGTGTCGCGGAGATCCTGGTGGAAGTTTCCGGCCAGCTCTACTTCGGCCCTCCGAAGACGCGAGCCGGACGCCGAGCCGTTCCTCTTCCCCGTGTCGCCATCGATGCTCTCGATGATCACCTGCGCCGATATCCGACAGCGCAAGGCGATCTCGTATTCAGTGCTCCCGAGGGCGGACCGGTTCGGCTCGCGAGTTGGCGGCGGCGGTTTTGGAAGCCTGCGGTTGAGGCGTCCGGGCTGTCACCGCTGCGACCGCATGACCTCCGTCATACGGCAGTCGCGCTTTGGATCGCGGCAGGCGCGACGCCGCGGGAGATCGCGACGCGAGCTGGTCACACCTCAGTTGTGACCGTTCTCGATCGATACGGCCACCTCTTCCCAGACTCCGAACAAAAAGTCAACGCCGCTCTCGACGTGCTTGCCACGGATGCCGGCATCTCACGGAGCGCGCAGGTCGTACCTATCCGCGAGGTGTACTCGTAGCTCTTGGATTGTTTCAATCAGCGTGTCGGCTTCCAGAGGCGGTCGATTGGCACAACGAAGAGGCGGTCACCGACCGCATAAGACCGCTCGCCGGTGTAGAGGGCGACACCTCCGATGAATCCAGCGCCAGCAAGGTCTCGAAGCCGTTCGAGTCCCCGAAGGTCCTCTCCTGGCACGCGCGTTCCACTCTTCACCTCGATCGCGACGACACAGCCGTCGTCGCGTTCGATGAGGAGATCGACCTCCTCCCCGTCATAGGTCCGCCAGTGGTGGAGGCCAGCGATTCCGTCCAGCCAACTCGCCTGCTTCATGAGTTCGCCGACAACGAACGTCTCCATGAGGTGACCGAACTCGGAGAGCGCCGTTGCATCGCGGCGCGCCAGGTGCTCCGGTGTGAGTCGAAGAAGCCGGGCGGCAAGGCCGGAGTCGACGAGATGAACCTTTGGCGTGCCCGTCGTCCTGGCTCCGAGCGTCCGTCCCCACGCCGGGAGCTGGCGCACGAGGAAGACCGATTCGAGCAGTTCGAGATAGTCGGCCGCCGTGTGGCGATCGAGGACTGCGGCCTCCGCCGTGGCAGTGATGTTCAAAAGCTGGCCGGTCTGCGACGCGAGGTGCCGGAGGAGTGCCGGAAGCTGTCGGCGTTGACGGAGCTTGCTCACCTCCATCACGCCGCGCTCAAGGACCAGCTCCACGTACTCGTCGAACCACCGTCCTCGCGAGGACTCGTTCCTCGCGAGCGCGATCGGCATGCCACCTGTGGTGATCCGCCGCGCGTACTCGACTCGTGAAGTCTCAGACCGCTTGTTGGTCACTAGCGAACGCGGTTCGCCCAGCATCAGTGTCTCGACGAAGTTCTCTCGTGCACCCTCGATCTCACCCTGGGACAGCGGAAGGACCGCGAGGAAGCTCACCCGTCCTGCCAGATACTCCGCGACTTCGGGCACGGCCGTTGAGCGGGTCGATCCGGCCAACACGAACCGGCCGGGTCGAAGATCATTGTTCAGCTCCGCCTTGACGGCAGCGAGAACTGCGGGCTCATGTTGGTACTCGTCGATGAAGATCGGCCCCCTTCCGCTCACGAACGTCGCGGCGTCAGTCCGTACTGCATCGCGCGTCGGAGGATCATCGAGGTCGATCACCTCGCCACCGCGAGCCTCGGCCAGCTGGTGGAGGAGGAAGGTCTTCCCAACCGTTCGGGGGCCTTGCAACAAGAGCAGTGGCTCCTCTTCGAGACGAGCGAGCGCGAGGTCATGAACTCTCCGCTTGTACCCCGGCATCTGAGCCATCTCGTTAGGCTACTGCTCAGTTCACCAATTTCGCGGCCGATTATTCACCGATCTCGCGAGTAACGACCGACCAACTTCGCAGCCCTCAAACCACCAAAGTCGCGCTTCCAGAATGCGCCCCGAACAGACCCGAACAGACCCGAACAGACCCGGAGAGACCATCCTCGCACCCCCGTGCCCGTTACTCCTGTGTCAGATTTGTGTCAGATCGGACGGAGGCTGCTCTTTATCCACAGCATAACTACACGCTGACCTGCGATTTTAGTGTGGGGCTACTCAGACTCGAACTGAGGACCTCAGCATTATCAGTGCTGCGCTCTAACCAGCTGAGCTATAGCCCCGACGAAACGGTCACGCTACACCAACCACGTCGCGAACCCTGAAGCGACCGTGACTCAGATCAACGGATCGGAAGCCGGGGCTGGTCAGCAGGGGCCTCTGTCTCCTGGGGGACCTTGGTCACCGCGGCAACCGTCTGGCCGTCGTCGAGGTTCATAACCCTGACCCCTGTCGCGTCCCGGCCTTGAGCTGCGATCTCCCGCACCGAGGTGCGGATCATCACGCCTGCCGAGGAGACGACGATGATCTCGTCCTCGAGGGACACCATGAGGGCGGCGACGACGGCTCCTCGGCGCTGGGTGAGCCTGATGCCCCGCACGCCCTGACCGCCCCGGGTCTGGGAGTTGAAGTGGTCGAGCTTGGTGCGCTTGCCATAGCCGGCGTCGGTGACGATCAACAGGTCCACTCCATCGCGAGCCACGTCGCACGACACGACCTCGTCGCCTGCACGTAGGCGCATCCCCCGGACACCGGCCGTGCTGCGGCCCATGGGACGAACCTCGGACTCTGCGAAGCGGATGGCCGTGCCGTGCTTGGACACCATCAGCAGGTCGTCGTTCCCGCTTGTCCGGACGACCCGGACGAGCTCGTCGCCTTCGTTCAGGTTGATGGCGATGAAGCCCTCGCGCCGCGACTTGTCGTACTCGGAGAAGGCCGTCTTTTTCACGTGGCCGCTCTTCGTGGCGAAGACCAGGTACTCGTCGGGATCGAACGTCCGGGTCTCGACGATGGCCTGGATGCTCTCCCCAGGCTCCAGTGGGAGGAGGTTGACTATCGGCGTTCCCCGGGCGTTGCGCTCCTTCACGGGCACCTCGTGCGCCCGCAGCCGGTAGACCTTCCCCCGATTGGAGAACAGGAGCAAGTGCGAATGCGCCGTCGTGTGGAGGACCTGGTCGATGAGGTCCTCCTCCTTAAGCTTGGTGCCCTGCACCCCGCGGCCACCGCGTGCCTGAGCCCGGAAGGCGTCGGCTGGGACCGCCTTTATGTAGCCCGCGTGGGTGAGGGTGACAACGATCTCTTCGTCCTCGATGAGGTCCTCCACGAAGAGCTCGCCCGGATCGTGGACGATGCGGGTCCGTCGTGGTTCGGCGTGTTGCTGCTTGACTGCCTCGAGCTCCGAGGAGATCACGGCACGAAGCCGGGCAGGGTCGCCCAGGATCGCCTCGAGCTCCGCGATCGTCTCCCTCAGCTGGGCCATCTCGGACTCGAGCTCACTGCGGCCGAGCCGCGTCAGCCGGCCGAGGGTCATGTCGAGAATGTGGTTTGCCTGCTCCTCGCTGAAGGAGAACGGCTCTTGCATCAGATTCGTCCGCGCCTCAGGGCGGTCCGCCGAGGCACGAATTCTCGCGATCACCGCATCGAGCATGTCGATGGCACGAAGCAGCCCTTCGACGATATGGGCACGCGCCTGTGCTTTGCGAAGCCGGAATTGCGATCGCCGCGTGACGACTTCCACCTGGTGCGCTACGTAGGCGGAAAGAGCCTGGGCGAGATTCAAAAGCCGCGGCACGCCGTCGACGAGAGCCAGCACGTGCACACCGAAGGTGGACTGCAGCGGCGTGTGCTTGTAGAGGTTGTTCAGCACGACGTTGGCGTTCGTATCCCGCTTCAAGGTGATGACCAGGCGTGACACGCGTCCGGCCGAGTCGTTCTGCACACTGCTGATCCCGGTCAGCTCACCGGAGTCGATGGCGTCGGCGATCTTCATCTCTATGCCCGCCACCGAGGTCTGGTAGGGGATCTCCGTGACGATGATCTGGTCAGCGCCCGAACGCGACTCGGTGATCTCCGCCACCGCGCGCAGCTTGACCGAGCCGCGTCCGGTTCGGTAGGCGTCGATCAGGCCAGCCCGCCCGAGAATAAGTGCTCCGGTAGGGAAGTCGGGCCCCTTGACGAAACGCATCAGCTCGTCCGGCGTCGCCTCGGGGTGCTCGAGTAGGTACAAGGTCGCGTCGATGACCTCACCGAGGTTGTGGGGCGGAATGTTGGTCGCCATGCCGACGGCGATGCCCTGGGAGCCGTTGACCAAGAGGTTCGGGAAGCGGGCGGGCAGGACGACAGGTTGAACCTCGTTGCCGTCGTAGTTGGGGATGAAATCGACAGTCCCCTCGTCGATGCCGTCGAGCAGCGCGAGCGCGAGCGGAGCGAGCCGGCACTCGGTGTAGCGCATCGCGGCGGGGCCGGCATCGGGTCCCGGAGCACCGAAGTTCCCGTGACCGTCGATGAGCGGATGCCGAAGGCTGAAATCCTGGGCCATGCGGGCCAGGGCGTCGTAGATCGCCAGGTCTCCATGCGGGTGGAAGCGCCCCATCACGTCGCCCACGACCTTGGCGCACTTGGCATGGGGTCGGTCCGGACGCAGCCCAGTGTCCGACATCCCGTAAAGGATCCGGCGGTGAACTGGCTTCAGGCCGTCTCGGACGTCGGGGAGCGCCCTCGACACGATGACCGACATGGAGTACTCGAGAAAGGAGCGCTCCATCTCCTCTTGGATCTCGATCGGCTCGATCGCACCGACCACGGCGCCGCCGTCACCGGGTGCATCCGAATTGTTCCCGTTACCTCGTGCCATGAACCGCACTGCCTCCGCTGCTTGTGTTGAGAATCGGGCCCTGCCGACCGCTACCGGCCGGAGCCGGGCCGAGGATCAAATGTCCAGGAAACGGACGTCTTTTGCGTGGGTCTGGATGTAGCTGCGGCGCACGTCCACATCGTCGCCCATGAGGATCGAACAGATGTCGTCCGCGATCGACGCCTGCTCCATCGTGACCTGCAGAAGAGACCGGAGGCTGGGGTCGATCGTCGTGTCCCGGAGCTCGGTGAAGTCCATCTCACCGAGGCCCTTCAGGCGTTGGAACTCCTTTGTGTGACTCGGGTGCTCGGCGAGGAACCGTGCCCGCTCGACGTCGTCTTTCAGGTAGACCTTGGCGTTGCCGACCAGTGTCGAGTACAGCGGGGGCTGGGCGACATACACATGGCCCGCCTCGATCAGAGCCTTCATCTGGCGCATGAAGAACGTCAGCAGCAAGGTGCGTATGTGTGAGCCGTCGACGTCCGCGTCAGCCAGCAGGATCACTTTGTGGTAGCGGATCTTGGCGAGGTCGAAGTCGTCTGCCACCCCGGCACCGATCGCAAGGATCAGTGCCTGGACCTCGGCGTTCTTCAACATCTTGTCGACCCGGGCCTTCTCGACGTTCAAAATCTTGCCCCGGATCGGCAAGATCGCCTGGGTGCGTGGGTTGCGGGCGTCCTGCGCGGTGCCGAGCGCTGAAAGTCCTTCGACTATGAACAGCTCGGACTCGCGCGGGTCGCGCGACGAGCAGTCGACAAGCTTGCCCGGAAGACCGGCTCCGTCCAAGGCGTTCTTACGCCGTGTGAGGTCCCGGGCTTGGCGCGCGGCGACGCGGGCGCGTTGCGCGAGCAGTGCCTTCTGGACGATCTGACCGGCTTCTCTCGGGTTCTCCTCCAGCCATTCGGCGAGCTTGTCGTTCGTGGCCTTCTCGACGAGCGATCGGATGGAGACGTTGCCCAACTTCGCCTTCGTCTGGCCCTCGAATTGTGGATTCGTCAATCTGACTGACACGATCGCGGTGAGTCCCTCGCGGATGTCCTCCCCGGTGAGGTTGTCGGCAGACTCCTTCACAAGGCTGCGCTGCCGGGCGTACTTGTTGATGACGTTCGTGAGGCCTTTCTTGAAGCCCTCCTCGTGCATGCCGCCTTCACCGGTCGCGATGCCGTTCGCGTACGAGTAGATGCTCTCGTAGTAGCCCGTGTTCCACTGTAAGGCGACCTCGACCTCTTGATCAGGCTCGGCCTGGACGAAGGAGGCCACCTTGCGGAAAAGGGGCTCCTTGGAGGTGTTGAGGTGCTTCACGTAGTCGACGATCCCGCCCGTGTAGCGAAAGGTCTCTTCGGCCTGATGGCCCGGCCGTTCGTCTTTGAAGCGGATCTCGAGACCCCGATTGAGGAAAGCCATGACCTGCAGCCGCTCGAGCACGGTCTGCGCCCTGAACTCCGTCTCCTCGAAGATCGTCGGGTCGGGCCAGAACGTGACTATGGTGCCCGTCCGACCTCGGGGCGAGGGACCGACCACTCGAAGTGGCTCTACGGGCTTGCCCCCGTCGACGAACTCCATCCGGTGGCGTTGACCGTTTCTATCGATCTCGAGCACGAGATGGGTCGACAAAGCGTTCACGACCGATACGCCGACCCCGTGCAGGCCACCGGAGACCTTGTAGCTCCCGCCCCCGAACTTGCCGCCGGCGTGCAGGACCGTGAGCACGACCTCTGCCGCCGTCTTGTCGGGGTAGCCCGGGATCGGGTCGACAGGAATGCCCCGCCCGTTGTCGGCCACCCGGCAGGCGCCACTGGCGAGGAGGGTGACGTCGATGCGGGTGCAAAAGCCCGCCATCGCCTCGTCGACGGCGTTGTCGACCACTTCCCAGATCAGGTGGTGAAGCCCGGTGGGCCCTGTCGAGCCGATGAACATGCCTGGCCGCAACCGGACGGGTTCCAGACCCTCGAGCACAGTGATGTCCTCCGCCTCATACGAAGCGGGCGTCACCGGCATAGAAACCACGTTGTTGTGCTCCTTCTTGTAATCCACGTCGTCAGGCCGGTCGGTGTCGTCCTTCTGACCACTGTCCAAGCCCATGGGCGCGACCTTCCCGAATGGTGAGCGAACAAGGCCGGAGATTGACCCTTTGACCGATGCGGGTACGGCTCCCGACGATGGCTCCAGTCTACCTGTGCGACGCCGGCTCCACACGGACGCTGAGGCGTTGCGGAGCCGTCTCCCCGAGCCTTTCCGCCAGACGGCTCAGCACCGCGGAACCGGCAAGTTCAAGCTCTGTCGCCCAGGCAGGGTGGTCGACCGAGACGACGAGCTCGCGGCCGCGCACGAGCCGAGGATGAACCTGGCGGGCGATCTCGGGACCGACGACCTCCTCCCAGCAACCGGCAACACGACCGAGGACGAGGGCATCCTCCATTCCCCGTTGACGCAACAACTGATCAAGAGCAGCCCCTATGGGCACCGCCGGGGACGCGTCCGTCTCCTCGTCCCACGACTGGGCGGCGACAGGTTCGTCATGGGTCGGTGCTGACCCCACCCAACGACTCTTCACTGCTGGAGCCTACCGCCGACCAGCTTGGCCACGAGCTTGGGAATCGCCCCGGGGGGCAGCTCGCCCGCGGTGGTCAGGAGCGCCTGACCTGCGGGCAGCTCGCCTACGAGTGCTCGGGCCGTTCCTTCGTCCAGCTCGGAGAAGGCGTCGTCGAGGAGCAGTACTGGTGCGGCACCTGTGATCGCCGTCATGAGGCGGTGGCTCGCCAGTCGCAGCGAAAGGGCGACACACCGCTGACGTCCCTGTGAGAGCCGCGTGCGGGCGTCAAGCCCGCCCGCTTCGAGCTCGAGCTCGTCACGTTGCGGACCGACGGTCGTGGTCGCACGGCGCAGGTCCTCGGCTCGCGAGGCGACGAGGGCGTCGCGCAACGTCCCCTCCCAGGAACGGTCATAGCGCATCTCGAGGGGGCCGGCCTCGCCGGCGAGGACCGAGAAGGCTTCGGCGGCATGCGGTGAAAGAGCCTCGACGATTCCGGAGCGGGAAGAAGTGAGGCGTTCACCGACCTGGGCCAACCGCTCGTCCCAGACATCCAGCGTTCCCGCCGCGTCGGAACCGAGCCGGCCGCCAAGCTGGCGCAAAAGGGCGTTGCGATGCCTGAGCACACGGTCGAGCGCGGCCCGGTCAGCGCCGAGGCGCGGATATGACCCGGCTAGCACCTCGTCGAGGAAGTCGCGCCGGCCGGCCGGCGGGCCCTTGACGAGCACCAGATCGTCCGGTGTGAACAACGTCGTCCGCAGGACTTCGAGGAGTTCTCGTGTGCCGGGCACTCTTTGCCCGTTGTGCCAGGCTCGGTCGCGCCGGCCGGGCAGCACGTCCACCTCGATCTCCACCTTGCGTTTTCCCACCAAGAGGTCGCAGCGCACCTTCGCCGCGCTTGCGCCTTGCCGCACGACCGCTTCACGGGGTGCCCCCCGAAAAGACTGAAGTGTGGAGCAGTACGCGATGGCCTCGAGAAGGCTCGTCTTTCCGGCGCCGTTCTCACCTTGCACCACGGTCAACCCGTCAGGCGACGGGCGAAACTCGACAGCTTCAAAGTTGCGGAAATCGTGCAGCTCAAGCCGCACGACAACCGTCTCGTCCATCTGGGAATCCGGACTCAGGACACCTTCACTGGCATCAACAGGTACCGGTACTCGTCCTCGCCGTCACCTCGCACCAAGGCAGGCTTGCCCGGATCGTTCACCTCCAGGACGAGGGTGTCGGACCGAACCGCTTCGACCCCGTCCAAGAGGTAGCCCGGGTTGAACGCCACAGTCAGATCGTCGCCTTGGAAATCGCCTTCGACGCTCTCTTCAGCCCGGCCACTCTCGGGCGTGAGCACGGTGAGATCGACCCCACCGTCGTGGAGCGCCAGGCGTACCGGTGTCGTGGCGTCCTTGGTGTCTCTCACCACCAGACGAACCCTTCGCAACGCGGCCTCGAGATCGTCACGCGGGACGCGGAGATGGTAAGCGTAAGAGGCGGGGATCAGCCGTTCCACCTCGGGGAATTGACCCCGCAACAGCCGCGTCGTGATCCGGACGTCATCGAGCTCGAATACGGCGTCGAGATCGCTGTAACGAAAAACGATCATGCGGTCACCGTCGGCCTTGGCGGCCGCCAGGCGTTGCACCTCCGCCAGCGCCTTTGCCGGAACGAGGACCTGACGATCAGGTTCGACTACCTCCATCCCGGCGAAGTCGCGGAACGCGAGTCGATACGAGTCCGTGGCGATGAGCCTGAGCCCGCTCTCCGTCGCGACCATCAGCACCCCTGTCAGCTGGGGGGCGCGCGAGTCGTCGACGAGAGCCGCCCGGACAACTTGACGAAGACCATCGGCAAAAACAGACGCCGGGATCTCGATCCCTTGCTGCTCAGGCACGCCGAGACGGGTGATCTCAGCACCAAGGGCAACTCTCACGACGAACTCTGCCCGCCCCGAGGAAAAGCGCACCTCTTCGTCGCCGGCGACAACGGACACCGCGCCGGGATCGAAGGAACGCACGATGTCGACAACCAGGCGAGACGGCACGAGCACCGAACCATCAGACTCGCCTGAGACCTCGCAACGAGCTTCTATCACGAGATCGGGATCCGATCCGCACACCTCCAGGTGCTTTCCACGTAAGACAAGCCGTAGCCCGGCGACACCAAAGCTGGGTCCGGAACGGGCGCTTGTCGCCCTCGACGCGGTCACGAGGGTCTCCAGAAGCGTGTCTCGATCGGCACGGAACTTCACGGAATGCTCTACTCCTTCCTAATTAGAGAAAAAGACAACAGGAGTAGTAGGTCCTGGGGATTGTTGATAACCCAGGCTTCGTCCTGTTCGGGAGGGTCGTGCCCTCAAGGCGGTTATCCTCTGATTGCACAGCCTGTCGCCCACGGCCGGTGACGCCTGGGGACGGACAAGAGGCTCATCCCCCGACGACAAGGACGTTATCCACAGATCATAAACCGTTCTTGATCTGGGCGCTGAGCTCTGTGACCTGGTCATAGACCTGGCGGCGCTCTTTCATGAGCCCAGAGATCTTCTCAACGGCGTGAATCACCGTGGTGTGATCCCGGTCCCCGAATTCCCTGCCGATGGCGGGATAGCTGAAGTCGGTGAGCTCACGGAACAGATACATCGCGATCTGGCGCGCGATCACAAGGGGACGTCGGCGACTGGGACCGATGAGCTCATCGACGCTGAAGCCGAAATGCCGGGCACTGCTCTCGATGATCTGCCGGGAAGTGATCTGCCGTGGCTGATTGGAGGCCACGAAATCCGCCAGGACGGATTCGGCGAGCTCGCGGGTCAGCAGCTGACGATTCAGGCTGGCGTAGGCAGTCACGCGGATGAGTGCGCCCTCGAGCTCCCGAATGTTCTCCTTGACCTTGGTGGCGATGAAGTCGAGCACATCGTCACCGACGACCGCGTGCTCATGTTCGGCCTTGGTACGCAAGATGGCGATACGGGTCTCGAGTTCGGGGGGTTGGATATCGGTCGTCAAGCCTGACAGCAGCCGGCTGCGGAGCCTGTCCTCCAGGGTCGCGATCGCCCGGGGTGCGCGATCGGAGGTGAGCACGATCTGCTTGGAGGAGCCGTACAGCGAGTTGAACGTGTGAAAGAGCTCCTCTTGCAGCGACTCCTTCTTGTCCATGAACTGCACGTCGTCGATAAGCAACAGGTCGCATTCCCGATAGCGCCTGCGGAAGGCGCCCATGTCGTCCTTGGCACGAAGGGTCTCGACGAACTCGTTCATGAACGTCTCGGTCGAGACGTAACGGACGCGCATGCGCGAGAAGTTCTCGTGCACGTAGTTGCCCACAGCTTGCAGGAGGTGCGTCTTTCCGAGCCCGGCGGCACCGTAGACGAACAACGGGTTGTACGAGCGTGCAGGCGCCTCTGCCACCGACAAGGCAGCGGCGTGCGCGAAGCGGTTGGAAGGTCCGGTGACGAAGGTCTCGAAGGTGTACTTCGGGTTGAGCGGGACGTCGTCGACGCCCGGCGTGTCCTTGGCTCTTGCCGGCGCGGGCTTGCCATTGCGCGCGACGACGTTCAGAGCCGGCGCCCCGTAGTCGTTTCGCCGGGCTTCTTCCCGGTTCGGTGCGAGCTCCTCGGGTCCTGGGTCGTCTATCTGCACGTCAAAGCGGAATTGGACCTCTTTACCCGAGCTGTCGAGGAGGGCATCGTGGACGAGGCTGTGAAACCTCCCCTCGAGGCGGTCGCGGACCACCCCGCTCGGCACCGCGAGCACCAAGGTCCCGTTCGCGACCGCGACGGGACGTATTGGCGAGAACCAGGCCCGCCATGTTGCCTCGGACACCTGCGAGCGCAGGGCGTCCGAACAGTCATTCCACAGTTGCTGTGCTTCTGTCACCAGCTCGAGACCCTCCGGTCGAGAAGTTCTCCACACCAGCATCCACAGGTGTGGACGGCGGGGCGAGCTCGCAGGGTGTGTGGGAAATCGTACAGCGCCGGCGCGGCGCTTGCCTCAGGGGAACCGGTGGCCCCGAGACGGATCGTGCGCTAAATTATTCCGGCCGGTCCCTGCCGTCTGGTGGACCCGTGTTGTCGCGCGCCAGATGCACAGGTGGATCTTGGCGGGTCGATTACACCTGCTTCACCGGCCCATGCCGCGTCGGGAATCACCCCAGACGTGCGTCACCGGTACGAACGAAACGAGGCTGAGATGAAGCAGACCTTCCAACCAAACACCCGCAAAAGGGCGAGAAGGCACGGCTTTCGCCATCGAATGTCGACACGCGCCGGTCGCGCGATCCTGAAAGCACGTCGCCGCCGCGGGCGGGTTCGGCTGTCGGCTTGAGCGACGTTGCGACACCGTCTCCGCTCCCGACGACAATGGGCATTGTGCGGCCGGTTCTTGGCGGACGATCTCAGCGCCCACGCCCTCACCCGGTACGGGGCCGCAGGGCGTTTGCCCAGCTGAGGCGTTCGAGGCGACGCGCCTGGTCGGGACCAGTGCGGGTACAGTTCTTACCTGCACAAGAGAGCGATGAGGTTCGGCGATTCACTTTCGTCGTTCCACGGAAGGTGGGGACCGCGGTCGAGCGCAATCGTGTCCGTCGCCGCTTACGGGCGGTCACGGCCGAGGCGACGGCGTCGCTTCCTGCGGGGGCCTACCTCGTGGGCATTGACCAGGGAGTTCGTGATCTCCCGTTTCAGGAGTTGAGGACAAGGGTGATCGAAGCGATGCAGCGGGCAAGCCAGGTGGCCGCCCGATGACGTCCGTCCCGACTGCGCCCACGCCGGTCGCAAGGGCATTGCTCGTGATGCTGCGCGCTTACCAGGCGCTGCGGGTCGGCCGGCCGTCACCCTGCCACTTTGTCCCCTCATGTTCGTCTTACGCCATGGAGGCCATCGAGCTGCACGGGTCGCTGCGGGGAACCTGGCTGGCGATAAGGCGCGTCGCTCGGTGCCGCCCGTTCGGCAGCCAGGGCTTCGACCCGGTCCCGAGCTGAGGTCCGAGATGTTGATTGCGGCTGCCACCCATACGGCCAAGGCGGGCACTTCCGTCATCGGCACGATCCTGCACCCGATCTTTGTCCTGATCGGGTATGTCCTCGCCTTCTTCTACGGGTTGATCCCGAACTACGCCGTCGCGATCGCGCTCTTGACGGTGACGGTGATGATCGTCGTCTTCCCCCTCACGCGTGCCAGTGCCCGCTCGATGATGCGGATGCAGCTGCTGGCGCCGGAGATGAAGAAGATCCAGAACCGCTACAAGGCCAAGCCGGGGATGCCGACTGCGGAGCGTCAAGAGCTGCGCCAGAAGATGAACGAGGAGGTGATGGCGCTTTATCGCGAGAACGGCGTCAACCCGACGGGCGGCTGCCTGCCCATGTTCCTTCAGTTCCCGGTCCTGATCGTCCTCTACGACGTCGTCCGGGGCCTGTCGAAGACGGCCGACGTGCTCAACTCGAAGGGCCAGAAGATTATTTCTCACGGCGTGGTGCGCACGGTAGCGACGCCGCAGAACATCCCCAAGACGAGCCGGATGTACCGCGACCTCATAAGGGCCCACGGCGAGATGCACGTTCTCGGCATCAACCTCGCCGACTCGGTCCGCACTCATCAGCCTCATATCGTGGACGTCATCCCTTACGCGTTGCTGGTGCTCATCGCGGTGGGCCTCCAGTACGTCTCGATCTGGCAGGTGACCAACCGCAACCCGGCGGCCTCGCAAGCGAACCAGCAGATGCAGCAGATGCAGAAGTACATGCCGCTCATCTTCCTCGTGCTCTACATCGCGCTTCCTGCCGGGGTCGGTGTCTATTTCATCGTCTCGAGCTTGTTCCGCGTCGGGCAGCAGGAATGGATGTACAAGCACGACCCGACGATCGTCGCGGCCATCCGCGAGCTCAGTTCTCGAAATCACGCGGAGCTCGCCACCGCTACGGGCCCTGGTACCACCGCTGCAGGTAAGAGCGCGGGCGCGGCCCCAGAGGGCACCGCCGGCAAGGGCTTCCTTGCTCGCATGCGCGAGGCGGCAACGGCTGGAGGTTCGGCCGAGCCAAGCACCGAGCCGGCAAGACCAGCGCCCCGGCAGAGGACCGTAGCGACGGGCGGGCCCAGGCGCGACACGACGAATGGCTCGAAGCCTACGGCGAACCAGAATGGCTCGAGGAACGGGTCTGGTGCCCGGAAGCCGGCCCAACGGCCGTCCGGGTCCGGGGGCTCTGGTGGCGGGACGAAGTCGCAGCCCCGCTCCAGGGATAAGCGCCCGCGGAGGGGCCGATAGTCCGTGGAATGGGTCGAGACGGTCGGGAGGACGGTCGAGGAAGCCGTAGAGGCGGCGCTCGAGCAGCTTGGCGTAGCCGAGAAGGACGCCGAGATTGTCGTCGTGGAAGAGCCGAGATCGGGAATGTTCGGCCTGAGGCGAAGCAGTGCCCGGATCAGAGCCCGGGTGCGCCCGATTCAACCCCGTGCGAAGAGACCTTCGCACCGGCCCCGGACTGCTGCGGGCGGGGCCGAGCGTGGGCACCGTCGCCAAGCTCAAACGGGTCGCTCCGAAAGTTCCACCACCAAGCCGACCGAGAAATCTGAGGGGGAGGAACGCCGCGGGAGAGAGGCTGGTGGGTCTGCAGGCACCTCACGCGCCCAGGGCCGCCAAGCTCAAGGAGCGGCTCAAAACGGTTCACGGACCTCTCGTGGTCGGGCCGTGAAGGAACCCGGGGACGCAACGGATCCAGGTGCCGATGCCTCCGGGAGTTCACCCGCGGGCGGCCGGCGACGTTCACGGAGCCGGGGACGAGGGGGTCGCGACCGGCTCTCTAACAACTCGGAGTCGACGGCAGAGAAGACTTCGAGTGGCGCTGGTCGCGGGAGTGGATCACCTAAGGAGGCGGAAATGAGCATCGAGACCCAGCAACAGCTCGCGTGTGACTTCGTCAAAGAGGTCGTCGCACGCTTCGGGATCGACGCAACCACAAGCGCGCGCCGGACTGAAGACGGCGACATCTACATAAGTGTGGAGGGTAACAACCTTGGACTTCTGGTGGGCCCCAAGGGCGCGACGGTGGAGGCCCTACAGGAACTGACACGCACGGTGGTACAGAGGCACACCGACGAGCACACGAGCAGGATCGTCGTCGATGTCGGCGGCTACCGCGAGCGCAGGGCCGCAGCCTTGCGCCAGTTCGTCCTCGAAGCCGCCAGTGACGTGTTGCGCACCGGGGTGCCCGAGGCACTAGAGCCGATGTCACCGTCGGACCGCAAGGTGGTTCATGACACCGTCAACGAGCTCGAGGGCCTGGAGACGATCTCGGAGGGCATAGAGCCGCGCCGCTACGTCGTGATCCGCATGTCCTCCGCATCTGCAGCCAGCCAAGGCACGCAAGCAGTTGACTCGGCAGAGGACCCCGAGGACTACTCGAGCGAGTCTGCAGATCTGAGCTGAACATCAAGAGGCGTCTCAGAACTCGCCCTCTGTGGGGCGAGGGACCTGAAACATGACCGAGTTCGGAGCCGACCACTCCCGCCTCGTGGCCGTGCTGCTGGAAGCCCAACGGAGGTCCCTGGTCGGCAGCCTGCCCACAGAGACACAGATCGCTCATTCAGAGGCCTTCCTCCGCGCGCTGTTGCTCGAGGCTGTGAACGGCCCAGTTCTCGAGCTCGGATCAGGCGGTGGGCTGCCCGGCCTCGTGCTCGCCGTCGAGGATCAGGACCTCCGACTCGTCATGGTCGACTCCAGCCGCCGCTCGGTCGACTTCCTGTCCTGGGCTGTCGAGGAGCTCGAGGTTGGGCCACGGGTGGAGATCGTCAGGGCGAGGGCGGAAGAGATCGGGCGCGAGGGACGATATCGGGGAAGCTTTACGGCGGTGGTCGCGAGAAGCTTCGGACCACCTGCCGTGACGGCCGAGTGCGCGGCGCCGTTTCTCCAGGTCGGCGGCCGATTGATCGTTTCTGAGCCCCCGGAGGGGAATACTCGTGCCGGTGCGTGCGAAGCGGGCACTTGCCTGGTAGCGGATGGTTGGCCGACCGCGGGGCCTTTGCCAGAGGCCGATCGTTGGCCGGCAGAGGGATGTGCCGAGCTCGGTCTGGCACCGGAGCTCGCCTTGCGCGACCCGTTCGGGCTCGCCGTGCTCAGACAGGCCGCCCCTTGCCCGGATCGATATCCCCGCCGGCCAGGGATCCCAGGGAAACGGCCGCTGTTTTCTTGAGGCGACCCTCGAGCTCCAGGCCTCGATAGTCTATGGCGATGTCAGCAACAAGCTTCGAGCTCGTCTGCGAGATCGAGCCTTCCACTCGGCCGGACCTCAAGCACGTGAGGCACCAGATCGGCGTGCTGAGTTCGATCGCGGGCTCGTTCCTCATACCGGACAATCACATCGGCAGGGCGACTGTCTCGAGTATCGCGGTCGCTCATGAAGTGGAGCAGATGGGCGGTCGGTCGATCGCCTGTTTGAACGCCCGGGACCGTAATTTGCTCGGTTTCCAACGTGATCTGCTGACGGCGGAAGCCTATGGAGTGGACCAGTTCCTCTTGGTACGTGGTGACGAGCCGCGTGTCGGAGGCCGTACGAGCGAGCTCACGGTCCAGACAATGTTGCGTGAGGCCAGGGCTTTCGATCTGACGACCGGGCTCATGAGATCCCGCAGGTTGCGCCTGGGTGCCGTCGCGAACCTTGGTCCGCTTCCTGCATGGAAAAGAGAAGCCGACTTCTTGTTCCTGCAGGTTGGCTTCTCACTCGAGGCACTGCTGCGCTGGCAGGAGCGAGAGCAACCCGAAAACGCCATCTATGCCGGCGTCATTGTTCTGGCCAGCAGCGCGATGGCGCGTAACTTGGCGAAGACGATCCCTACCATAGACATCCCGACCCAGCTCGTCGAAGAGGTGGACCGCGACCCGAAAGCCGGAATCGAGGCCGCTTGCGAGCTGCTCTTGGCCATCCGAGACAGCGGGGTCTTTCACGGCGTGCACTTGATCCCCGTGTCCTGCTATCGCCTCGTCGCCGCCCGGCTGGAGCAGCTGCTGGACAAATCGTGACTGGTCGTCTTGCCGAGCGGAACTGCTCCGCCTTCAGAGGTTCGGCGATGGCGCGCGCGTTATGCTCGCCTTGAAGCTGCCTGAGACCGACGAGACCTCCAGTCGTTCGGGTCGCAGATGTTTCACGTGGAACACTCCCCTCGAACCGAAGGTGTGATGAACGACGAAGAGGATGACGACCGAGATCAACCAGTCGAGCGTGAACGTCTGGTGATGGGCATGGTGTCAGGATCGGAGGATCCGGGAGCACCTACTCAGAGCCACGAGGGCGCGGAGTCACCCGCTGAAGGCCGGGTGCGGTCACTGCCCAGGGTGATCGCAGTCGCCAACCAAAAAGGAGGCGTCGGCAAGACGACGACCACGGTCAATCTCGGTGCCTCCCTCGCCGACCTCGGGTACCGAGTGTTGATCGTGGATCTCGATCCTCAGGGCAATGCCACGACCGGCCTCGGGATCGAGGCGAGGAATTTCGATTTCTCGATGTACGACGTCCTTCTCCGCGACGTCCCGCTGGAGGACTGCGTAGAACCGACGAGCATAAAGAACTTGTTCCTCGCCCCGGCAACCATCGACCTTGCCGGAGCGGAGATCGAGCTGGTCTCGGCCTTCAGCCGAGAGCTCCGCCTGAAGCGAGTCATTGCTCCGATAAGGGAGGACTTCGGCTACGTCCTCATTGACTGCCCACCTTCCCTGGGCTTGATCACGGTCAATGCCCTTGCGGCGGCGAGCGAGGTGCTCGTGCCGATCCAATGCGAGTACTACGCCCTGGAGGGTCTGGGCCAGCTGCTCAGGAACGTCGAGCTGGTGCGGGCCAACCTCAACCCTGAGCTCGAGGTGTCGGCCATGGTCTTGACCATGTACGACTCGCGGACGAGACTGGCCGACCATGTCATAGCGGAGGTGCGCACGCATTTCGGAGCTGCCGTCTGCAAGAACGTCATCCCGCGAACGGTCCGCATCTCAGAGTCGCCCTCGTTCGGCGAGCCGATCACCGTGCATGCTCCGGCCTCGAGGGGCGCCATCGCTTACCGAGAGCTCGCAAAGGAGGTCAGCGGTGGTCCGGCGTAGCGGATTGGGCAAGGGATTGGGGGCGCTCATCCCGTCGACCTCGGTAATCTCTACCGGGTCCATGCTTCGGGAAGTCCCGCTCGCCCGCATCCGGCCGAACCCGTTCCAGCCTCGCAACCAATTCGGTGAGCAGGGCCTGTCTGCGCTCGTTGATTCGATCAAGGCCGTCGGCATCCTCCAACCTGTGCTCGTACGAGAGGTCGGTCCCGAAGACTACGAACTGATCGCCGGCGAGCGTCGGTGCCGGGCCGCCCGGCGGGCGGGCCTTCAGTCGATCCCGGCGCTGGTCCACCAAGCCGACGACGCCATGAGCCTCGAAGAGGCTCTCGTGGAGAACTTGCACCGCGAAGACCTCAACCCTCTCGACGAGGCGGGCGCCTACCAGCAGTTGATCGAGGAGTTCAACCTGACCCACGAGGAGGTCGCTCGCAGGGTGGGCCGATCCCGGGCTGGGATCACAAATGCGCTACGGCTCTTCCAATTGCCGCCGACGGTCCAGCGGTACGTGCGCGACGGTCAGCTCAGCGCAGGGCACGCCCGAACCTTGCTGACCACACCGGACCGGATCCTGCAAGAGCGGCTCGCCGGTGAGGCGATCCACGGTGGCCTTTCCGTCCGAGCACTCGAAGAGCTGGTCCGCCAGGCTGTACGCGAGGCACAGGCCGAAGAGGGCCCCGACGGCGCCGAGAGCCGGAACAGTGCACCCGATGGCGATCAGGCCGCAGGGCCCGGGCCTGCGACACCACGGACCGGGCACTCGCTTCGACCGCCGGGCGTGCATGACCTCGAGGAGCTCTTGGAGGAAAGACTGAACACTCGGGTCAAGGTAGATATGGGTGGGAAACGGGGCAAACTTGTGATCGAGTTCGCCACCTTGGACGATCTAGAACGCATTTACCGCGTCATCATCGGAGAGACCTTTACTTGAGATCGAAGCTTCTCGCCCGAGACGCCCTCAATCTGATCGTTTTCCACAAGATGTGAAAACGATCACGAGTCGTCCTCAGTTCGGTTCCTAAGCATTATCCCTGTTCAGGGGCCAATTATGTGCCGAGCTCTCATCTTAAGTTTACTTTGGCGTTACCTTCTCGACCTCTACTGTTGGTCCAAGTTGATCCACAACCTGTGCATGAGGTTGTGGACACTTCACTCCCGACTCATCCCGAGCCAACGTTCGAGGGCCTCCTGGACTGCCTCTCCGAGCTGCGAGGTCTTCATCGCCACTTGACGAGGTGACCCGAGCTCAAGCACCACCGCCGGCATGGCCGTTCGCCGTAGGATCACTTCGGCCATCCCGTGCGCGCCAGCGTTGTCGAGACCGAGCCGTGTGGCTGCGGTGTCCACAAGCAGCTCGGCGAGCTGGCGACTGGCTATCGACTCGTAGCGAAAGCCCCGGTAGAAGTAGGTCGTGGCGTAACCGTGGCTCGGCTCGAGTCGAAGGCCGACATAGCAGTCGACCTTCGCTGTGTTCGCCGCAAGGGCCTGGGCGAGCGGATCGGGGTCGTGCAGCTCGAGGGAACGGGCCCCCGCCAGGACGAGCGCGCGGCGAACGGCGGCGACACCGGTCGCAAAGCCACCTTCCTCGCCGACGGCGATCTGCTTGCAGGTGAGCGTGGCTGGAGCCGCAGCCACCTTGAGCTGCTCCCTCAAGGGCGTCACGAGATCTGCGCCGCCCCGGACAGGGGCGACACGGGTGAGCTCAGCGAGCGTCAGCGGACCGCAGATGCCGTCTGTCACAAGGCCGACGTTTCGCTGGAACTCGGCCAGCGCCAGATGGGTGCCTTCGCCGAAGATCCCATCGACGCCGCCGGGATCGAACCCGAGCCCGCTCAGCCTGTGCTGCACCTCGGCGACGTCGTCACCGTGCAGCATCGGGATGCGGCGGTACAAGAGCCGGTCGCCCAAGTGAAAGCCGGCCTCGACGAGGCTCGACCACGTCTCGCGGTCGCAAACGCCGTCATTGTGAAGACCGCGCTGGGACTGGAACTCCTGCACCGCAAGCGCGGTCCCGGTGCCATAAACGCCCGGGCTGTCAAGGCCGTGCTCGAAGCCGAGCCGCCGGAGCCGTTCTTGCAAGTCGGCCACTGGTCCGCCGGCATCGCCCTCACGAAGTGGGAGGAGATCTGCTTGAGGCGTCATGGCCCGTGCGCGGCTCATTGCCACGAGCCCTGCAGCCGTTCGATCATCTCGCACATGGTAGGAGACGACGGGCACTGCCCGGTAGCGCCCGGCCTACGGGTCTTTGCCCGGTTGTCAGCCGTCTTGCTCAAAGAAAGGGCTCAAACTCCAACAGGATCTGGGTCTTGCTCCTCGCTCCCACGATGCGGGCTTGGACCTCGCCGTTCGTGAACAACAACAGCGTCGGGATGCTCATCACCTGGAACCGCTGCGCAGTGCGGGGATTGTCGTCGACATTCAGCTTGGCCACCTTGAGCTTGCCGCTGCGCGCGTTGGCGATCTCGTCGAGAATGGGGGCCACCATCTTGCAAGGGCCGCACCATTCGGCCCAGAAGTCGACCACTACCGGGATGTCCGAGAGGCTGACCGCTTCGTCGAAGGTGTCGTCGCTGACGGTGATGACGTCGTTCATTCCATTCTCCTTGTAGTCAACTCTCGGTGAGCGACGACAGGTATCGCTCTGCGTCGATCGCGGCCATGCACCCGGAGCCGGCGGCCGTGACGGCTTGCCGGTAAACGTGGTCCTGGACGTCGCCACAAGCGAACACGCCCGGCACGTTGGTCCTTGTCCCTTCGCGGGTGACGAGATAACCGGTCTCGTCCATCTCGAGCTGCCCGGCGAACAGCTCCGTGCTCGGGGCGTGCCCGATGGCGACGAAGACGCCGTTGGCGGCGAGCTCCGACTCCTCGCCCGTGTTGACATCACGCACCCGCACCCCGGTGACCCGGTCGCCACCGAGGACATCTGTCACCACCGAGTCCCAGCGAAACGTGATCTTCTCGTTCGTAAACGCCCGATCCTGCATGATCTTGGAAGCGCGCAGCTCCTTGCGACGGTGCACGATGGTCACCGAGTCACCGAATTTCGTCAGGAAAAGAGCTTCTTCGAGGGCGGAGTCACCGCCGCCTACGACGACGATCTGCTTGCCGCGGAAGAAGAACCCGTCGCAGGTCGCACACGTGGAGACTCCATAGCCGAGCAGGCGGGCCTCGTTCTCGAGCCCGAGCATGAGCGAGCGGGCGCCTGTGGCGATGATGAGAGTCCTCGTCCTCAGCGTCGGCTCAGGCGCGACGGGGTCACCGATCCACACGGCGATCGGCACCGACTCCAGGTCGACCCTCGACGCCCTCTCGGTCAGGATCTCGGCGCCGAATCGTTCGGCCTGGGCCCGCATCGAGACCATCAGCTCGGGACCCAGCACCCCGTGGGTGAAGCCCGGGAAGTTCTCCACCTCCGTCGTCAACATGAGCTGACCGCCCGGCTGGTCGCTGGAGGACGAGGGCTCGCCTTCGAGGACGAGGGGATGCAGCTCGGCACGTCCTGCATAGATGGCGGCCGTGAGGCCTGCGGGCCCCGAGCCGAGGATCACCACGTCGCGTGTCGCGCAGGACTCCATTTGTGTCGCTTTCTTTTCGTGCCCGGCCGGTTAGGTCCGGCTGTGGCGCATCCTGGAGATAAACGTCCCGGTGAGCACGAAGATTCCACCGATCAACAGGTAGCTCGCCCACACCCTTTGGTCGAAGACCTCGTTGTCCAAGAGGCGGACGAGGCCGATGGCGAGCGCCACGACGACGAAGACGACGACGAAGATGGCCAGCGTGCCGAAGATGGCCGCGCCGACGAAGGTCTGCACTGGCCGGACGGTGTGGTCGCGAATGAGCTCGACGACTTGCCCGAGCTTCTCGGTGAGCTGCGCAGCCCAGTCGTCTCGGGGGGTCTGCTCAGAAGACATGCTCGATAGGTTAGCGGGCCGCGGTCTCCGCGAGCCGGTAGCAAATGCCGATGCATCTCGGCCCGGCGTGGGTCCCGATGACGGGGCCGAGGTAGTTGATGAGGATCTCGTCTCGGGGGTAGACGTCCTCGATCATGTCGAGGAAGGCCTCGAGGTCCGGAGCTGCAGCGTGGACGACGGCGAGCCTTTCCAGCTCACCGGCGTTTCTCAGCTTGTTGGCTAGGTACTCGAGCGAACCGGCACGCGTCCTCTGGCGTGATTCGGCCACGGCGACACCGTCTCGGATCTCGACGATCGGCTTGATCGACAAGATCGAACCCAAGAGAGCCCTTGCCGTCCCGATGCGACCGCCCTTGCGGACGTTGTCCATGGTGTCGAGGGCCCCGAAGACGCGGATTCTCGGGACGACCGCCCTGGCGGCGGCCTCGGCATCACCGAGATCGTCCGTGGCGGCCGCGACTTGGGCAGCTTCGAGCACGACCATCCCCTGGCCCAAGGTCACGGTGCGGGTGTCGATGACGCGCACCTCGACCCGCTCACGCACTTCATCCGCGCCGGCGCACGCGGCTTGGTAGGTCGAGGAGAGCTGGGACGACAAGGTGAGGCATACCACTCCACTGCAGCCGTCGTCGGCGGCCCGGGTGAAGCTCTCCGCGAAAGCGCCCGGCGACGGCGCCGAGGTCTCGGGCAAAGCGTCTGTCATGGCACAGCGCCGCCAGAACTCGGCGGGGTCGATCAGGCGCATCTCGTCGGGTCCCCACTTTCCGAGCCGGACGTCGAGGGGGACGATCCTGATGTCGTGCTGCGCGGCGAGGCTCGCCGGAAGATCAGCCGCGCTATCGGTTACGACTCTTATTCCTGCCATCAGCTCTTATTCCTGCCATCAGCACCGTCCCCGAGTCTCGGGCGCCGTCGCCTCGAAGTCTGCCAGCCGACAAGGCTGCCGGCGAGTCCGGCAGCCAAGCCGTAGGAGACGACGCCCGCGAGAACGGCGGCGACAACGCGCTCGAAGAGACCGAGGCCCTGGTCAGATCCGACACCTGCGAGGACAAGAGCAACGACGAAGGCCATGACGAGTGAGCAGATCACCGTGCGGGCCACGTAGCGGCCCACGACGAGGCCACCGAGACCACCTACCCGGGCCCGGAGGACGATCAGGGCCGCCACCGCCGCGACCGAGTAGGCGATCGCCAGGGAAAGGGCCAGTCCCTTTCCTCCGAGCGTGCTGCGCAACCCGAAGGCGAGCAGGATGTTCAAGCCGTTCTCGAGCAGGTAGAGGAAGAAAGGCGTTCGCGTATCCCGCATCGACTGGAAGGCGAGGATGGCGAGCAGGTAAACGCAGAACCCGGGCAAACCGAGGGCAAGGAGCTCGAGCATCGTCGCGGTGAGGTGTGCCCCGCTCGAGTGGTGCGCGGTCCCGGCCCCGAGTGAGATGAGCGAGATCGCCGGCCGGGCGAGGAGCAGGTACCCGACGGCAGCGGGGATGACACCAGCCAGGGTGCGGCGGAGGCCGAGACCGAACTGATCGGCGAAGCCCTTCTTGTCGCCTTTGGTGAAGCGCGAGGCGAGCACCGGCGCGATCGTGGTCATGACCGAGACGGCGACGATGCCGAACGGCAGCTGAAAGAACGTCGAGGCGTACGTGTAGGCGGTGAGCGTTGCCGCGCCGATGCTCACCGCGATCGCTGACACGACAAAGACCGCTGTTTGATTGGCGATCACGAACCCGAAGGTCCAGCCGGAGAGGTTGATGATCTCGCGCACGGCGGGGTCGTCGGGTCGCCATCGGGGACGTACCCGCAAGCCGCAGGACAACAAGCTTGGAACGAGGGCCACAGCCTGGACGATCACGCCGAGCGTCGTGCCGATGCCGAGCAGCAGCAAGAGCCGGTGGTCGCGGCTGACCTGGACGAGGCTGTGAGTATGGCCTATGTCGGCGAAAGCGAGGAGAATGCCGATGGCGACCACGTTGTTGAGGATCGGGGTGAAGGCCGGGGCGGAGAAGCGACGGGCGGTGTTCAACACAGCTGTCATGAGGCTGATCGCACCGTAGGCAAGCAGCTGGGGAGCGAAGAGGCGGAGGAGGAACGTGGCGACCTGGCGCTCGGTGACGATCCCGGGCCCGTGGCTGCCGACCGTGTAAAGGTCGATGATGTAAGGAGCAGCCAGGAAGAACACGACAGTTGCGCCGAGGAGAACAAACGAAGCCAGGGTCAGCACGGCCGAGATCGATTCGACGGCTTCCTCCTTCGAGCGCGTCGCGAGGCGTGAGACGAACACCGGGACGAAGGTGGCCGTGAGGATTCCGCCGAGCACGAGGTCGTGCACGATGTTCGGCGTGTTGTTGGCGAGGTTGAACGAGTCGGAAAGGCTTGAGTAGCCGAGGGCGTAGATGGCGACGAGGATGCGCAACAACCCTGTGACGCGCGATAAGAGCGTGCCTGCCGCCACATAAGCGGTCGCAGTACCGAGGCCCGGCCGGGAGCGCCCCGCACGGGCGCCACCATTCGCTATCGGTTGACCGGGACCACCGACGGTTGCGCCCGCCCCCCAGGCCCTGCTCAGCCCGGCAGGTGCGGGTATCCCGGGGAGCGTGCGCGGCAGGCGCCCTCTGTAGATGGTCCGACGGTCACCAAACCCGTGGGCGCGGTGCGTTCTGCGCCTCACGAGGCGCGTTCCTGTACCGCTTCTGAACTCTGTTGCGGCAGTTGGCCCGACACATGCTTGGCGCGACGCCGGTGGCGACGCGACGCGGAGCGGAACCACCAGAGAAAGAGGAAGCCCACGGCACCGATCGTGAGGGCGATCGCGACGTTCGAGATCGCCGTGGAACGGATCGTCAGCTCGACGCGTGCCAGCTGGAGATGCCCGACCGGTGACAAAAGTTGCAACTGCATGCTCGAATCTCCTGAGGTGCGCGTGTGCACGCGGACGATGAGGCTTGTCGTCCCGTGCTTTAGCACGACGGCGATCTCGGGCGACGAGGACAAGTCCTGGCCCGAGATCACCAAGATGGCGTGAATCGGCGTCCTGGAGCTCGAGGTGATCGCGATCGGGAACCTCGCCGAGGCGGAGGTTACCGTCACTGTCCGACCAGCGGGCAGGCCCAGTTGCGAGCCAAGCCTGAGCATCGTGACGTGCGGCGCCGACAGGTACGCCTGGCGGAGGCCCGGAGAGAGCCCCGTCGTCTCAGCGAGCAGCATGGCGTCCTCGAGACCGTGGATCATCCCGGCACCGGTCGGGATGACCGACGACAATTCCGCGAGCTGGGTACGTGCTGCTTGCACCTGGCCCGAGGTGACCGATGCGCCGCTTGCGAGAGTCGGGCTCGCGAGCGCGCGGACAGCAGCCGAGCAACCGTTCACGACGACAGGCGGTAGCTGGCAATTCCCACGCCTGACGGTTGAGAAGAGCCGCCGGAGCGGCAAGGTGGTGACGACGGGGCTCGACTTGAGTCCCCGGAGCACGTCGCTGAGGAACTCAGGTTGGGGCGCCCACGAGTTAGGAGCGACGAGGGCCACTCCTCTCGCCATCGGGTAGTCCGGCGAGTCGAAGTAGATCTCGGCCAGGTCCGCCAGCAATTGCTGGGCTCGCAGCGCCGGGCTCGCGGCTCCGGTGAGGTGCGCCGCGAGTCCCGGGTCGGCCTGTAGGCCCTCGACGATGGACCCAGGTATGAAAAACGGTGCCGAGAGCGTGTACGGCCACTGCACCACTGACGGTTGACGGCTCGTGGCCGACTCGAGGTTGGACTGGGCGACCACGATGTACCCGATGCCGTCGGCGGCAAGAGCCGCGAGGCCGCGCGGGCCGACCGGCGCCGTCGCGACGAAGATGTGTGAAGCACCGAAGGTGTGGAGCACTTTTTCGAACACGGCGTTGCCGTGCTCGATCTGGCTTGCCAGGTCGCGCTCGAGGCCGGCCCGCACGAGCTGAGTCGGGTCGATGTCGCTGAAGGGGCCGCCGATGAGACTGTCGTGGCCCCCGTAGGCGATCTTGGTCACGAGCTTTAGAAGTCTCTTGTTCCCGGCGAGCGCCAGCAGCGTCTGCCCGTAGAGGTCAACGGACAGCGGTACCGACGACGAGCTCGTCTCTGCGCGGGCGATGGTCTCGACCGCGGCGAGGGTGGCGGCGGGCACCGACGGGCTCCCGGTCGCGGAGAGCGCGACCGAGGCCCCGACCGGCAGGACGAAGGAGAAACGGAGGCGCTTCTGCGACGCAACCGTTGAGGGGACGACCACGAGGTAGGTCGTGAACGAGTCGATGGTGACCGGCTGCCGGCTCAGCACGTCGACGAGGGATACCCGGAGGGGGTAGACACCGCCGCAGCCCCCGTACCGCGGCGGGCAAGGGAGCTGGAAGACACTATCCGCAGGCACGTTTGCGGGTACTTGATCGGAGAGCTCGGAGCCTCCGACGTAGAAGCTCAGCGAGCCGCGGGCCTGGCGGATCGAGCGCAGTGAGAACGTCTTGAGGGCGAGCTGGTTCAGCCCGGCCAACTGCCCTGTGAGCGTCGCATCGAATTCGTCACGGCTCGCAAGCGCCGACTGGTCGGGCTCGGTGTAGAGCGCCACGGTGACGAGGAGATCTTTGGCGGCGACCGGCGAACGCACGTTCAGACCGAGCCGGACGGGGACGTTCGAGCTCTGCACCCAGGCGTTTTGCGACGTCAGGGTGATGACCCCGTGAGGGATCCTCTGAGCACCGGCAGGCCCCGCCGGACCGGCGGGCCCCGCTGCGAGCAGCACGGCAAGAACTACGAGCCCAGAACGCGCCGCGAGGCGCGCGACCGGCTTCAACACCGATCGGGCATCGCTGACCCATGAGGCGGACGGCAACGGCGGACTTGTCCTCCGATCGGACACGCGAGACGCAGCGAGCCTATCGGCGCGCGGGGTACTCATACAGGTGGACCAAGCGTGCCCGAGCTTGCGGCACGCAATATCGCTGCCACGCATCAAGCGTGGGAGCGGTACGGTCGTGGAATGGTAGTGCTGCTGGGACGACACGATGAATTCGCAGCACATGCCACAGGAACATGGCACCCTGAGCGTGCCGAACGGCTGGCGGCCATCTTCTCCGGGGTGGAGAACTCCCCTGCCGCGGCGGTGACCGTGCCGTTCGAGCCACGTCGGGCGACACGAGCGGAGCTCGAGATCGTCCACGACCCTTCCTACATCGAGCGGATCGAGGACCACTGCCTGAGCGGCGGCGGGAATCTCGACCCGGACACCGTCGCTGCTCCCGCCTCGTTCGACGCAGCCCTACGGGCGGCCGGCGCGGGACTCGACGCGGTGGAACGCCTCCGCAGAGGCGAGGGCGACAGCGCTTTTCTGGTGGTGAGGCCCCCTGGGCACCATGCCCTTGGGGCGAGGGCCATGGGTTTCTGCTTGTTCAACAACGTCGCCGTCACCGCCGGGCTCATTGCCGCCCAGGGCGAGCGGGTCATGGTGCTCGACTGGGACGCCCACCACGGCAACGGGACCCAGGAGATCTTCTACGAGCGCGCCGAGGTGCTTTACGTGTCGCTCCACCAGTTCCCCTTCTATCCGGGTACCGGGTCGCTGAGCGAGACAGGGGCCGGAGCGGGAAGGGGAGCCACTGTGAACCTGCCGTTTCCCGCGGGGACCTCGGGGGACGCCTACCGCCTGGCCTTTGACGAGGTGGTCGTACCGCTGGCCGAGGAATTCGCCCCGAGCTGGCTGCTCATCTCGGCCGGCTTCGATGCGCACCGAGCCGATCCGCTGACCGATCTCGGTCTGAGTGCGGGCGACTTTGCAGACCTGACCTCGAGGGCGGTCCACTTGGTGCCGCGGGGACGGCTCGTGGCCTTCCTCGAGGGCGGCTACGACCTGAGATCGCTCGCCCGCAGCGTCGGTGCCTGCGTGGCTGCGCTCGGAGGGGTCGACTACCGTCCCGAGCCGGCCTCGCAGGGCGCGATAAGCGAAGGCGCTCGCGCGGTCATCGCCACGGCCGGTCGCTACCACCGGGCCGCGCTCTCGCGGTGAGCCGGGAACCGACATCTCCGAGCTTCGTCCCCGAGCGCCTCCGGCCGGTGCTCGAGGCGACGCTACCGATCGCCGAGCGTTTCCAGGCCGCCGGCAAGCGGCTCTTCCTCGTCGGGGGCCCGGTGCGCGATGGCATTGCCGGGCGGCCTGGAGGTGGCGAACCGGGGCCGGACGCCGACATCGATCTCACCACGGACGCCACTCCGGAAGAGATCGAGGCGCTGGTCTCCGACCTTGCCGAGGCTTTGTGGAGCCAAGGCAAGAGGTTCGGGACCATCGGGCTCATGCACGCGGAGCGCCGTTTCGAGATCACGACACACAGGGCGGAGGCCTATGTGCCCGACTCCCGCAAGCCCGAGGTCCGTTTCGGCAACGACATCGAGACCGACCTGTCGCGGCGGGACTTCACCGTGAATGCCATGGCCCTGAGCCTGCCCGAGCTCGTGCTCGTCGACCCGTTCGACGGGATCGCCGATCTCGCCGCCCGGCGGTTGCGCACCCCGCTCGATCCCGAGGTGTCCTTCTCGGACGACCCTCTGCGCATGCTCCGGGCCGCGCGCTTCATCGCCGGCTACGAGCTCAGGCCCGACGCCGCCCTCGTGACAGCCGTGGAGACGATGCGGTCCCGCCTCGAGATCGTCTCCAAGGAGCGGATCCGCGACGAGCTGGACAAACTGCTCTTGCTGCCGGTTCCGACCCAGGGCCTGTGGTTCCTCGTCCACACCGGGCTGGCTGAGGAGTTCCTGCCCGAGCTTCCCGCCCTCGCCCTCGAGCAGGACCCCATCCAGCGGCACAAGGACGTCCTCGCCCACACGATCGCTGTCGTCGAGAAGACGAGCCCCGACAGGACGCTACGCCTGGCTGCGCTCTTCCACGACGTAGGCAAGCCCTTGACACGGTCTATAGGCCCCGGCGGGGTCCACTTCCACCACCACGACGTCGTCGGGGCGAAGATGGCGCGAAAGCGCATGACCGAGCTCCGCTACCCGACCGAGCTCATCGACGACGTCGAGCGGCTCGTGTTGCTCCACCTCCGTTTCCACACCTACAAGATGGGTTGGACCGACTCGGCGGTGCGCCGTTACGCGCACGACGCCGGCCCGCTGCTCGGCCGTCTGAACGAGCTGACCCGCTGCGACTGCACGACTCGCAACCAAGCCAAGGCACGCGATCTCGCCTTGCGCATGGACGAGCTCGAGCTGCGTCTCGCGGAGCTGCGCGAGCGGGAAGAGCTGGACTCCATCCGCCCCCAGCTCGACGGCGTCGCTGTCATGAAGCATCTCGGCATCCCGCCCGGGCGCGACGTAGGTGCCGCGCTCGAGTACTTGCTGCAGATCCGCCTCGATGAGGGCGTGCTCGACGAGGAGGAGATCCTGCGACGGCTCGATGACTGGTGGGCAGAGAGGTCCCAGCCGGTCGGCTAGCGGAGCGGTCGGGGGCTAGCGGAGCGGTCGGGGCGCCTTGCCCCCGGCATCTCGGTGGTTCCCGCGAAGTCCTCGACCATCCAGTAGGCCTCGTCGTCGTGGAACTGCACAGGTGGCGACTTCATGAAGTAGGCGCAAGGCCCGATCAACGGTCCGGCAAGGCCCCGGTCAAGGCCGATCTTGGCGCACCGCAGGGCATCGATGATGACGCCGGCCGAGTTCGGCGAGTCGTGG
>Ga0187872_10000882_pt1 | contig 32333 bp, 21 predicted proteins | sample June2016WEW_16_4_FD_132973 | JGI IMG/M metagenome (GOLD analysis project Ga0187872, IMG submission 132973) | Peatland microbial communities from SPRUCE experiment site at the Marcell Experimental Forest, Minnesota, USA - June2016WEW_16_40 | ecosystem: Environmental > Terrestrial > Soil >...
ATCGAGAACGACCCCGAGCAGCAGTCCACCCTCACCTTCCTCTGGAAGACCCCTCCGCCCTCCGCCGACACATCGCTCTGGTCCGAGGTTGGCGACGGCATCGACTACACCTTCGTCTATGGCCCCTCCGCCGATCAGGTCATCGCCGGTTATCGCCTCCTCACCGGCCGCGCCACCATGCTCCCCAACTGGGTCTTCGGCCTCTGGCAGTCGCGCCAGCGTTACGAGACCGCCGATCAGTCGCTCGATGTCGTCAAGAACTTCCGCCAGCGCCAGATTCCCTTCGACAACATCGTGCAGGACTGGCAGTACTGGCGCGCCGACGCATGGGGCTCGCACCAGTTCGATCCCACCCGCTTTCCCGATCCTGTCGCCTGGATCAACTCCATCCACGACCTCCACGCCCACCTCATGATCTCCGTCTGGGGCAAGTTCAACCAAAATACAGACAACGCCAAGGAGATGAACGCCCACGGCTTCCTCTACCAGCCCAATCTCACCGAGCACATCCGCGACTGGATCGGCCAGCCCTACACCTTCTACGACGCATTCAACCCCGAGGCGCGCAAGCTCTTCTGGTCGCAGATCGACTCCGCGCTCTTCTCCAAAGGAATCGACGCCTGGTGGATGGACGCCACCGAGCCCGACCTGCTGCCCTCCCCGCCCACGCTCGTTGGCCAGCAGACCCACATGAACCCAACCTTCCTCGGCACCGGCTCGCGCATGTTGAACGCCTACGCCCTGGTCAATAGCGAAGGCGTCTACTCCGGCCAGCGCAACTCCGCGCCCAATCAGCGCGTCTTCATCCTCACCCGCTCCGGCTTCGCGGGCCTGCAGCGCACCTCCGCCGTCCCCTGGTCCGGCGACATCACCTCCACATGGACCGCCCTGGCCAAGCAAATCCCCGCCGGCCTCGGCGCCAGCATCTCCGGCCTGCCCTACTGGACCATGGACACTGGCGGCTACACCATGCAGCGCAAGTTCTCCCAGCAGCCCATGTCGCCCGACGCCCAGGACGAGTGGCGCGAGCTCAACGCCCGCTGGTTCCAGTACTCCACCTTCACCCCGCTCCTCCGCGTCCACGGCGAGCTTCGCCCGCGCGAGATGTGGACCCTCGGCGACGGCTCGCCCGCCTTCAACGCCCAGCTCAGCTTCGACCGCCTGCGCTACGCCTTATTTCCCTACATCTACTCGCTGGCCGGATGGACCACCCAGTCCGACTACACCATGATGCGCCCCCTGGTCATGGACTTCCCCGCCGACCGCACAGCCCGCGAGCTGCCGGACGAGTACATGTTCGGCCCCGCCCTCCTCGTCGCTCCCATCACCCAGTACAAGCAGCGCGCGCGCTCCGTCTACCTGCCCGCCTCGGCCCAGTGGTACGACTACTGGACGGGCCGCCCCGCCGCCAGCGGCCGCATCTCCGCCGCCGCACCGCTCGACCGCATCCCCGTCTTCGTCCGCGCCGGCTCCATCATCCCCTACGCTCCGCCCATGCAGTACATCGGCGAAAAGCCCTCCGACCCCACCACCCTCTACGTCTACGTCGGCGCCAACGCCAGCTTCCTCCTCTACGAGGACCAGGGCACCACCTTCGACTACGAGAAGGGCGCCTTCACCGAGATTCCCATCCATTGGGACGACAAAACCGCAACGCTCACCATCGGCAAGCGCACGGGCAGCTTCGACGGAATGCTCGACCGCCGCACCTTCCAGATCGTCCTTGTCTCCGCCGCGCATCCGGCCAGCTTCTCGCCCACGCCAACCGCCGCCAAGTCCGCCCAGTACACCGGCACCGAACTCCGCCTCAACCTCCGCTAGCGCCGTCATCCCGACCGGAGAGCACACATATATCAAATCTGTCATCCTGAGCGGAGTGGCTCACGGCTTCATCGTGAGCCACGCAGTCGAAGGACCTGTGGTTGTTAGTTTTAACGCCGTCATCCCGACCGGAGCGTAGCGGAGTGGAGGGACCCCCGCCTTTGCCGTTGCCTGTTCTTGCCTTTCCGGAGGGAGCGTGGGGCTTCAGCCCCACGAATAATTGGCTATGGAAGGAAGGGCTTTAGCCCTGGGCCTTTCCCTGACGGGTGCCCCATCTTCGCCGCGGCTTTATCGCGGCTAAGGTGGGGCCGTTGCCGTTGCCTGTTTTTGCCGTCATTCTGAGCGCGTCTTTCGAGCGCGAAGAGCCTGTCCTGAGCGAAGCCGAAGGAACCCCGACACCGCTCGTCCACCCACAATCCTCCACCCTTTCTCCCCAAAAGCTCCGCCTTTGCCTTTTCTGGAGGGAGCAGGGGGCTTCAGCCCCCTGAATAAAGCCAATCGATTCAAGGGGCTTTAGCCCCGGGCTTTTTTTTGCTCCATGACCCCTCAAAATCCCCGGCAAACCCGCATGTCAAGCCCCCACACCCTCGAAAATCCCTATAACCAACGCCCCATCAACCACTTCCACCAGAAAAATAGTTGGCATACTAGTTTCCCTCCAACCCGTACAATTAAAGTAGGAGGAAATATGTCCCGAGACCAATCCAACCGCGTACCACCCCGGACCGCTCGGGAAGAGTCTCGCAAAACATTGATCTCAGAGACTTTAAAAACAAAATCACCTGTAATCAAGACTTTACATGGAAAGTCCAGACCCAGTCCAGACCCAGTCCAGACCAAGTCCAGACTTAACATGCCTTTTTTGAAGACTTTGAGACTTTTTCGCACACAAAGCGTGGGGGGTGATTAATAGCCAATTAGTTAACATAACAACCGAGCGCGGTAATCTGATTCAACCGCATAGTTCCGGCTGAAGACCATGGGCCGCACCGTAGAACTCGCCCAGACCGGCCTCCACGTCCGCGTTGCTTCTGGCTACGCCCAGCCTTCAGGCCTCGCTCTTGAGCTTCTTCAGCAGCCACGCCATGTTTTGGCCCAGCGTCTTCATCGTCTGCATGCCCTCGGCGTCCTGCTCCACCTCGCCGATCTCGCGGCCGATGCCGATGTTCCAGTACGACGAGCCGGGCACGATCATCTCGCTGATGAAGAAGAAATGGTTCAAGGCATCGAAGGCATGGATCGCTCCAGCTCTGCGCACCGCAACGACGGCTGCGCCAACCTTGCGCCGGTAGATTCCGCCGTTTGCCTTGGAAACCAAACAGGCGCGGTCCATCAGCGCCTTGATCTCCGGAGAGATGTCCGCCACATACGTCGGCGAGCCGAGCAGTATGCCGTCCGCCGCCTCCATCTTTTCGATGTAGGCGTTTCCCATGTCGCCGGTCTGCGAACAGCGGCGGTCCTTCTTGGTGGAGCACTTGCGGCAGGCCAGACAGCCGTGAATCTTGGCCCCGCTCAGTTGGATGAGTTCGGTTTCGATCCCTTCTTTTTCAAGTTCCTTGAGAACGGTTCGAAGCAGGATGGCCGTGTTTCCGTTTTTTCTGGCGCTGCCGTTGAACGCAACAACCTTCGTCTTGGTTCCGTGCATGATGTGCGTCTCCCCTCGCCTGCCATCCGGAAAAATGACCGGATGGCCGCGGTTCCTTAGCTTTTATTTTGCTCCTTCTGCGGTATCGGCTTCAAAGCAGGCGCTCGACAATCTCGTGCAGACCCACCACAAAGAAATAGGGCGGCAGCCGAAGCCGCCGCCCTGGACCTTCCTAACAGGTTAGAAGAGGAACTTGAACGAAATCATAACTTGGCGCGGGGTATACAGGAACCCGCTCGAGTTCGAGTTGGTAGGTGTGCCGAAGTTCGCAGTCCCGGCGATTCCATACTGGAAGGTCGCCGTCGACACATTCGGGTTTGACGAAGAAGTACCGCCCAACACATACGCCGTGTTCTGCACTGCGGTCACGTTCTGGTGGTTGTAGACGTTGTACAGATCCAGCCTCGCCTCGCCCTTGTACCGTTCGGTGAACGAGATCTGCTTCTGCAACCGCACGTCCTGCACGATGTCGCGTGGGTACTTGTAAGTATTGCGCCCGATCGGTGGGATCCACGACGTTCCGCCCGCGCCGTTCCAACTGCTGTTCAGCGCAGCGTAAGAAGGATAGCTGCTCAGCGTAGCCGAATAGGGCAGCCCGCTCTGCGCCTGGAACGCCGAGTCGATCGCCCAGTCGTTCACCAGGTACTTCATCCAGTCGCCGCGCTTCGTGTTCGGGAAGTTGTACAGCACATATCCCGTCACGCGGTCGGGAACGTTGTAGTTTGAGTTGCCGTAATCCTTCGTTTGGTTTCCGTCCGGGTCATACTGGCCGTTGGTTGCGTCGGTCGTGGTCGCGTTCTGGTTGTAGTCGAGCGCGTGCGACCACACATAGTTCACGTCGAACTGGATTGACTTCAGCGAGCGGTTCTGCACCTCGAACGCGACCGCGTTGTAGTTCGAGTTGACGTTGCCGATCACCTCTGTGATGTTGGTGAATGACTTGTTGACGTAAGCCGTATATTGCGGAACCACATAAACGGCGCCATTCGGCAGCGGCCCAGCGTTATTCGGGTCGCTGATCGTGATGGTTGCATTCGAGGTCGAGGGCGCCAGGTTCGTATTCACGAAGTTGGTCAGCTCCTTGCCCAACGCGCCCAGGTAGCTCACCGACGCAACTGTCCCCTTGCCGACCTGCTGTTGCAGGATCAGGTCGAACTCATGCACCATCGGGTTCTGCAGGTGGGGCGCCAGGAAGTAGGAACCTGGAGTAGGAGGAGTAGCTGCCGAGATGATGTTGGGAAAGACCGGTGCGCCAGTCGCATTCGGCTTCAGCGACGCCGTGAACTGCCCGTTCGGGCTGCCCGTGTTCAGCAGTACGTTCAACAGGATGCCGTTGGTGATGCGCCCATAGAACATGCCATAACCGCCGCGCAGTACGGACTTTCCGCTGCCGGTTATATCGTAGGCAAATCCAAGCCGAGGTCCAAGATTGTTCTTGTCGCTGGGCGCGTTGCTAATGCCGGTATACGGTACAAAGGTGCCTGTCGCTACCGTCAGGTTCGCGTTGGCGGAGGCCCCCGGCAAATGCTCATAGTCGTACCGCAGACCCAGCTCAAAGGTAAGTTGCGGAGTCACCTTCCAGTTGTCCTGCGCAAAGAACCCGTAGTCCATGGTCGAGATCGCATACACCGGAGCGCCGAAACCCTGCGCAAACGAGCTGTAGCACGGATAGGCTCCGACTGCGCTGGTCGATGACGTTCCCGAAGCAGCCGCAGTGCTGTTGCAGGAGTCCGTCGCCTTGCCCTCGGACGCCAGATCGGCCAGGAAGTTGGTCACATAGCTGTACGAGATGTATCCATTGCTCTCGTACGTATTGTTCTGCAGGTCGTAGTTGTGCACCATGTCCACGCCGTACTTGAAGCTGTGGTTGCCGTGGCTCATATACAGCACATCGCCGATCTGCCACTTGTGCTCGTCCGGCAGCGCCTTGCGATAGGAGTAGTACGGCGAGCCCAGATAGAACCCCGTCGAGGTTGCGAGCCCCACCTCGGGAACATTGCCAGCAGAGGTGCCAGTTCCCTGTAGATACTGATTAGTAAACGCGCTGTACGGCTGTTGGCTCTCGTCGTTCAGCTCTCGTCCGAACTGGTAGAGCAACTCGTTGCTGATGTTCGAGCTCAGTTGGCTGGACAACTTCGCGACGCCATAGTCCAACTTCACAAAGTCCATGCCAAACGTATCGACCGCATAGTTGTTGGTCGCCTGCGTCTGCACCCCGCCCGGCGAGTCCCAGCGCAGCCGGTTGTACAGAAAGCTGGCGTGGTTCTTGTTGTTGACCTGCCAGTCCAGCTTCGGCATGTTCACTTCCTGATAGCCCGCGCGCGGAACACTGCCCAGATCAGTAAGCAGCACGCCAAGTCCTGTGGCATACGCCACAGTTCCTGCGCCGTAGCTCGAAAGTCCTTCGCGGGCAGCCAGCGTGCATACCTGTGCATCGAGCGCAGGCGCCGCCGTAGTCACGCCAGAAGGCGGAGCAAGATAGCCAGTCGTCAGATTGCAGGTGTAGGTGGAGGAGCTGCCGGCAGGAATGACCGTGTTGCCCCCTGTAACAACCGGCGCATCGGGCTGCGTGAAGAATGATGATGGCGAGTTTGCCTTTGCCGTTCCCGGAAAGATCCGGCGATGCTGGTCGTATGTGTACTCCCAGAACAGCTTGTTCTGGATCAGCGCGCCGCCTGCATTGAATCCCCAGATTCTGCGTGAATCAGACGGCTTGTAGGGCGAGGTCACAAAGCTTGAGGGAACCGTCCCGCCATTTGCATAAACCGCAGTCGTGTTCGTCGCATACGGGTTGTATGCTCCCCACGCGCTCTCGCGATCGGAGAAGTAAGCCTGCCCATGCAGTTGGTTGCCGCCGCTCTTGGTCACCGAGTTGATTACGCCGCCGGCCGCACGACCATACTCAGCCTGATACACGCCCGTGTTCACGTTGAACTCGCGGATTGCCGCTGGCGGCGTCGAATACGCCTCACGAGTACGGCCGCGCTCCTCCGCGTAGTACGCCTGGTTGTCGTCCGCGCCGTCGATCAGCACGTTGTTCAGGATCGGGCTGATCCCACGAATGCTCACCAGTCCAAATCCGTTCGAGTCCGAGACAACTCCAGGAGTTATCAGCGCAAGGCTCGACCAGCGCAGATTGTTCACCGGTACATTCTCCAGCGCCCGCGTATTCAGGTTCGCCGAAAAATCAGGCGAATCGAAGTTCAGGACCGGTGCCTGCGACGTGACTTCCACCACCGTCGACGCAGAGCCCGTCGCGAGGTGCGGCGTCAACTCAGTCATCTGCCCCAGAACCACCTGCACATCCGTCTTGTACCCGCTGAAGCCCGCAGCTGCAACCGTAACCGTGTACGTCCCCGGCTCCAGCAGCGGCGCCTTGAAGTATCCACTCGCATCCGAAGTAAGCGTCTGTTCCGCATTCGTCGCGTCGTTGTGGATTGTCACCGTCGCATTCACAATCGCCGCGTTGGTCGGATCGAACACAGTCCCGCCGATCGCGCCCTGGGTCGTCGATTGCGCCAGCACCGCGGTGGCTGTTACGCACAAAAGCGCAATACAAAGTGCGAACGTCGCTATCATCTTAATTCTTGTCGCAATCAGCATTTTGTCCTCCTGAAAGTTTCAAACTGTATGGTCTCTGGTTCTGTCGCTGCCGAACGCTCATGAATCGGCACCCCGCCTGTCAGAGAATCCACTCATCTTTACCGCCTATATCTCTCAGCTTCGCATCCCATACTCACACCTCCGGATGAATGAGAAGTTACAATCAAAGCTAATCCCGTCCATTTAAACTACCCGTTGCGGGACATCCCCCGTTGGTCGCGTCGCCGAAGATTCAAGGTATGCCTTAAGCCTACCCTTCTTCGGCTCCATTGGGATGTGGAAAACTGGGACGCGGGAATGTTTATTGACGAAGCGACAATTCACACTCGCCACTGTTGCTTGAGACATGCCCTTTGGCTGACTTGCTGAAGTTGTCAAAGAAGGTGTGGTTTGTTGGTTCTGCATAGTCGATATTTGAATAGAGTCGAGAGGAGACAGGTCCCATGAATTCGAACGAATCAAGCAACGGAGGAATCACTCGGCGCACGGCGATTGCGACAGGGGTGGCGGCGCTGGTGGCGCCTCGTTTTGTGGCGGGTGTGGGGCCACGGAGTTCGGGACAGAAGCTGCGGATCGCATGCATCGGCGTGGGCGGTGTGGGCCAGGACTATGTGGCGGGCTGCAAGGACGAGGAGATCGTCGCGCTGTGCGACTTGGACCACGAGTTCTCGGCACCCGCGTTCAAGCTCTATCCAAAGGCCAGGCTGTACAAGGACTTCCGGCAGATGTTCGACCGTGAAGAGAAGAACATCGACGCGCTGATCGTCGCCACGCCGGACCACTGGCACTCGCACCTGGTGCTGGTGGGGCTTGCGATGAACAAGCACATCTACTGCGCCAAGCCGATCACGCGCACGATTGCAGAGGACAGGCGGGTGAAGGCCGCTTGTCTCGCTTCCAGCGTGACTACCAAGGCGAGCATTCAGGACTCGTGCACATCGCCCGCGCGGGCGACGACGGAGCTGCTGATGAGCGGTGCCATCGGGCCGATCCGCGAGGTGCATTATTGGACGGGAACGCACAGTCCCAGTGGATTGTCGCGACCGACCGAGGTGCAGACGCCGCCTGCGGGGATGGATTGGGACGAGTGGTGCGGGCCGTCGCCGGCGCGTCCGTACAACAAGATCTATCACTATGGAAGCTGGCGGCCGTGGTGGGACTTCGGTACGGGGAACGTGGGCGATGTCTCGTGCCATGCGCTGCACCTCTTCCACGACGAACTCGAACTGGGCGAGCCGGACTGGGTAGTGGCCAACGCCAGTCAGGCCTTCTCACTGGCCGGAGTGGTGGAGAACAGCGAGTGCTCGAGCATCGCAAACTTTATTCAGTGGTACTTTCCGGCGCGCGGCAAACACCCGGAGACGATGGTGTACTTCTACGACGGGGGATTGCAGCCGGCGCGTCCGTCGAGTATGCCGCGCGATATGGCTCTGCCCGGTCGCGGCGTGATGTTCGTCGGCGACGAGGGCGTGTTGATCTCTGCGTTCTATGGAGGCAGTCCGTGGATGCCGGATCATACGCTGCTGCAGCCGGGACAGAAGCTGCGCGGACTGCCCGGCGGCCAGTTGCTGCCGGAGAGCCGGTTCAAGGACTTCAAGCAACCTGAGCCGACCCTGACGCGATGCGAGAGACCAGACCACTACGCCGAGTGGATACGGATGTGCAAGGCGGGGAAGAAGTCGATTACTCCGGTGGAGTACGCGTGCGGGCTGACCGAGTTCGCACTGCTGGGAGCGCTGGCCGAGAGGAGATACAGCACACCGGGAGTGCGCCGCGGAGCGGGTTATGGACAGAACAGCCGGTCGGACTCAGCGGTGGTGTGGATTCCCGCGTCCAGCGACGGCCATGTGCATCTGCCCGATGCGCCTCCCGTTGCGAGCACGGCTGCGAATGCACCGCGCTACTGGAGGACGTACAACATCATGCAGTGGGATGCGAAGGCGATGCGGTTCACCAACGACAACGTTGCGAACGGCTACGTCGATATGCCGTATCGCAAGGAGTGGGACTACAAGGTCTAGGGAAAGTCTGAATCAGACCTTTGCCGAAGACTTCAATCGTCGCGCTAGCAGGTTTGCCGGGCTGGCGGCCTCGGTTACGCTTTAACCTCGTCGTCGAGGGACTGCGCGAGGACCTCGTCGCGGCGAGCAGCACGCCAGGCAGTGAGCTTGGCCTGCAATGCGGCGTCGGTGGCGGCGAGAATCTGCACGGCGAAGAGGCCAGCGTTAGCTGCGCCGGCCGCACCGATGGCAAACGTGGCCACGGGAACGCCCTTCGGCATCTGGACGATCGAGAGCAACGAGTCAAAGCCCTGCAAAGCCGTCGCCGCGATAGGAACGCCGAGGATCGGAACGGTGGTCTTGGCGGCGAGCATTCCGGCGACGTGGGCAGCTCCGCCCGCGCCGGCGATGATGACGCGCAGGCTGCGGGATGCGGCCGACTCTGCGAAGGCGAACATCTGATCGGGCGTGCGGTGCGCCGAGACGACGCGGGCTTCACAGGGAACGCCGAACTCGCGCAGGATGTCCACGGCTGCGCGCATCACCGCATAATCGTTGCGGCTGCCCATGAGAACTGCGACGACTGGCTTGGTCTGCGATTTTGTCTTCATGGCACAGATTATACGGTCTAGCTTGCGTGGATTTTTACGATCCAACCGGTACGTTTTCCGACACTCCGTTCCGGGGAAATTGCAGGGCAGCGAGAGCGATTTAGCTGGCGCATTTGCTGAGCGCGGTCGATGCCTATGTACTTATTCGTTAATCCCCCCTCCCCCCTCCCCCTGGAGGGGAAATTATCCGTAAGGCTATTATTTCCAGTCGGTTATAGGTAAAGTCGTCATTCTAGCTACTTTAGGTGTAAGTGGAATAGATTCATTGGATTACCGAAGGTGCGGTTCGTCAAAATATTCTAAACTAAACGTGTTACGGCTAAAGTCGTCTCAACAGGCTGGTTACGGCTGCTTACTCCGCCGGGATTTCCTTGGCCCAGATGCTGGCGTTGAGGCACTCGACGACGCCATCGACGACAAGGCTGAGGCCGGCGGTGAACTTGGCGGAGTCGGCGATCTGTTTGCTACTGACCGCGTCGGCCATGTTGATGCTGGAGCCGACGATGGAGAGTGCGGCGTCCTTCTTCTGCGCGCCGGACTTTGCGCCATAGAGAGCTTCGACGCCCTGCACCAGGCTGGGAAGCAGGGAGATGCTGCGAAAGAACAACTTCAAGAATTCCATGTGTTGCCTCCAAATGGTTGTGTGTTGCTCAGATTTCTTTTGCGGTATAGAGGATCAGCGCTTTCCGATGAACAAGTCGATGGCGAGATGGGCGATGGTGAGCAGGGCGCCAAACGCTGCAGCCATTCCTTTCAACCGCTGCACGATCTTCTCGTGCTCATTCATGCGGCCCTCCAGTTGCGAGATGCGGCCTGGCTGTCCATTGCCCAGAACCTGTTCCATCTGGCTCTTTAGAACACTCAGGTCGGCCAGAACCTGTCCCTCGAATTCCGTCATCTTGCTGCTCCTTGTATTGCGATGTTGCGTTGCGGCTTGCGAAAGCCTGCGTACCTCAGCGGCTAAAGCCGCAGAAAATGGACGGCTGATACGGCACGGCTGAAGCCGTGCCCTTAAGCAAGGCTGGGCTTCCCGTAGCCTGTGAAGCCGTGCCCTTAAGCAACACGGAGATATTCCGCAGCCTGTGACCCTGTGCCCTTCCGCGAGGCGGGCTTCCCGCAGCCTGGAACCTGTGCCCTTCCGCGCCGTACAGACTCCCGCGTCCTGTTTAGCCGACTGGAAGATTGGTGAAGACGGCGCTGGAGAGCCGCGAGTAGAGCGGCGGGTTCGAGGCGTCGAAGCTGCGGATGTAGTAGCGCTCCACCTGCGCCGAGCGCGGGATGGAGAAGCTGCGAACCGGGCTGCGGAGCACCAGGTTCTGGTCCACGCCGGGGCCGAAGTCCCAGTCGCGCAGGCGGACCTCGAAGCCTCCGCCGGTGGGCGGGTTGGTTCCGGCGTCGATCTGCAGGGCGGTTGTGGTGGCACTGGCCACGGTCAACTGCTGCAGGTTTGCCAGGACTGCTCCCGGCGCTGTCTCCGCTGTTGGCGGCAGGAAGGAGTCGGGCGCGATGGCCTCGGAGAGCGTGACGCCGAGCGAGTCTGCCCAGTCGTTGGCAAAGGCGATGCGATAGGTGAGCAGCTCGGGCACTGCGTTTCCATCGGCGATGGAGACCTGGCGGACGACGACGTTGAGGGTCTGTCCGTTGGCGGTGATGCTGAGGACATCGCCGGGCCAGATGTCGGCGGTTGGATTGATCGCGGCGCAACTGCCTGCAATGGCGGCGGCGCGGCTGGAGGCAAGGCTGAGGACGGCCTCGGCGGCGCTCTCGCAGTCTGCACTGGAGCGGGCGAGCGGACGCAGGACCTTGCCCAGCCAGCGCGCGGTGCCGGGCATTCCACCGGCGGCTTCGGCGGCGACGCTGGCGGCGTCTTCGAGGCGCGCGATGGCGCGGGAGCGCAGGCGATAGAAGACGGTGACCGTCTCGCCGGGGACGGGAACGCGGCCAGCGAAGAAGGTGACTTTTCCGGTGGTGGTAAGGCTACAATCGACGCCTTCGCCGGCGACGCCGATGAGGCGCGTCTGGGTTGCACCACCGGGCAGCGTGCTGACGACCCATGCGGAGCCGGTTTGAGTGACGGAGCAGAAGCCCATGGAGCCGGTGAGTTCGACCGAGTCGATGGCAGCGAAGGTGCAGGTTGCGGGCGAGCTGGCTGATGCGCCGTCGTAGAGCACGGTGGCGGGTGTGTTGGAGGCGTTGCCGAGGTCCTGCAAGTCGAAGACAAGCTTCATCGGCGAGCCGACAAGTCCGCCGCCGAAGGCCTGGATGGCGCCATCGACGCGGGTGTAGTAGGTCTGGAGGACACGCTGCATCTCCGGGCTATGCAGGCGGATGCGGAGGGTGTAGGTGTGGCCGGAGAGGAGTGTATAGGTTGTGCCGACCTCCGCGCCATTGACGAAGGGCGTGATGACGGTGGAACCCGCGCTCTGGCGGACGTTGTATCCGGCGAAGCAGTTGGCACGCTGCGTAGTGCCGGAGTAGAGGCCGCAGAGGACTCCGTCGGAGGGCGAGGTGAGCTGGACGTTGCCCGACTGGATGACCAGCGAGCCGCCCATCTCGACCTGGTCGATGGCGGCGAGGGTGGTCTGGCCGTCGTAGCCGTTGCCGCCGGAGAGGACGAGGCCCGCGCCGCCAAGAGAGAGATGCGAGCCGGGATCGGTGATGTTCCAGATCTGCGTGTTGAAGGCGGGCTGGTTGAAGCTCTCTGTCAACAGCGTGGGCTTTGTGATGTGGAACGGAGCATCCGAGAGCGTGAAGAGTGTGGTTGTGCCATCGCCGGCGAAGAGTTCGGAGACGTATGCTGTGGGCTCGATTGCACCGCTGATGGTGACGTCGTTGGCCAGCTCCTTGACCATCGCGGTCTTGAGCGCGGCCACCTGGAGGGTCCCATCGCCTTCACCCGCATCGAAGTCGAACGAGTGAGTGACGGAGCCGACCGGGTTCATGCTGAGCGCGCCGTTGAGCACGCGATACGAGGCGTAGGTGGAACCCGCGATGCTGCCTGCGTTTGTGAACCAGGGCTGCGATGGCTGAGGCGTGAAGACGCCGATGGGATTGCCGCGCTGCACCTGCGATGTGGTGAGCAGACCTGCGGCCGTGCGCGCGGTCAGGCTCTGGAGCAGGGAACCAGCGGGCACGGTGAAGCCGTCCGCGGTGAGAGTGAGGGACTGCTTGTCGAGCAGCCACTCGTCGCTGATGGCAGAGAAGGCGACGCGATAGACAGGCCCCGCGAGGCCGACGCCGATGTAGACAGGGACCGGCTCGGTGGCGAGGTATCCGGTGAACAAGACTGTCCCGCTGCTTGCCGAGACCACGACTCGCGCGCGGCGGACGGGCACGGGCAGCGCGGCGGATGCGCCGGGATTGGCTGGAGAGCCAACATCCAGCATCCCGGTGCATCGCGAGGGCGTATTCAGGACACGCTCGATGGTGGGAGGCGCATCCGCGCAGAGGGCGGCGCTGTAGTCGATGGCGCCGTTGCCGTCGAGATTGTCGATGGTGAGGATCACGACGCCACCACCGTTCCGAGCTTGGGCAGCCCACGCATCTCGCGCACTTCATCCACGGACAGCACGCCGGCCTTCAGAAGCTCGGTCTGGATCTGCAGCTCCTCCATCTCGTCGCGTGCTTCGAGGTCGTTGAAGCTGAACTCGAACTCGCGCCAGCCGAGTTTTTTCGCAAACAAGTCGCGCGTGATGTGTTCGGCGAGCAGTGTGGCGACGGGTACGATTGCGCTCTGGAAGGCCTCGTCGGCCATCTCGCCCGCGGTGGACTTGTTGACGTCGGCCTGAAGGCCGAGCAGCATGGGCGGCAGTTCGAAGGCGTTGGCGATCATGCGCAGCAGAAACTCCTGCCACTGGATGCGCAGGTCGGCGTCGGTACCACCGGCGAAGCGCAGCACCTCGGGCTTCTGCTCGCTGCTGAGAATGGGAACGCGGCCGGTGCCCTCGATCTCGTCCTGCCACCAGCGGATGAGGCGGTCGTGCTGCTCGGGCGTGGCCTCGTTGAGCCAGAGTGCATACTGCACTACCGAGTTGCTGGCGAGGCGGCCGGCATAGCGGTTCGCGCTGAGGAACTGGTTCACGGTCTCGAAGGCGACCTCGAGGCGTCCCAGGCCGAACGGCGTGTGGCTGCGCGGATTCAGGCGAATGTACATTAGCTCGTCGTCGAGCAGAGGGATGAGGTTCTTTGTGGCAAGGCCACCGCGCGCCTGCGCGTAGCGAGGCTTGGCGGGATCGCCGTCCCAGGTGACATCAATCTCGATCGTCGCGCCGTCCACGGCCCAGAGATGGAAGGGGCGCAGCTCGTCGCCGGTGGCCTCCATCTCGACCGCGCCGAAGCCGCCGACGAGAAGGTCCTCGAGGACCTGCTCGAAGACGGTGCGGAAGCTGTCGCTGACGTTGGGCTCCTCCAGGCAACGGCGCAGGACCTGCATGCGCTCCGCGGCGTCCGGCACCTCGACGTTGCTGTAGCCGCGGCGCAGCTTGATCTTCCAGTCCATGCTGGCGATCTTGTCCTTGACGACATTGATCGCGTGCCGGGCCACGGGCGTCTCGGCAAACTTCCGCAGGTTCGCGGGAGTCGGCTTGGGCGTCGCGTTCTGTCCTACTCTTCCCTGACTGTATGGACTCAGGATCGAAGGCAGCATCGCCGTCTTCCTCTCGCCCTTGGTTGCGTCTCCCGCTGCCGCATCGACTGCTGTCAACCTCTGCCATGCATCCGTCACTCTTGTTCGAAGACCCACGTCCTCACCCCTTTCAATCTCTTGTTGCATAAAAAATGGCACAGCCATTTCGCGGTGCCTTCCGATACAGTTTTCCGGTTCAAACTCTAAATACTTAACACCGATCTACACCGATTTGACCGATCTAAAAACGAAATCATATCGGACAAGAATCGTTAGTTTCCCATCCCCATTCGTCTTTGTTCTAAATCGGTTCGATCGATGAAATCGGTGTTATGTCTTCGCCCTTCAGAGCCTCAGGTCTATCCGGGCGGTCTGGGCTGCGCGGGCCAGATCGTTCATCGTCAAGACGCGAATCCGTTGGCTCTCCATGGTCTCCACCCCGAAGCGGTAACGCTCCACGCTCTCATCTTCAAACTCATGCTTCACCTCGTCCTCAACCGAGAGGGCGCGCAGCGGCTCAACCACGGCGGTCAGCTCCAGCCTGGCCCCCTCCACGCGAGTGACCCCGTCGCGCAACCGGGGCGCGGTGTAGGCAAGGACCTTGGCTGCCTCCAGGTCGCCATCGAGCGATACCGCGTGGAACATCTTGATCACGCCGTTGGGCCGGTACCCACAGTCGATCTTCATGGGATCGCCCGGCAGCGTGTACATGGAGGCGGCAATTCTCTTGCGCATCAGCGCCCACACACCGGCGCGCTCGAACTGCTTTCGCATGGCGCCGGCGATCACCGCGCGTCCAGTCCGCTGACGGTCCTGCTTCACCCGCAACGGCTCAACATAGAGCTGCATCAACAGCTCCAGCTCCGTCACCATATTCTCCGCGAGACAGGCGCGCGCCTCCGTCATCTGGATGGAGTTGGAAAACGTGTCCTCGATCACTGCGACCACAGGCTTGCTGTCCGCCGACCCCAGTCGCAGACGCGTATCGATCTCGCCCTCCAAGGCCTCGAGCAGTCCTATGTCCGCGTCCGCATCCATGCACCTGACTCGGGTCCAGTCCCGGGTGAAACGGACTCGCGCACTCTCATCCCGGCCCGCCTCCCGCAGCAGGACGCCGATATTTGTGTACTCGCCCTTCACCGCATCCGGAACATAACGGATGAGGAAGAACTCGCATGGCACGCGGTCACTCAAATGGACTCCCCTCCAGGTACTAGGTTCGAGGTTCAAGGTTCAAGGTGCTTCTATCTGTTGCTGAAGCAATCCGAGCGCCAATCGAAGTCCCAAAAGCCAGCAGCTTCACCTTTGCACCTCGAACCTTGAACCTAGCACCTAACTTCTACATCACAAACTTGCCGACTGCATCTTCCGCGAACTGCGCTGGAACGTGAACGCTCAACTTTTTCTCCCACATCGGGAACGGTTCCCGATTTGAATCCCGAAACGACCCAATCAACTCGCGCAGCCGCCCGCGCCGTACCAACATTTGCTCCGTCAACCGTTCAATCACCGCCGTATCTCCCCCGTACCATTCGGGAGGAACGATCTCCGCGATGCCCCATAAAGTCTCCGCTTCCATCGTCTCCATGCGGCTGAGCCAGGGTTCAAAGCTCGTCCAGCCTGTCACGCACGCATACACCCGGTTGCGGGCGTAGACTCCGCGCAGCGGCGAGTCGGGGAAGGTCCACTCTCCGGCGTTGAAGCAGTATCCCTGGTCGATGAACGTCGCCCGATACCTCCGCTCGCGCGGCCTGCGATCGAAGACCGCCTGGCGTCCATTGCAGTTGCCGGTCCACTTATCGAGGGCCAGCATCCCGGCAAACTCCTGCAGGTTTCGTACCTCATCCAGTTGCTGCTCGGGAAGGTAGTCCACCACCTGGCCGGGCATCAATCCACCGATGAACTGGCTGCCAAACTGCAATCCCGGGCGATACTTCTCCCTGTGCCCGTGCGGCATCTCGACGTGCATGTCGGCAGTGTTTGCGATCAGCCACTCCGTCACCTCGACCACATCGCTGGACGGCACCGTCAATCCAACGGTCTGGGCCAGCCGGGTGGCGAAGAGTTCATTGGCCAGCACGCGCACATGCTGCGGGTTGTTCTGAAACTTGACAACCCACAGCTTGCCGTCCGCGCCGAGCATCAACTGACTCTGCGCTCCGCCCCGCATCCTCCGAATCGCCTGTACCGCAAGCACCGCCAACGGACCAACCCCCGCTCCCAAAGAATACTGCACTCAGGCTGTCCGCATCCGATTCGAGCCGTTCTGCAGTCTTTCCGCCCTCACCGCCTGGCCCAACGCCATTGCCATCAGACAGTCGTCATGTGTACCGCTTGCCGCTCCCGTCTTTCCTCCGGGATGAGTGACAAACGTGCGGCATTCCTCCAGCAGTCTCCTACTCAGAAACAACCATGGAGACTCGACCAGCAGCGCTCCCATGCGGCTGACCATCGCAGGCTTCGAGCCGGCAGAGGTCAGCCATCCCGCCACTCCCGCCTGCTCGTAGACTCGCGCGTACTGCTCCACCGCATCCAGGTATGCAAGCACGCCGGCACCATGGTTGTTTCGCTCGACGGCAACCAGGGCCCCGCGGCCAGGTCCTCCGTACTCGCGGCCCAGCGATGCGGCGATACGCGCCAGCTCCAGCGTGCCCAACCGTTGCTGAAGTTCGGCGCACTGCACTCCAGTGGCCAGGTCAATCACCTGTAGCGCAGCATAATCTCCCTCCGATCCACCTCCCGCAGTGTCGACGGCAACGATGTATTCCTTTCCGGGCAATGGCGGCAACCATATCCACAAAGCCCCATCGCGACGCGTCTCCACTGGCTCTTGCACCGCGGCCAAACGCCGCTCCACAGCTTCCATATCGAAACAACATTCGCCTGTGGCGCGGAAGCACAGCTCCGCGTCCTCGGCGAACTCCTGTGTCCGCAACCCCCGGTAACTCGCCTCCAGACCTCGTCGAAAGCCAATCTGGGCGGGGGTCAGACCATGTTCAAGCACCAACGCGAGCTCATCGCCGCGCAGATCCGTGACCGCCGCCGACACATAAGCCGGCTCCATCCACCAGGGATAGAAATGCTTCACTACTCCCTTTTCACTCGCCTGCCGCCACTCCTCATAGAAGCATCCATACGCTCCATTGGGCGTGCTCTCGATCACCATCTCGCCGCCGGGTACGAGCGCGGCCCGCAGTCCGGCCAAAGTCGCAGCAGCATCGCCAGGCCAGCGCGATACCTCACTGCAGTGCATGTTCTGCACGGTCAAGCCCCGGCCAGCACTCTCATCCGAAGCGCTCAGTACGCGGAACTCGCTGTCCAGCTTGGGGAAGACCATCTGCCCGATGTTCGCCCGGCTGCGCCGGAGACATCCCTTGCGCATGTCCTCAGGGAGAGACTCCCAGAACCGCTGCACCATGCGGAAGATCCCTTCTGCGGCCTCACGCGTGTGGGCAACCAGTACCGTCAGCACTCCGCGGGCGGTAATGGTCTTCAGGAAGAACCGTCCTGCCACCCATGTCGTGATGCCCATCTGGCGTGCCTTGACGACGATATTCTGGCGTCCGCGCTCATACTCAAATCTGGTCTGGGCCAGATTCGCCTTCAACGCACTTTCTTGACCGGAGCGGTCTCTAATCCTAATCAACTGGCGCGCTAGCCAGACCGTACCTCCGCCAGGTCCGCCACGCCATCCATCGAGAACCTTTCCCAATTCCAGTAAGTCTTCAATACCATCCCCCACCTCTCTCATTGCAACACCATCACCCATGCATTCGGATTGGCGTGTCCCACCATGCAAATCGCCCAGCCGATAGTTGTGCAAGTTCAGACCAGCTTACTAGAACAGCTCTGTATTTCATCGCCTCTTCAGTAAGCGATGCAGGTATTGTGCCCTGGTCAGAGTACTTCAGTCAGTGGTGTAGTATACGGCCAACGAATCAACTTCCAATCGAGAATGTCCGGCACATCAGTCTTCCATGGTGCAGACAGCCAACTAACACAACAGTGCAGCTGCATTCTATTATGTTGGCCAGCGGCCTGCCGTTCAGCGGCGGGTCGATGGGCGAGTTCAGAAACCAGATAAAAATCCGAGCGGCTCTACGGCGCGCCCATCGGCCGGCCGTTGGTTGGCGGGTCGCTGAGGGAATTCAGGAACCAGTTATAAATCAGCGGCATTCCGACGTTTGCCCACTGCGTAAACGGAACGAAGTACTGGTTGCTGCATGTTGTGGAGGAGAAAGAGTAAGTGCTTCCGCTCACTGTCCCGGTGCCGCAGACGGTCAGGGGATAGGCGGTCAGCGTGACGCCTGTGCCCGTCGGGCTGGTCAGCACGAGAGTGGGGGCCGAGGTGCAGCCCGAACCCATGCCGATAACCATGCTGTCCGTGGATTTCAGGGGTTGCGCCGCTCCCCACGATGTTTCAATCCCGTTCGGCACGCCGCCCGAGGCCGTCATAATGCCGTTGACCACGCAGTTTGCGCCTCCGCCCGTTGAGGTGAAGGGGGTCACGTTGGCGTAGCCCGTGCCGCCGCCGCTGTAGCCCACGGCAACTCCGTTGGTGAAATAGCTGGTAAACAGCGACGCCAGGGCATATTGTCCCCATCCCGCGCGGCTGCAACTGCCGCCCGCAGCGGCGCACGCCAGATACATCGGGTCCTTGGCGGTGCGCGTGTAGGCCATGCCCTGCCCATAGCCCTGTGGCGTGCCTCCCACCTGATAGGTTGGCATCCCGTCGAGGTGGCTGAATACATACTGCGACGCCGTCGCGTCCAGCGTGGTCCAGCTGCCGGAGCAAGGGGTTGGAGAGGGATAGGCGGACGGGTAGCAGGAAGGCGCGCCCTGCCACCACATCGCTCCGCCGTTCGCCACGTCCTGGTCCCACAACTGCTGCCCGGTGAGCGAAGAGATGCTGTCTGCCGGGCTTTGCAGAAAATCGTAAAGCCAGTTGTTGGCCGGGGCGGGGCCGTTATAGATAATCACCGGCGTCGTGGGATTGTTCGCCATCACGGTGCGAACCACCGACGCTGACGTTGGAAAGCCGGTGGATGCCTGCGGCGTGGATGCGTTGTAGGTATTCAGACTGGCGGTCTGGCACCAGTTCTTATTGGAGTCCGTTCCGGAATATAGATTGCCTACCGGAACATTGGAAAGCCCCGCCTGGTCGAGCATCTGACGCCAGAAGCTGGCGCTGCTGTCATAACTATCCAGAGAACTGAGCCCGGCTGAAATAATTCCTTCGAGCTTTATAATTCCCAGCGAGTGGAGAACAATGACAAACTGCGTCATCGTGGCGTTCCCAATGTCCGAGCAGCCATCGTCCGCCAGAAGCACCACAGGGCGGTTTGCAGACTGGGTGTTCGCAACGGTCTGGTAGAACTTCGTCCAATAGAAAAGATCGTTGATCTGGGTCAGGTTCAGGACGAAGGGAAAGATCGCAAACTCGTCGATATAGGTTGGCGTCTGCGTGCTGGTCGTTCCGGCCACTCCATAGTAAGTGCCGCCGCTCACATATCCCGGAACCATCAGCGGGGATGTGGTTGAGTTCATCGAAGACCCAATCAGCGAGGGCGTCAGAGTAACTCCCGTCCCAGTGGGCGAAGTCAGCGTGATTGTCGGGACGCTGGTACAGCCGTAGTTTGAAATATCGGTCAGGAGGTTATTCGGAACGCCGCCAGATGCAAATAAATGCCCAGCGACGTTGCAATTTGCGCCGCCACCGCTCGAAGTGAACACCGTGCTGTTGGCGTAGCCCGTGCCTCCGCTGCTGTAGGTTATGCCCACATCCCCAAAACCGGCATTATAGCTCCCCGTGAATGGGACTTCGGTGATGCCCGTCGTTTTATCGAGTCCGTTGATATAGATGTCCAGCGCCGATGTTGTGCTGTACATCCCGCTTGCGCCCGTCCCGCTGTCCGTCACGACGATGTTGTAGTTGAAGCCGTTGGGCATCACGTCCTGGTCGCCGGCACTCGTGCAAATGCCGTTTTCCGTTCCCACGGAAATTAAAGGCAGGAAGATGGCGCTGGAATAACGCTCAAAGCATAGCTGCGACAGCTGCACATTCGGATCGCCAAGATTGTTTGCGGCCATCTGAAGATAGAGTTGCCACCTGTTTCCGCTGGTCAGGTCTCCCTTGCTGGCCAGCACGAGCCTTCCCGTCCTGTTCCAGTTCAGCCGGTCCACCTGCACCATCATCGACCAGGGTGTGTTCCACTCCATCGCCGCTCCCAGCGTGTTGTTCGGCGCGGCGCTCCAGCCATTCCACGGGAACTCGGCCGACGTATTGTTGGCCAGCGTGCTGTCGAACCCCGGCTGGCGCGGCGTCACCGTGCCGGAGGTGTAGACCAGGGGCGGCGGCGCAAGCTGAGACGAAAGCTGACTTTCAGTGGACACTCCATTCAAGCTGGTGATCTGGGCCTGCGTGAGTATATTGCTAAGAATGAATGGATTGCTTATCCTCCCCGTGAAATACTCACCGGGTGCATATTGATCGTGCATCCCAATTATTATTCCAGTGTTTCCTCCAGAGTAGTTGATTGAGCCAGACTGTCCGCAAGTCTGTACTAGCGAGCCGTTGATATAGACTTTAGCGTTGGTTCCGTCATAAGTCCCAACCACAAAACTCCACTGGTTCGTCGTCAAAGTGCCAGGAGTTACGCAGTCATAATGAATGCCACTTGTCATTGAGAAATCGACTTTTCCGCTATCCAGGTCGAGTCCGTAACTGACATATGGACTAACCCAGGTTGAAGATGTAGAGTAGGGAAGACCAACAATTGTCTCCCATCCAGTAAAGGATGTAGGATAAACCCACGCGCCAACCGTGATCGTCGTCGCTGGTTTCAGCGCGGCGTTGTAAGGCATTGCGATATAGTCGCTCGACCCATCGAAGCATCCGGCATACGATCCCAAATTTCCGGCAGTGTAATAGCTTCCAGAGCAACTCGCCGTCCCATACCAGGTCCCATTGTCGCCCGACGGAGAACTGTCGGTGGCCGTTGAGCCTGTGCCCTCCGCCAACTGCCACCAGCCAATGTAGTAGGCAGGCTGCTGAATTGTGATCGTCCCAGAAAAGCTCAGCCCGGAAATCTGCTCCTTGAAGCTGGTGGTCGCGTCGTTGAAATTCAGGTAGAGCGATGGGTTGGCATAGAGCAGCGTGTTCGCAAAGCTGGTCTGCGGATTGGGGTCCTGCGCATAGACTGGCCAGTGCAGGCAAAGGCCAATCAGGATAGAAAGAATAGTTCGGCGCATTATTGGCTCCTCGTAGTGGTGAGCGTGACGCCCAGCAGGTTGGCGTTTCCCGCCGCCGTGTCGCTTGCCGCGCGGAATATCCGGTAGGTCATCATCGAAGGCGTCGTCGCGCCGGTTGCCGGACAACCGTTGACGCTGTTTGCGGCCACCGTCACCGACGCCGTGGTCACCAGGCCGCCCAGGGTCGAGCTGACTGCCGTGGTCACCGTCGCCGCAGTCCCCCAGGTTGCCGAGCCAACCACGCCGTTCGCGGCGGTGCAGGACGATTGCACCTCCCACTCCACGTTTCCGCTGGTTGCCGTGGGCGAATAGAACTGGACGGTGAGCGTGGTGCCCGTCCAGTAAGGCGGCAGCGCCACCGTCTGCTCCGCGTACTGCGGCAGCGCGGGCGTGGCCTGGAATGCAAGATACCCCAGAGAAGAGACGGCGGGGTTCACCGATCCAGTCTGCGGCTCATTGTTGTCGTAGCGCGTCAACCCGCCCGCAAACGCCGCGCCGCCATCCGACACCCCCGCCGGGACATATTTCACATCCGGCGCCGGCGCAGCTACCACCGGCCCCGGCACATACTCGCTCAAACTTCCGTTCCAGATCAAAACCTGCGCATTCGCCGGCGCGGTCGCAGCAACTGCCTTGCCCTGAATCCCCACCACCGTAGGCGAGGCATTCGTCCCGCCAATGTCGCCGCCAATCTGCACGCCTCCCGAACCGCTGCCTCCGTTCGGCGCCACCCAGGTACCATCCTCGCGGAGGAACCGTGTGCTTCCGGCGGTTGCACCGGGATCAGGCACGATGCCAGGTGCATGAGCAGTTCCCGAAGGGCCAAACAGTGGTAAACGTGCCGCCGCGATCATCCCCGAGTTGATGCTAGCTCCGCTCAGTCCCCCATTGATCGTTGTTGCATTCAAAGTTCCCACATTGATCGTTCCCGCAGTGAACGCCTGTGGGGTGAAACTGTAGGGCGCGCTGCCACGCATACCTATTGATAGCGTACTGGTGGTGGGGGAGTAGGACACTAGATCGACACTTACGTTACTGTCCAATTCGAAGAGGTTGTAGCCGGAGTTCCAGTTTCCGCATCCGTGCAGGTTGCAGTGAATCGCAAAGACGGCCTGTTCGCCTGCGGTCAGGTTCATCGTGCGGCGCCAAATTCCGGTTGCCTCGTATGCCCCATCGGGAAATCCATGCGTACCGCCATACCCTAGGTAGTTGTTCGATGGTGCCGCATTTGCAATCGACCACCCTGTCAGCCCCGGTCCATTGTTCTGCTGATATTGCATTCCAGCGCGCAGTTGGACAGTTGGCCGCGGCACCGATTGTCCGACAAACTCCGTGTCAGCAGTGACGGACTCCTGGTAGTAATGTGGCTCTTCTACGGGGTCGTTGGCTGCCCACGCCACATTGTTTGGCGCAAGGGTCATCTGACCGTCCACGCTCTTCGCCGCCTGGTCAAAGACGCTCAAGACCTCAGCCATCGGGTAGAAGGCAAATCCGCCTGTGAGCACGGAGATTGTTCCGCCAGTGCTGGAACTATTTGCGCCGCTCTGCACATAGGTGAATGTATTGATGCTCGTAGTGGTCACTACATAGTTCCCATTAAAGCTGCTGTCGGTGACTCCTGCGATAGTGGCGCTCAGCCCATTTACATCCGCGGGCAGGTTTCCAGTTAGGGCTGCAGTCACCACGTTCCCAGAGCGGGTCAAGGATGCAATGGATGCACTCACATTGAGAAACCCTGAGGTCTGGTTCATAGCTCCAACCACGGGAGTTGTTCCCCCGGCGTAGTACAGGCCGGTCGCAGAGGTTGTCCCGACCACCGGAAAGAGCTGACGAATCCCGTTCGTTGTATCGACAGTCTGCTCCAGGCCGTAGCCACACAGTCCCCCAAATGCCAGCGTAGCCAGTATCTGATGCGGCTTGTTCAACGTCATTTGTAGGTGCGTCGCATCGACGACAGTGTAGGGCGCCATCTCGTAGTTGTCCGGAGCGTAGCCAGCGGTCCGATCGATAACGCATGCCAGACCGCCCGAAGCTCCAATCGCCGCAGTATTGGTCGCATATCCCGACGGTACACCGCTGGTAGCAATGGGGAAGGTCACCATTCCGGGAGCCATATTGCTGGCTTGCGATGGGATGACCTGGCCAAGACTCAGGAACACGCTCACCGGAAAGTTTGTTCCACTGAATTGAGCAGTGGCATGGGGTCCTCCACTGGTACCGCCAACGATTGCTCCGCCCGTGCTGGCGCTTGTGATCGTCTTCGCCGGGTTCGTGTCGATCAGAAAGCGGCCGTCGCCCTGTGTCCCGCCTCCGGAATTCTGCGTGAGCATTACAGACGTTGAACCGGTCGTGCAGCCAGAGACACATGTTCCTACAAAGACCCTGGAATCCTCGTGCGTCTGCAGATCGAAGGGATGCGCTCCCTCGTCCGCGGAGTCCCGAATACCGCCAGACGCGTTGATATAGTGCGATCCCATCAAGCAGTCCCCTACGCCAAAACAATTAGTAACCTCGGGGACCAGGACATGCTGTCCCTGAGTGTTGTAAGTGCCAGTCACGGACAGTGCGCTATATCCCATCTTGAAATACGGGCCAGGACTTTCAATCTGTTCGGGAAAGAGGTTGGAGCCCCCGGCAAGGCCCTCCTGCGTGATCGCCAGGCCAACCGCGCCGGGGATTTCGGTCCCGGCCTGCTGGGCTATGCTCGCTTCACTCTGTGTAGACACGTCGTCGATCGCCTGAGCGGTGGAAAGTCCGTGGTTCACAACGTCGAGCGGATTCAGATAACTGTCAACCTGCCTTCCACCGCGCGCGTCTTTCACATGGGTCTGGCTGTTGAATGAAGCGGTGGAATACGTTTCATTGGTGTAGTCCTGTTCCGCCTTGACTTCACATCCGTTTGTGCAGTCCGGGCCAGCTACAGCATTTGCAATCCCATTATTTCCGCGCCCGTTCACATATTGACTGGCGTACTCCACCCCGTTCAGGTTATTGACTTCCAACTGAGTCCCTGTCGGCTGCGCTACGACTTGCGTTGCCGACGGGAGTGTCGAGACCACCTGCCCCAACCCGCCATTCAGTGCGGCTATGCTCTCATCCACATAATTCTTGTCTGCCGCCTGCGTCGCGGACACCGGGTCGGCTGGTAACACAAGCGGTCCGGTCATCGTATCTCCAGACTTGAGCACATAAGGCGAGGAGTCCAGAGAATGGCCCGACACTGCCGCTGCGATTGCGGTATCCACATAGCTCTTGCTGACCGTCTGCATCGCCACGGAGGTCGGCAGTACGGTGCTTTCGATTGCACTCACCTTCACCGCCGTCGTGCTCGCCGGTACGACCCAGTACTCGCGGCTCACACTGCCATCGTCCAGATGAAAAACAGCCGTATAGTAAGTCCCGATAGGCGTTGCACCGGCATTCGGAGTGAGATGTACGCTGAGCGCTCCTCCTGCCGCAATAACCGCGGACGTACTTCCACTTGGAATGGAATCGCCGCTGCTCGTGGTAAACGCAGGCCAACTGATGAGCACAGTTCCCGTGGCCACGGTTCCATCCGCGTGATAGATCGTGTCCGCCACCTGGGTGGTTGTCACCTGCGCTACTCCAGCTACTGTCATCACCGTCAGCAGCACTCCAATCAGCATCCAACTTCTAGGTTTCCAATGCATCACACTCTCCTCGTATCCGCAATCGCGCACCTAAACCCCCCGCAATACTGCCGGTAGATAGCTCCGGAAGCACAAAACTGTTTCACCATCGTTGGCGTCTTTCACAGGCAGCGCACGAAATGCACCTGCCAGCCGGATCCTCTCCAATGGGGCTGCCAACGCATCTTCCGCCTCCGCCGAGCCCTGCATCGCCTGGAGACGCGGATAGTGATACAAAACTCGGTCCCCTTGAGCGCCCTGCATCACGAACAGCGCAGACCACTCCTGAAAGAAGCTCGCTCCCTCGCGATCGCAAAAGCCGACTAGTTGGCTCACCTGCATTCCCGCCGCAGGAGTTCCCGCTGGCAGCGCGCTTGCAAGCTCCAGTACGCCGGCCGTGATCGCAACGACTACGCCCACATTCAGCGTCACTCGCCGCACATAGTTCACGTCTCCGCCCACCGCACTCGCGGATTGCACATAAGCCGAGCTCACGCCAGTTCCGACATACCCAAGCTGGCCGGTGTAATCGACATCCACCGCAACCAGGCTGCCAATACTGAATCCGGCCGCAGCCGCAGTTCCCACGTTCAAGCTGGTCGCGGTTGACGCCAGTCCCGTGCCGGTTAGCAAGGGGACCGGCGCTGTAGCCACGCCACCGCTTCCGTTGGGCGCTGCGCCCGCAGCCGTCGTCAACAGATTTGTCTGTTGCGATCCCGATGCCAGCGTCACCTGCAGTTTTCCCCAGGTTTCGAATTCCAGTGATACCGTCGCCTCCACCTCGGTACGAACCTGGCCCACTGTTATCGCCGGAGCTCCAGCCCGAAGTGCATCCACCTTCGTTCCGCACTTTCTCGTAAATCCGGAGACCCACCCCAGGTCTACCCAAGGGGCTGGTGGCGCATGCAGATCGAACCTCCCAAGCTGCGCTGCATCGAACATAGTTGGCACACCAACCGACCGGTTCACCGGAGCGAAATAGGCGCGCACCCGTCTCGTCACCGGAGCAACGGCCGCCACAACTCCGGCTCCTGTCGTCGTTGTACTCACAGCTCACCCGCCTCCTGGTACGCAAAAACCTGCACCGTTGTTGTCCGCTCCAGTCGCTCGTCCACAGTGGTGGCCGCGCCGAACACCGGATCCGCCCAGAACACATTCGTTCCCATCGCCGTCGGAGCGACGCCAGCTCCCGCCGCTGCATAATTCATCTTCGGCACCGTGTGCGGCTCGGCGCCAAGCGCCGACGCCAACTCCGCATCCATCGCTGCCAGCAGTCGTCCGCGGTCCATGCCGACATTGCCCGGCGTCCCATCCGTGGCGTACTGAATCGAACATTCCATCGCCACCAGCGGCAGTGGTTCCGCGCGATTTACCCGTAGCTCCGCCCATTGCAGACGAAACGCATCCACAGGAACCCACGCTGTCGGCAGTTCGTTCTCATCCACCAGCGTCCCCGGCCGCACCACGCCGCGCACCACAATCGTCCGCGCCGGATTCAACGCCGCCAGCCGGCTCTGCAGCATCACGTAAAACGTATCTTTCGCGTTCTGCATTCTCCCTCGCTCTCATATCCAACCCATAGTCAGCCCGTTCGCAGAACCGGCGATCCCGCACGTCCGCTGAGCGGTTACACGGCAGGCGTATCCGGTGAGAACGGCGCTCGCGTGGTTTTCCCTCAAGGAAAACCACACTGCGCGACTTTCCCAGAGGCCCAGTAGCTGTGAAACCGCTCTAGACCATCTGCACCAGTGGGGCGCGCAGCACCAGCCGGTACACATAAGGCTGGCCAAAGACCTGTTCTTGCGTTGCAGACTCAATTTCGAGCAGTTCGTCGTCGCATAGCACACCGTAGGCAGCCGCAAACAGCACACTCGCCGAGGCATACGTCAGCGATCCCACCAGGTTCTCCACCACTGTCGCCGACACCAGCAACTCCCACTTCGCTGCCTTCCCTTCAGCCACAATCGCTCGCGCCTTGCGGTATACCACCGGCTCTAGCGGGAGGTCTTGAAACGTCGGCGTCGCAATCCCCAACTGCTCGGTCACATCCGCCGCAACCGCTGGCGCTGGCATCCGCAGCATCACCGTCCGTCCGCCCATCGCACGCAGCAAAACGTCCGCCGCCCTCACCGCCGTGCCCGTTGCACTCACCAGATCGCTCATCGCATCACCCGATCCTCTGCGCCACATAGGGCGCCAACATCATCTGCACATTCGCGTCGATCAGTGATCCGGCGAAGTATTGCATCTGCAGGGTGTCCATCTTGCTGCCCTTCACATTCATGGCTGGAGTCGCCTGCGCATTCTTCACAATCTGAGCGCACGCCACCTTCAGCGCCGGCGGCACAACCGCCAATCCAGCGGTATAGGTCACCTCGACCTCGTTGTAACTCATCCCTAGCACGTTCATTGGGAACGTCAGATCGCCCGTCACCGCATTCAAGTCCACATTGGTCAGATCCAGCGCGCTCCAACTGCCCGGAATACTGAACGCCCACGCCACCTGCGCCAGCATGGGGTCCTGCAGCTCGCCGCGTCGCGGCCGGCCATACCGGACCCGCACCCCAACCAGCGGCGACGTCGCAGTGCCCAGCGGAGTCAGCGGAAGATAACTCAACCGCACTGCCTGTGAGTCAGCCGTCAACCGCATCCGCTCCACATATTGAGTCACCAGCAGACTCGGCCTTCGGCAATGCGCCTCGATCAGCGCGGATGCCATCGTCACCCAATCGTCGGTCGTCTCCGCCGTCAATCCATACTCGACATACTCTGTTGGATCCAAGTAACCCATCGCACTCCGCCTCCAGACCTTTCAAAACAATCTCTTCAGAAATAAAGAGGGGGCCGGCCACCACAACCGGCCCCGCTCTCAAGGGCACAACATAGGTTCGCCGCCGCAACCCGGTATTGGTCAGCCCCCTGACCAACATTGCTGCCTCGCGGTAACTCAGCGATTCAAGCAGCCATTCACGGGCACGTCGGACCTTGTTGTGCGTTGTTGCGGCTGGGCGACACCCCATCGACCAGCCGCAAGCTCATACTGCCTGGGCAGCAGGTTCATGCCGCTTAGCGGTCGACCAGCACCTGGTAGTGCGCATAGCTCGCACCTTTGACCACAAGCCCACCGAACTTCACCACCACATACTGCGAGGCCAGCGAACCCGGGACCCCAAGCTGGAAGATTCGCGGATTCGGATCGCTCAGCCAGTGGTACTCGATCAGGTCCTCGGTCACGATGTACGCCGGCAACACCGCCGAGCCACTGCCCGGGGTTCCGGTATAGCTCAACGTCCACTCCGGAATCAGAGGTATATCGCCCGCCTGCGTCGACAGCGTCTTCACCGTGAAGCCCGCACCAATGTCCTTGGTGTTGAGCACCACGTTGAACTCGGTCTTCATCTCGCGATCGATCAGGTCGAGAAGCACCGGATTGGCATAGATCGCCGTCGGACGAACTCCGAAGGAGCTGTTTGAAACCATCTGTGCAATCGTCGATTTGAACCCGTCCACAATGCTCTGCGTCGTTCCGATCGACACCGTGTTTCCGCCGCCCACAATCTGGGCCGCCGCGCCAAAGTACTCCGCTGTCGTCGGCGAGCTCATGCTCGTGTCCGTGCCGTTCCACAGGGCAACATCATGCGTCCGCAGAACGCCGTCCACCGTATCGGCGAGGTCCTTCGCCTGTAGATACGCAAACTGCGACTGCTGCTGGCCCAGCTCCATATCGAACAGGTTGTAGTTGATCTGCGCCACCAGCGCCTTCAGCGGAACGCTGTTCTCCACCCGTGTCGGGCTTACGATCGGCGCAACAATATTGCGCGGGTCCACAAAGCCCGAAGTGGCGGCGGGAGACGGAATCGCCCGCTCCTCAAAGTATCGTGAAGGGTGGCCGGTTGCCGGAACCTGTTTGATCCTCTGTCCAAAAATGCCGCGCCGCCGAACAATGTCCAGAATCTCCGTCTGGTACAACGGAACTTCAATTGCTCCCGGCCCAATGTAATCTGCTGCCGCGTGAATCTGTGTAAACTTCGCGTCCATCCTCATCCCCTTAAATTCGAAAGACGTAGCCTCAGCCACGTCTTCTCTTCCATCGTTATGTAATGATCTGTCTCACAACCGGACGCAACGCCAATCCGGTTGCATTCAGCGATGCAATCGATTCGCCCAGGTCTCCTAGCCCAGCAGTCCGGCCCGCATCAGTTGCGACTTCACGGCGATCCGCTGCTCCAGGCTCAGGCTCACTAGCGCTGCATCGAGCGATCCGGCCTCCAGGGAGTCCACCGTTACACCCTGTTTTGCCAACAGATTCGTCATCGCCGTGGGCAAAGTCTTGCGGCCAGCCGCTGGAGCGCCAGTGTCGCCTCGTGCCTGCAACTCCGCAATCTTCAACTCCGCCGCAGCCAGCTTCTCTTCGAGTTCCGCCTCGCGCCGTGCCTCAACCGTAGCCACAATGCGACCGATGCTCGCCTCGGCATCCTCGGCAAACGCGCTTTGCCTCTGGGCCAGCCGCTCCACCGCCTGCTCAAGCAGGCTGGCCGCCGCGGCCAGTCGATCCACCGTAATCCCCAACTCGTCCTTCATCTCCATCTCCATGCTCTCTCCTTGTTTTTCCCGCCGACGCTTTCCTGTCGACGTCTTCCCAATCGACACCCCAGGCCTTGACCGTGGCTTACCCAACGCCTCAACAAGCTCTACGAACACACCCCGGCCCCTGGCCCCACTGAACTCCGTTCAAGCCGTCGCGCCGGATGTTGCGGCCGTTGCAGGTATCGTCTGAACATTGAGGATGGCCACCACAGCGGAGACCAGACTCTCTATGTACGATGTGCTCGCCCCCGTGATACCGGCCTTCGCAAGCAGCGATGTGACAACAGGCCCAACCAGAGTCATTACGGTTGCCAGCTTCTGTGTTCCCGTCCCGCTCTGGACACCGGCGGCGGCATACTTCTGCTCGACTTCGATCACTGCATTCTGAATCAGCCCGGTCGCATCAGCCAGCACAGTCAGTTCCGGAGCTGCTGCTGGGAACAGCAATCCCACCAGCTTCTCTACCGGAACCGCATAGGTGACCGCCCACTGCAGCCCCTTTTCAAATCCCTTTCCGATTGCTTCCAAAACGCCTGTAAATGTCACCTTGGTCCTTTCGCTTGCCTGCTTGTTTGGCTTATCCACATCCACCACGCTACTAATGTCGCGGATCCGCTAGGCGGGTTACTGTAACCCGCTCCCCCACCGGTGCGCGTCCCAGCCGGAAACTTGTTCCCCGGTACGCCGCCTTGTCCCGCATCAGGATTGCAGCCCCGGTAAACGTCGCCCGCGTCAAGGTCCACACCTGCGCTCGCATATCCGCTACATGTGCCTCCGCTAGTTCGTAGCTCATTCCCATCGAGCCTTCAATCCCCAGCCGCTGCTTGATCTCGGGGAAGTCTCTACAGAAGAGAAATCCCGCCACTGTCAGGCGCCCTCCGTCCAGCTCGGCGGACGTGATGATGCCGCACTTCTGCCGCGCATCATGCCCATCCCACCCCGCCTTGTAGTCCACCGCCATACCCAGCAGACTTGGCAGCGCAGACTCGGCGGCAGCTCTCGTCAGTACCACGCGGTGGCCTCTGGCCCCGCTTGGTGCTTTGTCGCTTGCCACGTCCACCAGCGTCAAAACCCCTTCAAACGGCAGCCGGTTCGGATGCCCATGCACCTGGGGAAACTCCACCGCCATGGCATGCATCGCCAACTCGCCCGGATTCCATGACCTGACATTGCTTCCCGTTGCCCGGGCCCTCGCTACACCGGCACACTGCCGATGAAGTTCCGCCGCATACTCCATGCCACCTCCTCGATCACCCTTGTTCGTCGCCCCGTCTGCAAGTTCATGCCGGTCGAAGTCACCCGCTCATTCTCACTTCGCCGGTGTGCTTCCGCAAGTTCCCAAACAGACGCGGCGCAAAGCCCCCACTTCCTGCGTCTTGGTCTTTCACGCCACGCTCTTCCCGGTACATCAGTGGCCGGCCGGTCCACCGATCGGCTCTCCCCATCGCAGCACCCAAAAAACGAAACGGGAGCGGCAGCCTCTCGGCGCCCTCCCGTTTCCTTTAACTCACATATACAGAATAGCAGGTTGACCAAAACTACTATGCCAACTTTTTTTATTTTTTAAAACCCCTGAATTCAGTCGTTTACGTCACAATTTCCCGATCCACCCCCTTGACAACATTTCAAGGGCTCGAGCATTTTCACGCTGAGAAAGACTCTCGTCAGGCAGTCGACCGCCTGGCCGTACCGCCGGACCACCGTTCTCGGCTTCAGCCCCATCAACTCCGCCGTCTCGCCCAGCGTGTACTGTTGCAGGGCGATCCGCGAGATCAGATGTTGCTGTTCCGCGTCCAGCCTCTCCAGGCACTTTTCGACGTCGTGAAGGAAGATCACAACATCCTCGAAGCTCTCGACCCGATAGCTTGTTACATGTCCGTGAAACATCTCCTGACCCAGTAGAGACGGCACCTTCCCTGTCTCCATGGACATACGCACATACCGTTGCAGCAGCGCTTCCGTGTACTTCCGGTAGAACGCCATCTGGGGTTCAACAGGCTTCCTGGCAACTTCAATTGGGTTCCGTATTAAGGCTTGCGGGTTCCCAATGGCCCAGACATACGGCAGAATTACGGCAGCGGCGCTCATTGAGCACCGCCTGTCCGCCCACGACTTGCGAAGCAGGCAGAAACCCGCGCTAAATGGCGCGGCCGTCCTCCGGGGTGCTTTCCTTTCGCAGCTGGAAAGTTCGACAGATGGCAAAAGCAGGTTGAACAATACACGCCATCTCTTAATCCTCTCCGGAGCCACAACGCTCCACATCCTTCACACACCTTCAGTTCCAAGCGCAAGTACTTCATTTTGTACACTCCAAGGCGCAACCATCCCCCGGCGAGCCTCAAAATTTTTCAGCGGTCGGAGGGGCTCGCTCAGGTTGCTATGAGGCGCCGATACTTCCTCCGCGAAGCTCTTTTGGCCCCATCGGTGCAGTGTCGACTCCTATTTTTCGTCGTTCTATCCGCCTGCTAACCTAACCCAGGAAAAACCCACCTCCACCCTTGCATTCCATTCCCACTCATCCCTGTGGCACTGGGTCACACG
>Ga0187872_10000891_pt1 | contig 32170 bp, 25 predicted proteins | sample June2016WEW_16_4_FD_132973 | JGI IMG/M metagenome (GOLD analysis project Ga0187872, IMG submission 132973) | Peatland microbial communities from SPRUCE experiment site at the Marcell Experimental Forest, Minnesota, USA - June2016WEW_16_40 | ecosystem: Environmental > Terrestrial > Soil >...
CGCCGTGTCCGCCGCGCTTTCGTGTAAAACGTTCCATCTCGGCGCGGTCGTGTTCAACGTCGGCACACTGGCCGTGGCGTGCATGACGGTCATCATCGGCTTTCAACTGGTGGCCTTCGCGTTCTACACCAAGGTGTTTGCCATTGCGGAGGGATTGTTGCCGGATGACCCGAAGCTCACGCGCGTGTTCAAGGTTTTCACGCTCGAAAAAGGCATCCTGCTCGGCCTGGCCATTTTGCTGGCGGGAATCATTTTGCTGGTCCGTGCGTTGTGGATCTGGCGGCAGGCGGATTACGGCCCCCTGTCGCCGGAGGACAATCTGCGGCGGCTGATTCCGGCGGCGACACTCGTGGCCGTCAGTGTGCAAATTATTTTTTCCAGCTTCTTCATGAGCACATTGGGATTGAAAACCAAATCGCGCAAACTACCAGACACATAAGCTGTCGTGGTGCGATCAAAACTGGACAATCACCGTTGCTTGACTTCATCGGCGCACCGCCTACATTGGCTCCTTGGTTCGTTCGGCAATATAGTATACTTCCTATGTCAATCAGTGGAATCCACACGAAACACGTGTTCCCTCGCCGCAAACGGGTATTGGTCAGTCATCTTGCGTCGTTCATTCCTCCATCGGCGGCGGTGCTGGATGTGGGCTGTGGCGACGGCAGCCTTGCGGCAGGCTTGGTTGCCGAGCGACCCGATATAACGATCCGTGGAATCGATGTACTGATGCGCAAGGAGACCGCAATTCCCGTAACGATATTCGATGGGGAGCGCATCCCGTTTGATGATGCATCGGAAGATGTGGTGATGTTTGTTGATGTCTTGCATCATACCCATGATCCGATGGTCTTGCTTGGCGAGGCCAGGCGTGTTTCTCGACGTTGGATTGTGATTAAAGACCATCTTCGAGACGGGTTGCTGGCAAACGAGACTTTGCGTTTTATGGATTGGGTGGGTAACGCGCGCTACGGGGTTGCACTTCCTTATAACTATTGGAGTTCACAGCAGTGGAACGAAGGTTTTGAGCGGTTAGGACTAAGCAAAGCGAAGCAGGTTCTTGAGCTGGGACTTTATCCATTCTGGGCCAGTTGGCTGTTCGGAAGGGGGCTTCACTTTGTGCTCCTTCTGGAAAAGCAGCCGAACAAGGCGGTGGCACCCCGATGAGGTTGGTCAAGCTTGTGGAGTTGCGGCGAGATTCCGACTCGCAACCCGCGATTGTAAGGAACGCGGGTTTGACCGCTTCGAAAACAGGAAGCATTTGACGCTTGGCGCGCATCCGGATACGTTCATTTACTAAAATGTCGTTCAATCCGTTGGTGAGGCTCTGGCTTTGGGTTTCCGGGTTCGCAACTGCCGCTGGCTGGATCTTGTCCGCGCTGGGCCAGTTGAATCGCCCCGGCTACACAGTTCTCTTTGCCGCTTTCTTAGCGTTCGTTTTCTTTTTCCGCAAAGAATTGAGATTCGATTCCGGTAAAAGAAGTTCGCGCTCGAGAAAATTCCTGCGGCGGTTTCGCCGGCCGTTGCCGCTCTGCTTTGCTGTGTTGGCGATTCTGATCTTTATTGGAGGAGCTTGGTATCCGCCAACCCAATATACAGCCCTGAATTATCGGTTGGAACGTGTGCTGCAATGGCTCGCGCACGAACAGTGGTGGTGGATTCACTCGCCTAATTGCCGGGTGAACACCCGTTCCTGCGGCATCGAATGGCTGACCGCGCCGCTGCTCCTGTTTACCCGATCCGACCGGGCCCTGTTTCTCCTTAATTTCATCCCGTTCCTGCTGTTACCCGGATTGATTTTCAGCGTGTTCACGCGACTGGGCGTCTGCGCCCGGGTCGCGTGGCAATGGATGTGGCTGCTGCCCACGGGATACATTTTTATCCTCCAGGCCGGCAGCATCGGCAACGACACATTTCCCGCCGTCTATGCGCTGGCCGCGATGGACTTCGCTGCGCGCGCGTGGGTTTCGCGGCGCCCGGCGGACCTGTGGCACTCGATTCTGGCTGCCGCGTTGATGGTCGGGGCGAAGAGCGGCAACCTGCCCCTGGGGCTTCCGTGGGCAATCTTGATTTTTGCGCTTGTCCCGTTGCTTTGGCGTAAACCGGTTGCCGCGACGCTGGTGATCCTGTTGGCGGCGCTGGTTTCATTTCTGCCCACGGCAATTTTGAATGCCCATTACGCCGGTGATTGGATGGCATCGAAAATCGAACCGCCCTGCTGCATCATGAAGAATCCTTGGGCCGGCCTCTACGGCAACAGCGTCCAATTGCTGCTGAATAATTTTGTTCCGCCGATCTTCCCGCTGGCGGGTTGGTGGAACGCGCACGCCGAGTCGTTTATGCCCGGTTACTTGGTCGCGGCGGCGCACAAATACTTCGACGCTTTTGGGTTGTTCACCCTGCCAGAACTCGCAACCGAGGACTACGCCGGCCTCGGTCCTGGCCTCTGCGTGCTGCTGGTGGTTTCCGTTCTCGCGTCGTTTTGGGTTCGGGGGTGCAAACCGGGCGTGCCATCAACCTCATCCATCCCACGCGGACTTTGTCGTTGCGTGCACCTTGCTCCTTGGGTCTCGCTGGCAGTCTTCTGCATGGGAACGGGAATGGTTACGTTGGCACGGATCATGGCGCCTTACTATGTGCTGTTGCTGCCTTCGCTGCTCATCCATCCGGCGCAATCGGAAATCATCCGCCGTTGGTGGTGGCGCGCGATGGCTGGCGGGGTTGTCATTTTGGCCTTTGTCGTTTTGATCGTGTCGCCGGACCGCCCGTTGTGGCCGGCCCAAACCTTTTTGACCAAAGCTGTGGCACAATACCCGAATCAGCGTTTGCTGGCCCGCGCGCTGAAGGTTTACACCGTTTATTCTGAACGATCCGACTCTCTCGCCTGCGTCCGTGCGCTGTTGCCGCCGGGTACCAAAGTGGTCGGATTCATGGGCACGGGAGACGACGTTGACATCTCATTCTGGCGCCCTTACGGCGAGCGGCGCGTGGAACTTTTTCTCCTGACCGATCCGCCGGAGGAAATCCGCCAGCACGTTCAATATGTCGTTCTCGGTGGAGCGAACTTGACAAATTACAACCTGACTTTGGATGCCTGGCTTCAGAAGTCCGGCGCGGAACTCGTTGCCACCACCAACGCCACGCTCCTGGTCTCCCAAGGACCGCAGCCTTGGTATGTCGTGTGGTTCAAGCCATAAGCGCCCGGCCAATTTGCTGAACATCGCACCCGGCGTCCTGGACTTGCCCGCTATTTTCTTGATTCCAAGGGTGGTGGCGGACAGGCTTGCAAGCAAAATGCACCATTCGTACACAGGCGCTTCCGCCCGCAGGCTCAGATGGTTGGAGATGAAATGGCTTGGCCTTTCCTGTTTCCTGCCCGGAGTAGCCATAGCCCTCATTTTTGTGGTGCTGGGGACAACTTGGTCCGCTGGAGGAGCAGAGATTTCGCCGACCAATCAATGGCTGATTACAGTGGGCCTGACAGATTCCTCTCCGGCAGTAGGCGGCGATGGCACGATTTACCTGGGCAGTTTCAATCAGAAACTCTGGGCGGTGGCCTCGAACGGGGTAACCCGCTGGCAGTTCCAGACCGGCAGCGAGATAAAGTCTTCGCCGGCCATCGGCTCCGACGGGACCATTTATTTCGGCTGCCGCGACCGGAAGTTTTATGCGGTCAGCCCGCAAGGGAAAAAGAAATGGGCGTTCCCCACCGGAGCGTGGGTGGATTCTTCGCCGGCTTTGGGGCGGGATGGAACCATTTACTTTGGTTCCTGGGACAAGCACTTTTATGCGCTCAACCCGGACGGGACCCTGAAATGGCAGTTTGCGACCGGCGGGGAAATTGATTCCTCGCCCGCAGTCGGCGCGGATGAGATCATTTACTTCGGGTCCTACGACAAGAAACTCTACGCGCTGGCGCTGGACGGGCATAAACGCTGGGAATATGCGACCGGCGGCCCGATCATTTCATCGCCCGCGCTGAATGGAAACGGCGTGGTTTATTTCACCTCGGTGGACGGCTTTTTTTACGCACTGAATCCGGACGGCAGCCTGCGCTGGCGGCTGAAGACCGGCGGGACAACGGAGTCGTCCCCGGTCATCGGCGTGGACGGCATGATTTATGTGGGAGTAAACGATTCCTTGTGGGCCATCACTCCGGAAGGAACGAAACAAGGCGAACGTGATCTGAGAAACACGATCTGTGCGTCTCCTACAGTCGTTGAGGACAACGTGGTTTATGTTCTTTCTGTTTACGGCAAGCTGGCGGCTTTGGATGCGGACGAACACGCTTTGTGGTCTTTTCAGGTGCTTGGTCCAAACCAGGCTTCTCCGGGAATCGGCGCGGACGGCAGCTTGTATGCAGCAGGCCAAAACAATGTTTTTTGCGCGCTGGACACCCGCCGGCCGCTGGCCCGGACGCCGTGGCCAAAATTTCGCGCGAACGCCCGGAACACGGGCCACGTGAATGAGACGGGCCGCTGAACAGGCCCCGGGGTGACTCACGGATAAAGGTTACCTGGGGCAGGTGTCAGTGATGACAACGTTGCTCGACTTGAAAAAATCAGCCGGGCGCGGGCAGGACTTATTGGATATTGAAAAGCTGCGCAAACTTGATCCATATTGGAAAAAGCCGTGACAAAAAGAACTATACACCCACCCGGGCTGGCAGTCGTGCATGTTTGAAGGCGCAGAAATGAGCACGCTGCTGTTGGGCTTGCAAACGACCTTCCGCGAAAAGCTGGAATGGCTGGAAGAGGCCGAAACCCTCACGCTGCGACTGCGCGCCAGCCGCGAACAGGCCCGAGTGCGGAAATCCCCGGCGCGTTGACAATGCCGCGACCGGCGGGTTTGATTTGATTTTGCCGCCCGTGGTTTTCGGCGCGCCGGCGGACGCGGAAGTTCTTTTTTCGCCAACGCGCATTGCCAACAGGCCTCAAATCGCAAATACTTCAGTGAGATCAAGCTGATATGTCCCGGCTGAAAAGATTCACTCGTTCCCTGTTGTCCAGCTATGCGTTTTTGGGCGTCAATGTGCTTTATACGCTGGCTGCGGTGCCGCTGGCGCTGAAATATTTGAGCAAGGCGGAATTCGGCCTCTGGGCGCTGACCTTGCAGGTTGCCGGGTACATTGCGCTGGTTGATCTTGGCATGGGCAGCTCGATTGCCCGAATCCTGATTGACCACAAGGATGACCGGGCCAACGGCCGCTACGGAGGCGCCATCAAGAGTGGCATCCTGGTTGGCTTGGTACAGGGTCTGATCGCGCTGGCGGTAGGTCTGAGTCTGGTCTGGTTCCTGGCCGGCTGGTTGCTGATTCCCCAGGAACTTTCCAGGCAGTTTTTGTGGCTGATGATTGGTCAGGTCTTCCTTACGGCAGCAACATTCGTGTCGCGTATTTTCAGCCAGTTGCTCTACGCCTGGCAGCGGATGGACATTTCCAATTATGCCCAGATTGCCCAGCTCGTTGTCGGGTTCGGGGTGCTCTGGATTGGATTTCATTTGAGACTGGGCGTTTTCAGCCTGCTGGCCGGTTTTATGGCGGGCTGGCTGGTCGGCACGGCCATTTGCTTTTTGGCCTGTCGCCACCTTGGCCTCTGGCCCAAAGGCGCGGAATGGGGGCGGGCGTCGCGAGCGCAATTCCAGGAATTGTTCAGTTATGGAGCCGACCTGTTTCTCATCACCATTGGCACCCAGCTCATCATCTCGAGTCAGACCGTGTTGATTTCCCGGCAGTTGGGCCTGGATGCAGCGGCGCTGTGGTCGGTGATGACCAAGGTTTTTTCGCTCGTCAGTCAGGTTTTAGGGAAGATGATTGGCAATGCCATGCCGGCTTTCGCGGAGATGTATGTGCGCAAAGAGAACGACCGGCTGTGGAGCCGTTACCGCACGATGTTCATCACCCTGAGTGTGCTCTCGGGCGTTTGCGGTGTGCTGTTCGCCGCCTGTAACGGGCCTTTTGTAAGTGTATGGATGCACGGCCAATTTTCCTGGCCGGCAGTTGACAACATGCTCCTGGCCTTGTGGCTGGTCGCATCAACCCAGCAAAGCTGTCACAATGGACTTATCATGAACCTGAAACAAATCCGGGGGCTGAAATACGTTTATTTGCTGGAAGGAGTTTTGTTCGTCGGTTTGGCCATTGTCATTCTGCCCTCAACCGGAATGACAGGCATGTTGATCTGCTCGGTGGTGGCGACCACGTTGTTCACCTGGCTCTGCGGGGTCTGGCGCGTTGCCGGACTGTCTGGAAAAGGCTGGAAACCACTCGTATGGGACTGGCAGTTGCCTTTGTTTTGGGTGGTGGGCGTCATGGTGCCGTGCTGGCTGGCCATTGAATGGACGCTGCGGGACGCTCCCGATTGGCTCCGCCTGGTCATCAATGGCGGCCTGTTGACGGTGATTGGGGTATTCGTTTCGTTGCGGTTCGCCCTGCCGTCCGATTTGGCAACTGAAATTGTCGGGAAATTACCACCGGCGGCGCAACGGATTGCCGTCATTTTGCGCCGGCGGGGTTGAAATTCTCCACCAACGACTCGAGCGCTACCAGTGTTTTGACCAGGTTTTCACAGAAGGTGTTATCGTATATCGTGTTTCAAGTTTGATCTCATCGTGACTTGGAGTTTACCCATTGCCTGCAATAGTTCCAAGACGTTTAACCAGACGCCGGACTGGTCTTAGAACCGGCTGAAACAGGACTCGATTCTCCAAGGCGCGAATGGGCCGAATACAAATCTTTTCCGGCCAATTGGCGGTCGTCGGTGTTGGAACCAGGGATTTTACCAGTTTCAAGTAGCGGCCAGCCATGGCTTCCCGGGAATAATGTGTAGTTACTGTTTGGCGGGCTGCCCCGGACATGCGCTCAAGAAGTGGACGATCCTGATGGAGCCGGCCTATGGCCTCAGCGAAGGCCTGGGGTTCCGTCCTCGGAACGCGGAATCCATTCTCGGGATGGATCACTTCCTGAACCAGGCAGGGAATATCGCCGCAAACCGGCACCAAGCCCAGCGCCATCCCTTCGAGCAAGGTCAATGGGCCGCCCTCGATGGCTGACGCAAGGATGTAAATGTCGTGCTGCCGCACCAGGTTGTAGAGTTGCTGCCGTGGCACCGGCGCTGACATGGTTATCTCACCGGAAGCGATTTCAGCGGCAAATTGCCGGCGGAAAAACGCCTCATCCGAGCCGCTGCCGTGAATGGTCCATTGAAACGGAATCTGGCGCTGGTGCAGGGCATTGACGATGGCCGGAAAGATCCGGGAACCTTTGTCCTCCTCAAAGCGTCCAAAGTAGATCAGCTTCAAAGGACTGGCTGGATTTGGCGCCCGGGGAGGGACGTCAGCGGGAATGGGGATGCCATGCGGGATATAACTGCACGGCATATTCGGCGATGAAGCGCGCACATCATCCACCAGATGTGCTGCCACCACGACCACATGATCGAGAACATCGCGGTAGGTCGAGATGCGTTGCTCCGGATTCGTCCACCGGTCGTGAATCATGCCAATTCGCAACACTCCCCGGGGCACATAACGAAGCATTTCATAGGATTCGATCCCGATGTTTGCAATGACCACGGTTGGCTGGAAGCGTGCCAATCGGCGATGGATGAAAGCCACACGGTCCTCGAAAATCAGCCGCCGGTCGTTACAAATATGAATCGGAACGTTTTCCGCTGCAAAATCCTCCGCCACGCCGGCCTGGCTTTCTCTTAAACTGAATACTTCGCAGGCAACGCCGGCCTGGCGCAAGCCTGACGCGAGATAAAGGAGAAAAAAAGTTGATCCGCCGAAGGGAGCGTTCAGAGTTACCAATGCAATTTTGACCGTGCCATCCTTCATAAGCAAATGAGGCAGCGCCATCCCGGGATGCGGAACCGGTTTGCGGCGCGGTGAGGATCCAGTGTGGCCAGATAATTGTATGAAAAAAAAACTCCATTTCCACTTGAGGCTTCCAGGGGAAGAATAACCGGCTTTAGCCACCGTTCGACCAGTCGGAAAATTTCGAAACCATGAAGGCGCAGCAGTTGGGCCACCGGGCCTGGTTGTGCATTGAAATCCTCGTAAATGATGTCCCGAATGCCTTTCCGTTTCAGGGTCTTCTTTGCCCCTTCCAGAACGTCCAGTTCGTGGCCCTCCACATCAATTTTGCAGACCGATACTTGAATGCCTTCCAGAAACTCATCCAACCGCCGGACGGAGACCTTGACTCCTTCACCCTCCGCTGCCAGCGACGCTCCACTGAGAAAGCCAGTAACAGCAAGCACCGCTTCACCTTTTTCCTTGCCAAGTGCTTCGTTGACCAACTGAATCTGCCCATAAGGTTGGTTCGCCCAACGGGACACATTCTCTCGCAACTCGGCGAATGTGGACGGATGCGGCTCAAAGGCGAGCACCCGTCCGGATGGACCAGACCGGAAGGCCATGGCGGAAGTGTTCTGACCGATATTGGCACCGACGTCAACGCCGGTTTCCCCTTTGTCCAGCAACCGCCAGATGGTTTCCGGCACGATTTTGTCGAAAATGCTGTAATGATAAATGTCAATCCCAACGTTCTCTGCGGTGTTCACCCTTACCGAAGCACCCCAGGGCAATCGGACGGTTTCCACGGCTTGTTTGTTGTGCCAAAGCCGGCGGAACCGATGTAACACCTGGGAGGGGCGGTGAAAATACTCCGGTTTCCGCACAAACGTGATTGGATTCAGCATATCTAGGCATTGTTCCCGGCCAGCCTGCGCACCAGGCAGACAATACTTTACTTCGCGATTTCAAAACGGCCAAGGTCATTTTGCAAATTCTATTTCAGGAAGATATTCGTAGCAAGGTCAATATAAACCTGGCCATCAGTCGTCTTGCCCGCAAAACACTCTGGACACAAACCATTCCCCGGCTAAAATGATGCTGCCCCGTGAAAACCAGACCGCAACAGCTCAACCCGATACACTGTTAGGAAGTTTGTGATCCCAAAAGAGAGTTCCCATGATAAGAGTAATTAACGCCATATCTCACCCGGGCGAGACGCTACTTAAATTATTGCAGCTTGTTCGCAATATAAGGAAGATAGGCTGTTGGGAATTAGAAAACGACCTGAAGCTCAAAGTTCGCAAAACCTGTCTGTATACTTTCTTCCTCAAGCGGTACGATTCCCAAAATAAAGTGGCGGATATTGCGGGACATAATGTCAAATTTCTTACATTTGACAACCTCCTGTTTCTTTTCAACGAAGTCTTCCTGAATCAAGAATATTGCTTTACTACTAATAAAAAAAGTCCATTTATTATAGATTGCGGGAGCAACATTGGAATGTCTGTTCTCTACTTCAAGATGATATATCCCAATTCAGAAATCCTGGCATTTGAGCCGGATAAAGACGCATTTGGCTGCCTGGCAGAGAATATAAAGGCGAATAATCTTCATGCCGTTCTTCCAAACCAAAAAGCTCTTTCAAACAAGGAAGGATCGGTGGACTTCTATTACGATCAAGACAATCCCGGCTCCCTGCATATGAGCACTTTGAAGGAAAGAATGCCAAAGCAAAAGCAAGTGGTTGAAGCTGTGCGCCTTTCAAAGTATGTAGATAGAGAAGTGGATTTCCTGAAAATGGATGTCGAAGGTGCCGAACAGGACATATTGGAAGACCTTGGCAAGGAAGGAAAATTGAGTTACATCAAACAAATTGTTATTGAATATCACCATCACATCGTTGGAGACATGGATGTCTTTTCGCAGATATTAAGGCTTTTGGAGAATGCGGGGTTTGGATATCAAATCGAGAGCCGCCTGGGCCGGCCTTTTGCACGCCAACAATTTCAAGATATTATTATTTATGCTTACCAGAAGAACTGAGAGCCTTCGGCGAACCTGGGAGGGTTTCAGACGCTGGTTGCGGGGTCTATATATCAGTCGCCGGTTGCAGGGGATTTGTTTAATAGGGATGACAGAACTCGGAGTGTTGGCAAAAAAAATCGGTTTTGCCGGGTGTTGCGGCAGATCCCAGCTTCCACCTCTGGACGATCGGCTTCGTCCCCATTTTCAATTCGACGGCCAGGCGCCTATCCACCTTCATCCTGTCTCACTGGATGTGAAGATGACCGAAAATGTGCGTTGCCTGTTCGTTGACGGAAAGCAGGTGGCTTTCGGTAACGGATCGCAGAACAGCATCCCGGTTTTTAATGCTTTCGACCCCAACTACCGGACACCTTTTTGCCAGGCGCTTCCTCCGGTCAGTATTGTGCTCGACTTGCACGATTATGGTCATGCTTCTGATTCTCTCATGTTGCCCGCTTCAGTTCTCCATGCCATCCGCCGACTGAAATTGCAGGTGATCTATTTGAAATTGCAGATTAATAATCCATCGGCCTATGCCAATTTGAACCCTCTGCCTGAACATATCCACGTATTAACGGTCCCCATGTGGCTGGGCGGCTCCCAGTTGCACGTTACCGGCCGGATGGATTTTGAGGGTGCCGACTTGTTCCGCTATCGACTCGCGTCGAATCCGAACCCCGAATATAAATACAATTGGATGTGGGTCGGCACAGACAACTCCCCCGATCGGATCGCTGCTGCCAAAATCATTCAAAGCCTGGATCAAACGAACGCCTTTGTAGTTTGGACCAGATTTTGTTATGACGAGGTCCATTTGGCTGCTGTTCCCCGCGACCAGTATTTGAAGACCATGAGATTGTCACGAATATGTCTGTCGCTGAATGGCCACGGACCCTGGTGCCTCAGGGATGGTGAATTATTTTCCAGTCATGCCTTCTGTCTGCGCCAGGCGCATCCAGTCCTGACGATCAACCCGCTTTCACCCCGGCATGGAAAACATTGGTTTATCTTTAACACTTCTGACTTGGGCAACGCCATCGAATACTTTCTGGCCAATCCCCGGGAGCGCGAGCAGATCCGAGACCATGGCTTTGAATATTTTCGCTCCGTACTGGAGGGGAATTTTTATTCACGAGATTATGGCAGCCGATTGGTGACCTTCGTCCAGCATCCCACAAAACAGGTTTGGGGTCCCTTGGCCATTGCGTAATGATTCCTCAAAGCCGTACAAAACAGAAATGCAGCAGTCAGGTTTACTCTGATTTTTCAGGACGCCGGTCTCACCGTTGGGATCGCAATAAAATTGCTGGTTGAACCGTCCGCAAATTGGCTGGCAGTCAGCGCTTCAGCTTTTTCGGTTGGGTTCCACGGCAAATGGTAGATTGAGTAATTTTGGGAATTGAAAAAATCGAACAAGTTGTAGAATAACTTGGTTTGTCCATTGTCCTCCCAACACTCGAATATAATCATCGGTCGGCATTCCTGTAACGTTTTGATCGCCCCGCGCAGCACGGAAAGCTCGTTGCCTTCCGTGTCGATTTTGATCAGCGTTCGTTTGCGTCCGATCGTGGGAAAGTAATCGTCGAGCGTTTTTTGTTCAACCTGTTCGGTTACCAAATCCTGAAACTGACCCAGTTTGTTTATATCTTCATTATTGGTGGAGCCAAACCAGGTGTCTCGTTTTGGATAGGACAGCTTCACGCGGCCCGCTCGATCCCCCAGTGCGACCGGCTCTAATTGTGGCGTCACGTGGTTCAATTGGCTCGTTCTTCTAAAATAATTATGGCAGGAGGAATTGGGCTCGAAGGTTATGGTTTTGATGTCATTAAAAAGAAACAACAGCGAATGCGTGCCGTAATTGGCTCCAATGTCAACAAACAGCTCCGGTTTTTCGGGCGAAGCAATCAGAGCTTCGTAGGTTTGCTTTATTTCCAGGTCATGTCCCAAGATGGTTAAGGCACAATCCCACTCCTGCCAAAAATTCTCCGCAGTCAAAGGCATTAGCCTGCATCGGTTCCCGACAAAGACCTTCCAGCTTCCATCGCTTCCCCGAAGGCGGCCTTCCCGGAACAGCTTGGCAAATTTTTGATAGAAAAAGGCTCGTTGTGACGGAGTCAGTTTCAGATAGACGGCATTCAATACCCATCGTGACCAGGAGAATACGGCCATCACTTTTACAACATTCTGCAATATAACCCTTGTCCCACGTCTTATTTTTTTAGCGATTTCCATGATTATTTCATTAGCTGCCTGGTTTCAACCAGCGTCGAGTTAATTTGCCGAAGACATCCGCACCTGGCCTTGGTTACGGCAGTGCGAATGACATTGGGGTTGATGCGACCTAACGCCGCTTTTACCATTTGCCTTTGGCAGACAAGCGGCTTTTCTCGACGGTACGCAAGCCATTGTTCCAATTACTATCTTAAAAATGTGGGGAGTTCAAAAGCCGAAAAATGGGTTACTCCTCAGCCGGAATTCAGCTCTAAAGAGCCAAGCTCCTGCAACTGTCCGATGAACGTTTTTGCGAAATATTCAAAGGTTAACAGTTCCTGATTGACAGTAACGTGCGGCTGCCAGTCCGGCGCGAGAATTTTATCCGCCCATTTCAATACCGCATCGGCAATGGCCTGCGGGTCGCGAATCGGCACTACTTCGCCGTTTACCCCCGGCACGACCAGATCATTGGCCCCGGTGTGGGGTGTCAGCACCACGGGCAGGCCGCAAGCCATCGCCTCCAGCGCGGTTCGCACCAAGCCTTCTTCCAACGAAGGCAGCACAAAAATGTCGGCGCCGCGCAGCCGTTCTGCCAACTGCGAATGCGGCAACGGCGGTGCCCATTCAATTGGCAAATCCCGGTATTTCGGCAAAATAGGCCGCATGCTGCCCTCAATGATGTGGGTCAGCAACAGCCGCGCGCCGGGAATTTTGCGGCGCACCAGGCGAAAGGCCTCCAAAAGGTAGGGGGTTCCCTTGCGTAATGAGAGGCTGCCGGTGTTGATGAGCGTGAGCGGGCGGTTTTCCGGCCGGGGCGAGGGATCGGGTTGAAAGAGTGAAAGATCCACTGGGTAAACATTTTTCAAAATTTGTTCCGGGGTGAACCCGCGCGCCAAAAAAGATTTTGTGACGTAGGAACTGGGCGAGAGCACGTAATCCACCTCTGCCAGCATGGCCCGGGAGCGCTCAAACCAATATGGCGGGCCCGGCGGGTAGGGACAATGCCAGCGGTGATGTTCTTCGCTCATAACTTCCCAGAAGTTTTCAATGTGCGAATTCCCGCCGTCCAGAAAGGTCTTGCCACCGTGTTTGCGAACAAAGGCGAAGCATTTGTTCACGTAACCGTAACTGGAAATAATGTGGTCGCCCGGCTGGAGTTGCTTGAACACCCAGTGGTCAAACCAAGGCAGCAATCGGTAGCGAAAAGATTCGGAAGCGAAGGAAGAAAGGGTTCTTGCCGTCATGTAGGTTAACAACCCGATCCAGGGATTGAGCCGCGTGTGTTCCGCCGGCACGCCGGCCGTGCCGCGCCGGGTGCCCAGCGCGAGGAATCGCAATTTCCCAATCCGCTCCAGTGCGCGGGCGTTGTTATCACAAACGGAACGACCGGGTGTGGCGACGACGAATAAATTAGATTGACTGGGTATATTAGCCACAGATCAATTGGATTACCATGCTTCCGTAATGCCGGTTTGTTTTTCCACAATCAAAAGGGATTCAAGATTGCATCGTAAAGCGTTCGATATTTTTCGACCATCTTTTCTGCGGTCATTCCTTTGTCGAGGATGGATTGTCGCGCGCGGGCGGCGCACCGGGCGCGAAAAGCGTTGTCGGAAATCATTCTTTCGAGCGCAGCGGCAAGTTCATTCACATTTCCCGGCTCGACGAGCAATCCGTTTTCTCCGTCGTCAATCAATTCGGGAATGCCCCCGGCGCGCGTGCCGATGGCGGCGCAACCGTGAAACAACGCTTCCTGCAACGCCAGGCCGAGCCCTTCTCTAAACGCCGATTGGACATAAATGGCCGCGCGGCGCATCAAGCCGGTGACATCCTTGTATTCGACGAGCAATTGGATGCTGCCCTCGAGTCGTTTTTCCTGAATCAACCGCTTTATTTTTTCGATTTCAATACCGTCACCGCAGGCGCCGGCGCATTGAAGCGTCCAGTCAGGATGACGGCCAGTCGTTCTGGCAAAGGCTTCGGCCAGCACGCTTTGCCCCTTGCGCCAGGCAAAATGGCCAACATTCAAAACGGTCCGGTCACGATTGTCCAATTGCGGCGGCGGCGCGGCGGCGGACAACAACGAATGATAGACCTGCAGAATTTTGCTTTTGAAAAACGGGAACTGCCGCAGGACACGCTCCTGGTCGTGCTTGGAAACGCAAATTTCAAATTTCAAACGCCGGTAGATTTGGGAACGGCTGAAAATGCCGAAAAGCTGATACAAATGTTTTTGCCAGACCGGCCGGGTTGGTCGAATACCGGAAGCGAGCCATCCCGTTGCCTGGTGGTTGGTGCTGACGCAAGGCACGCCGCTTTTGGCCAGATGATAGACCGGACAACGCCAAAAGCGATTGCTGCCCCATTCAAAGGTTCCGCCGAAATGGAAATGCGCCAGTTGAATGTTTTGCCCGCGCAACTGCCCGGCGAGTTGTCGGGCGGCATCGGCGGTTTTAGGCTGCGAACTCCAATGGAAATGCGCGCCGACCACCCCTAAAAATTCCGGCGGCAAATCGGCCCGGCTTTTATCGCCGGAGACAAGAACAATTTCAAAGTTTTGGCTTAAGTCAAGAAGCAACGCGCGCACGAGCGCTTCCGTGCCGCCTTGCTGGGCAAGGGGGTATTCCAAGGCCACGGCAATGCGTTTTTTCGGCGCCATAGATTCAGTGGGGCGCGCCGCAGACGGTTGCGGGGAAGGAAAGAATGACGTTGTTCAGCGGATACACGAAAGAAATTTTATGTCACCGTCTGGTCTGGCGAAAGAAAAAACAGCGCCACCCCCGGATGATTCAATTCCAGCGGCAGCGTGAGTTGCCTGGACCAAAGCAATTTGATAGCGGTTCAGTGAAATGAAAATATTCAAGGCGGCGATTGATATGCCGCGGTCTGTGCCAAATCAAAAAAATTTTGCCTTGGCGGATTTTATTGCGCGCCGACTTCCAATTCGATAGTTGTCTGTAAAATGAAAATTGCCCTCTTGATCATGGACCTCCGCGAGAATTATCGCAGTTATGCTGAAACCGTGCCCCGTTTTCCCGGTGGTTCCGCGTCCCTGTTGGACGGGTTTGCGCAGTTGCCCGACATGGAGGTCCATGTGATTTCCTGCATTCAGCAGCCCATGCAATCGCCGGAAAAACTGGCCGACAACATCTGGTTCCACCCTCTGCTGGTGCCGAAAATCGGCTGGTTGCGCACCGGCTATCAAGGCTGCATTCGCGCCGTCCGCCGGAAACTGCGCGAGATCCAGCCGGACATTGTGCAGGGAGACGGAACGGAACGGGAGAGCGCCATCAGCGCGGTATTTTCCGGTTTTCCCAATGTGGTGGCCATGCAAGGGAACATGGTCGAGCTGGCCCGCTTGAACCGTCCCCGCATCGGGAGTTACGCCTGGCTGACGGCGCGGCTGGAAAATTTTATCCTGCCCCGCACCCGAGGCGTGTTCTGCAATTCGTCCTACACCGAGAAACTGGTCCGGCCCCGCGCCCGGAAAACCTGGCTGATGCCGCATCCGCTCCGGCAGGCTTTTCTGGATCCCGCCCCGGATGCCGGTCCGCGTCCTTGTGTTCTGCTGAACGTGGGGACCATCTCTCCTCGGAAACGCCAGTTGGAATTGTTGGACGTGGCCGAGGCGCTCCACCGGCAGGGATTGAAGTTTGAATTTCGTTTTATCGGCTTCACCCACACCGCCATCGCTGCCTACACGGAGGCGTTCCAGAAACGGATCAAACCGATGGCGGCGGCGGGCTATGCGCGCTACGGCGGCGCGCCGGGAGAAAGTGAATTGCGTCAGTGGTACGATGCCGCGGCAGCCATGGTCCATTTTCCCACCGAAGATGCCGCCCCCATGGTGGTGCTCGAAGGGTTGGGGCGGGACTTGAAGTTCTTCGGCGCCCGCGTGGGAGGGATTGTGGACAGTGCGGGGAACATGCCTGCGGCGGAACTTTTTGCACCGGACGATTGGCCGGGTTTAACGGCCAGCATTGCCCGCTGGATTGCCCAGGGACATCCCCGGCCCGTGGGCAACGTCGCTCTCATCCGGGAACGCTACCATCCCATAGCCCTGGCGAAACGGCATGTGGAAATTTACCGGGAGGTTATCGCCAAAGGCTGAAACGGGCTGAGAGTTGAAAGCTGAGGGTTGTTCGATGCGGGTCGAGGGTAGGGAGTCGTTGAACTTTGGCGGTGGGCTGCTTTTTAAGCTCTGAACCCTCAACTCTCAACCAACCAGCGCAGCATCGCGGGGCAGCTTTAAATCGCCTTTCGTGTCCGGGCGCTGCGCGAGCCATTCGAGGATGCGGCTGATGGCCAGGCGAACGGCAGCGTCGGAACTTCGCGGCAAGGCAAAGCCGGCCTGGCGGAGTTTTGACGAATCCATTCTCGACTGCGGCACGTCTCCCGGCCAGCCGGCGGCGGCGGTTCCGTAGCGAATTTTTGTCCGGCCGTTGAAGCCAAGCTGTTCCACCAGTTCGGTGGCGATGAAGCGCACCGAGGTGGCGCCATCCGGCGCGAGGTTGAAAACGTCAAATTTTGACGGCTCCAGTTCTGAGCATCGCTGCCCGGCGAACATCAGCCCGCTGACCAGATCCCGGACATAGACGTAAGGTTTTGCCTGAAAACCGTTGCCTAACACCTTCAATTCGCCCGAGTTTTTCGCGAGCTGTCGGATGAAATCATAGATGACCCCGTGGGTGGTGCGTTCACCGACGATGTTGCCAAAGCGCAGGATAATGCCGCGCAATCCAAAAGTGGCACAGAAGGCCGTGATGAGTGCTTCGGATGCGACCTTGCCGGCCCCGTAAAGACTGATCGGCAGACAGGGCCCCAGGCTTTCATGCGTCACCGTCGTGCCCACATCGCCATAGACGGTTCCGGAACTGGAAAAGACAATTTGGGGCACCCGGTGGCGCCGCATGGCTTCAAGGACGTTGTACGTGGCGATGGTTTCCTGTTCGAGATCCAGCCGCGTGTTGTCAATTCCCCAACGGGCATCCGGGTTGGCGGCCAGGTGAAAAACTCGATCAACGTTCCGAAAGAGCGGCGATATTTTTTCAAGCTCCAGAAGATCAAGAACCTTCACGCGAAGTCGCCGGTCCTTTGCATGCCGCGCGACATGCTCCCGCCGTCCCGAGGAAAAATTATCCAACACCCTGACTTCCTTCGTCGCGGGATTGGCAAGGAGCGCATCCAGCAGATGAGAGCCGATGAAACCCGCGCCCCCGGTGATCAGATGTGTTTGCGAGCAGCTTCGCGCCATGAATTGTTAACCCATATTGACTGGCGGGGCCAGTGTCAACGATGTTTTTTCCCTTGGATCGTATACGTGCCTGACACTGCCTCCGGCAGCGCCGAACTCCGATTCGGCAAGGTTCGCAGGAAATCGCCGGTTTGTGCCGATTCGGAGATCGGCGCTCCGCTTTCCGCGATACTGCATGGGGGTGGCGTCAGGCGCTCACGTCCCCCGGTTTCAAATGTCCTCTGGACTTTGAACGACCACTCAATTAAAATATTCATCATGCGCCACCCCGACGATGTCCTCCAATCGAGGCGGAGTCCGTTTTGCCTCCGGCCTTGAAAATCAAGCCAAGGAAATGAGAACGATCCCGTGAACTTGAAGAACAAGAAAGTATTGGTTTTCGGCGGCGCCGGCTTTATCGGCAGCCATTTGACCGAGCGGCTGATTCAGGAAGGTGCCGCCGTTACGGTGTATGACAATTTGAAGACCGGCCGCACCGCCAATCTGGCCAAAGTCTGGCAGCACCCCGCCTTTCGTTTTATCGAAGCCGATGTGTGCGAGCGGAACAAGGTGGAGGCAACGGTGCCCGGCCACGAGGTCATATTTCACTTTTGCGACGACAGCGACATTCGCTCCGCCGCCGAGCACCCGGACACCTTCGTCGAACAAAACATCATGGGATTGTTTTACGTTCTGGAATCCATGCGCCGGAACGGGATCCGCCTGATCTTGTTTCCGAGCAGCACCACCGTGTTCGGGGAGCTGGCCCATCCGCCCGCTTCGGAGTTGCACGGGCCGTTGACGCCCTTGAACATTTATGGCGGAGCAAAGCTCGCCGCAGAGGGTTTGATTTCGGCCTGGGCGCACACCTACGACTTTCGCGCCGTCGTGTTTCGTTTTGTCGGCATCATCGGCGGACGCATGGATCACGGGGTGGTTCACGATTTCGTGAGGAAACTGCAAAAAGATCCAAAGCGATTGGAGATCCTTGGAGACGGCACCCAAAGTCGTTCCTTTGTGCTGGTGGATGACTGCCTGGAGGCGATGCTCTTTGCCCTCGCCAAGACCACGAAGAACTACAACCTTGTCCACATCGGCAACTTGGACCAGATTTCGGTCAACGAAACCGCCGAGGTCATTTCCCAGGTTATGAAGTTGAAAGGCGTCAAACTTCACCGTGCCGGAGGGAAGGTGGGCTGGAAAGGCGACGTCACCTCCAACTTCATTGCCACCGAGACGCTGACCGCCTGGGGCTGGAAACCGCGTCGTTCGAGCCGGGAAGCCGTGTTTGAGGCGGCGAGCCGCCTGGCTTTGGAAAAAGCCCGTCCGTGAGGTTGTCCAGTGGGTCTGCCTTTTGTCCACCTGCCAACGGGATGCCGTGAGGCGGCAGACAATCAGAAGCATGGAAATCTATCGGGCGCTGCTCAACCTCTCCCCTCACCAATAGGTCCGTGGTCGCTCCCTGATTCTGTTGCCTCCGTGTAGCCGTGCAGCTCCCCCTGACAATTTGACTTTGCCCGGCCTGCTTTATCGGGTATTGAAGCGCCCATGCCAAAACGTGGTTGGGCAGAGTATGCCGGATTTGTGCTAAACTTGGGTCGGGCTTCATTATCAGGATTTTGGGCTTTTGAAGCCCGGCTGAAAGGGGTGTCGCTCGGTCGGGGCGTCACTTTTGTCGGTCGTCCGCTCATCAGTGTGGCCAAAGGTTCCCGGTTGCAACTCGGAGACAGCGTAGGGGTCAACAGTTCCCTCCGGGCCAATCCGCTGGGCTGCTTCCAACCCAGTGTCCTCCGGACCTTGTGCCCGGAGGCCGAACTGGTTTTGGAGGCGAACGCGGGCATCAGCGGCTGTGTTCTCTGCGCCGCCAGATCCATTCACATTGGCGAAGGCACCATCATCGGCTCCGGCGCGCTGTTGATGGATACCGACCTTCACCAACCGGCCGGCCAATGGGGTTGGGGCAATGACCCCGGGCATGGCGCCCGGCCGATTCAAATTGGCCGTGGGGTGTTCATTGGCGCCCGCGCGATGGTGCTCAAAGGCGTCACGGTGGGCGAACGGGCCGTCGTGGGGGCGGGAGCCGTGGTAACCAAACCCGTCCCGCCCCGGCACTTTGCCGTGGGCAATCCGGCCCGGATGATTCCCATCCCGGACGGCTATTTTGCACCAGAGGCCGGGCGTCGCCGGCCGGATCAGCCGGCGGCCGGATGATTTTTGGGCAGCCGGCGGGAAGAAACCCATTGCCTGGGTTTTGCCGATTCGAGTACAGTAAGGTTGTTGCATGAACCTTTTCCCCTGCTATAATTTGCCAGTCCATGAATAATGCCCCGGCACTTCTGAAAACGCTGGTCACTTTCGCGCTCATTGTGCCGCTGGCCGTATTCGTGGGTTATACGCTGACCAACCCGCTCGATTATACAACATTTGGGTTTGGAAGTGTCTTGGGGGTAATCCTGGCCTTCCCGCTGCTCCTCCGCTGGCATCACCCGTTGTTGGTATTGAGCTGGAATTTGAGCGCGACAGTTTTTTTCCTGCCGGGCCGGCCTAATTTGTTCTTGGTAATGGCTCTGGCCAGCATGGGCATTTCGCTGGGGCAGCGGGCAATGGGAGGCCTCAAGTTCATCAGCGTGCCGCAAGTGACGTGGTCGCTGATTGGCCTCCTTGCCGTGGCGGTGTTCACCGCCAGAATGACCGGGATGGGGCTGCGGTCAATGGGCAGCGAGGTTTATGGCGGGAAGCGTTATGTTTTTATGCTGGGTGGCATCATTGCTTATTTCGCCCTGTCGGTGCGCCGGATCCCGCCTGAACGCGCCGGTTTATACGTTGGCTTGTTTTGCCTTGCCGGCCTGACGGGGATCCTCACCGATCTTTCGGTGGTTGTCCCCGGATTTCTGCAATTCATCTACTGGATTTTCCCCGGCAATTATTACGCGCCAGGCGCAGGGAGCCTGATGAATAGCGAGCCATTGCGCCTTGGCGGGGCTTCGTCGGCATCGTTTGCCATTTTCTCGTATATGCTGGCAAAGTACGGGATTCGGGGGATTTTTCTTTCCGGAAAATTCTGGCGTTGGTTGTTTTTTTCTCTCGCACTGTTGTATGTGCTTTTCGGCGGTTTTCGGGGGATGGTCATGTTTTTTGCCATGATGTTCGCATTGCAGTTTTATCTTGAAGGTTTGTATCGAACGAAATTGCTGCCGATATTCACGGCCCTCGGCATCGTGCTGGCCATCCCGCTGGTTCTTCTGACTCCGCAAATGCCCCTCACGGTTCAACGAGCTTTGGCTTTTCTGCCATTGCAGATTGACCCGCAGATGCAGCAGCAAGCCAACCAGAGCCTGGATTGGCGTCTGGATATGTGGAAGGCGGTTTTGCCGCAAATACCCCATTACCTCCTGCTGGGCAAGGGATACTCGTTGTCCGTGAGTGATTTCCAATTGATGGGGGGGGCCGATGCCGCCATCCATTCCTTTTCCGGCTTTGAGGAAAATCAGTTTTACGCGGTGGCGGGCGCTTACCATAATGGCCCGCTTTCCGTGATCATGACCTTCGGCATTTGGGGGGTTATTACCTTTGGCTGGTTTGTGACCGCAGGTTTCTGGGTGCTATACCGCAACTATCGTTACGGCGATCCGGCGCTGCAAAAAGTGAACCTGTTTTTGCTGGTCGCTTTTGCCTCGCGCTTCATATATTTCCTTACGATTTTTGGAGAGCTCGACCTTGATATAATGAGTTTCGGCGGGTGGCTGGGCTTGAGCGTCGGCCTGAATGGCGGGGTGTGCCATCCCGCGCCGGTGCCGGCCCTGGCCGCCAACAGATACCCAGCTCTTGCCGGCGTACGCTCCCATCTTCAACCCGCTTTCCGGCGTCCCAATATCCGGGCCTGATGGTTTTGAAATTCGCCGCCTTGAAGCCGCGTAAAGCTTCGCCCCGCGGTTGCCGGGGCGGGGGGCGATGCTTGCCAACGGATGAAAAGCGCCAACGGATTTTTTGATGGAATATTTTACATCAGTTGGAGCCTTTCATCCGTTGGGCGGGGCTGGGTTGATCCGTCTCTCCGTGTCATCCGTGGTTGATGCTTTCCGGGAACGAACCGTCTTCGTTACACTTTGCCGCGCCAGGGAACGGGGAGGAGAACAAGAAGAAATATAGCAGTTCATATTGTCATTGGCGCACAAAAGTTCATGCGGAAATCTCGCGGACATTTCGTCTTCTGGCCAAGCGCCAGAGGACTGGCGCACTCCCAGACGCTTCGCGTATTGCAGGCATCATCGTGCCGCGCGCAGCGTCTTGGACTGCGGCGGCCCTCCGCCGCTTTTCCCAGAGGCATATCAAACTGTGCCCATGTTAACTAGAACTGCTATAATCAGGTTGAAATCCAGCCGGCTGCGGACCCGGGGAGTACAATTTTTCAATTTGCTGTTTTACCATTTCAACGGTTACGGCTTCGAGGCAGATGTAAGAGGGCATGACGCAACGGTCGAAACAGGGCCGATGGGGACAAACATCGTTTTGGACGACGAGGTCCAGGTTGTGATAGGGCGCAAACCACTGGGGAAGATTCGCGCCAAAGATGCAAACGACCCGTTTGCCGAGCGCGGCGGCGGCATGGGAAACGCCGGTGTCATTGCAAACCACGTAATCAACGGCGCTCACAATGCTGAAGAATTCCGTCAAGCTGCCCGGGCGATAAATCAAGGGCCCGGGCACCCATTCGCGGGGAAGTGGCGATTCCATCGGGTCGATGACGATCAACGGAATCCGGTGGCGCATGAAAGTCTGCTCGATCAGCGTGCGGAACCTTTCAATAGGCCAGCGGCGTCCGGGCGCCCGGGCGCCGGGGTGCAACAGCCAGATTTTTTGCCCGGAAGACCGTGCCGCCTGCAGCCATTCGGAAATATTTGGCGGCAGGAAGGTTTCCGGAGCCGAAAACCAGGGAAGGGCGGTGCTCCACTTTAAATCCAGCTCTTCAGCCAGTTGCCGCCAATCTTCAATGTGATGCTGGAAATAATCGCTCCGGTGGACCTTTTTTGTGAGCAATTCCCGGTAAAAACAGAGTCTGCCCAGGAAGTTCATGCCTTTTCCGATGAGGATTTGCCGGCGCCGCCACGGCAGTTCGCTCGCGTAGAAATTCCATTTTTCCATCGGGAATCCAATCCGCGCCTCCGCCCCCGTCAGGGCCATCAAGACATGGACCCGTGTGTCGGCCCAGACACTGAGCGCGGTTTGCGCCCTGATATTTTGCAGACGCTGAAGCACGGATTTCATCCCGGCGTTTTTGCTTTTCGCGGGGTTGTATTGCGTGGCCTCATCTATCCAGGGCGGATGCCAGGGGATGACCTGCTCCTCCGGCAGCAGGAGCCGAAACACGTCGCTAACCGCCGATTGACAGCAGACAAAGACGCGGTATTTCTCCTGCGCGGCCTGGATAAACGGCAGGCTCATGATGGCGTCTCCCATCATGCGCATCTCGAATATCAGCAGATTCGGCTTCGTTCCAAGTTGGCCCGGCTGCGTCCCTGTTCGCGCGACCGGTTCGACCCCAATCGCCGCTCCGGTCACTGCCGGACGGCGGCGCGAACCGGCCCGGGCTTTTTCGGGCATTGTTCCAACGGCGTAATCAACGATTTTGAAGAACCCCTTTTTCCATGTTTCTTCCCGCGTGTTGGCGGCGAGCCAGGCGCGGCCGTTGGCGCCCATTTGCCGGCGCATTTCCGGGTGGGCGTCCATTTCCAAAACCTGCCGTGCCAGTTGTTCGGCATCGCCCGGCACATGATGAAACCCGGTCTGGCCATGTTGCACGAGTTCGGTCAACCCGCCGGAGGTTGCGGCCAGCACCGGTTTGCCAAAATCATAAGCCTCATAACAGACATACGGCAGCGGATCCCACCAGATGGACGGCACAATTGAAGCGCGGGAATTCTGAATCAAAACGTCCTTTTCGTGCCCGGTGACGTAACCGCGGAATTCAATCAGCGGATTTTCCGCCGCCGCCGCCTTCACCCAGTCCGTGAGCGGGCCATCGCCGCCGATAATGAGGCGCGGCGGTTTGTTCGGCTGCAGTTGGCGCAACAAATTCCATGCGTTCACCACCACCTTCGCCCCCTTTTCCTCGATGAGGCGGGCGAGAAACAGGTAGTAATCGCCCTCGGGAGAATCCGGATCCTTGCAACGCGTGGACCAGGGATTGTAAAGCTGGAAAATGGATTCAGGCGCAACACCCGCGGAAATGAATTTTTCGCGCATGAACTTTGAAACCGCCACCCACGCCTTGATGGCGCGGAATTGCCGCGTGAGATGGAGCGTGGCCAGAAACGACGCGAGAAATGCCGTCTTGGACCGCGAGTCCTGCCAGGCGCCGTAGGAAATTTCGCGGACGAAATTTGCCGGCCAGTGCGCCGGGTCAAGCCGCCGTCCGGTCCAAAGATAACTGCTGACCGAAAACGGGCGGAAATTGTGGATGTATTGAAGGATGGGGACCTGCTGCCGCCGCGCCTCCCGGAAAACACCGCCGGAAACAACGGGAATGTAATTGTGCAAAATCCACGCCTGCGCGTCGGTTTTTTCCTGCGCTTCACGCAGACGCCGGATGGCGTGAGGATTGTAAAAAGTGAGGGCGGCCTGCTTCCAGCGCGGCGGCGCCTGCGGACCGGTCCATTCCGCGCTTTGGAAAATGGCTTCGGCAAAACCGGGGTCCTTGGAAAGAATCCGCGCGATTTCCTGCGTGGCCAACTCCTCGCCGCCACCCCCCAGGGGGCGATTAAAAATTTGGAGCAGCCGGTATGACGGGTCAGACATGGCCAAATGTGTGAAAAATCCTGCGTGAAATTAGCCCATTGCCGACGGACGCGCAAAATGAATTTTCCCCGCGCTTGGGGCGCAATTTTGACACCCGCACCACGGCAAAAGGATCACGCGGCTGGAAGCCGCGCTTACTGGCAGGCAGGATGCCTGCCTCCACAGTGGCGGCACGCTTCCCAGTGTGCCAGTGATGGCGGCTTCCAGCCGCCAGTTTGGCGCGGGGGGCCAAGTTGCACCCCAAACCTGTCTCTTGAAAAAGAACGCTCGACTTGGGCAACGAGCTTCTTAGATTGAGACGATGCGAATCGGTTTCCTGGGCACGCGCGGCATCCCGGCGTGTTATTCGGGTTTTGAAACTTTTGTTGAGCAGCTCTCCGTCCGCCTGGTGCAACGCGGGCACAGCGTGACCGTTTACAATCGCATTCCGTTCAACCGGCATGCCGAAAAAACCTTCCAGGGCGTGCGCATTGTCCGTCTTCCGACCATTCCGGCCAAGGCCACCGACACCATTGTTCATACATTTCTCAGTGTTCTGCACGCGTTGGGCAAGGGTTTCGACATCGTTTATTTCTGCGGGGTGGGAAACAGCCTGCTGTCATTTGTGCCCAGGCTTCGCGGGGCCAAAACCATCGTGAACGTTGACGGCGCGGATTTTGCCCGCGCCAAGTGGAGTGGCTTTGGGCGGTGGTGGCTGCGCCGCAGCGAGTTCTGGGCCTCACGCCTGGCGGATGCGGTCGTCGCCGACAACGGTTCGATCCAAAGGCGATACCGGGAACTTTATGACGTTGACGCGGAATTGATTCCCTACGGCGCAAACACGGTGACGCAAAATCCCGGCGAGGACTGGCTCAAAAAATTCCAGCTCACGCCGAAAAATTATTTTCTTTATGTTTCGCGCCTGACCCCGGAGAACGCGGCGGATCTGGCGATGGCGGCCCATCAGGCCAGCGGCACAAACCTTCCGCTGGTGGTCGTCGGCGACGCGCCGTACCAGCGAAAATTCATTGCCAAACTCAAGTCCATCACGGCGGAATCAAAAAATATTTTGATGACCGGTTATTTGTTCGGCGAAGCCTACCAGCAACTGAGCTTTCACGCCCGGGCCTTCCTGTTGCCCACGGCCATAGACGCGACGCGGCCGGTGCTGCTGGACCAGATGGGTTTTGGCAATTGCGTGATTGTGCGCGACACGCCGGGGAATTTGGAGGTGGTCGGGGACACGGCCATCACCTTCAGCCATTCCGACCCCGAAAAGAGCCTGGCTGCGGCCATTCAGAAGGTGGCCGCCGATGCGGCGCTGGCGGCGCGATTGGGGGAAATGGCACGGCAACGGATCCAAACCCATTACGATTGGGACGTGATTTGCACCCGTTACGAGGCGTTGTTCCAGAGATTGGTCGCGCAAAAAACCGCCTGAGCGGCTTCAGGTTGCCGCGGCGGGCCGGGGCTGGCGCTGCAGACTTTTCACCCGCCGTTGCCGCCAGCGGTCAATCGGATAATCCACCAGCCACAACAACAGGGCGGCCAGCGCGATTGCCCCGAGCAACAGCAGCCATCCCGGCGGGCTGGTCATGCCTTTTTTGCTGACCCCCGCCAGGCCAAGCAAAACCCACTTCACCAGGATGTGACAGATGTACACCGGATAGGACAGGTCGCCGACCCATTTCTGAAAACGGCTGTATTTTGTCCAGTCGAAGAGGATGGGCAGCGACAGGGCCACGAGCGCGACGCAGATGAAACTGCGGGGTGCCGCCGGCAGGAACTGGGAAAAGGCCAGTCCGCCGAACAGGGCGGCGACCATGGCGATTTTGAAGGGGCGGCTTACCAGGACTAGGAAGGCTGCCGAGTGGCGGCAGGCCAGCATCCCGAGAATGAACAGGAACAGATGAAACGGGAAGAAGAAGTAGCCCAGCAGATCGGCCAGGGCCGGATACACAAAAAGGCAGCTGGCGAAATAGGACACGAGGCTCAAGCCGGCCAGGATGACCAAATTTCTGGTCCGCCAGGAAATCAGCAACGGAACCACCAGGTAAAAAAGCAGTTCGATGCTGATGGTCCAGGATTGCGGCACAAACAGAAACCGCCAGGCGGGAACAATGCCCGACGGGTCGGCCCCCGCCGTCGGCAACCATGCCACGCTGGCCGCCGCAGTGTCCGGGCCCGGCAGATGGATTCCCTGCGCAATGTTATAGACAAAAACACAGACGGCATCCATGCCGACGACCGTCAACTGGCAAAGGCTGACGAAGAACAGTCCCCAGATCTGGCCGTGCCGCCAGGCGGTCTGCCAGAGCACGAGCCGGTCGGCGGGGTGGTGCAGGTAAAATGAGGCCGCCGCGTAAAACGCCAGGCTCAAAAGCAGGACCACATAATAGCAGGGATAAATGCGCAAAAACCGGTTGCTGATGAAAAGCCAGTAACGGTTTGGGTGGTCGGCAGTGTATTTGGTGGTCAAAATCAGCGCCATGTAAAAGCCGGAAATGATGAAAAACAGGCGCACGGCCAGATGACCACCGGTAAAGGTAAGGCCGAATATTGGCGTTGAATGTTCCGCGACCACCGCGGCGGCAAGAAGCAGGCGGAGAAGTCCCATGTCAGCGGTTCCTTTTCATTCCACCGTTCATCCCAGGGTGAACGGGCTTCATGGCCAGCCGGTTCCACCAGATGACCGTCGGTTTGGACACATCGAATCGAATGCGTTGCTCCGGGCTGGCGAGAGTGTAAATGGAATAACTCGTCGGCTGCAACGAAAAATGCCCGGCGGCCAGCCGGCGCAGGCGGTGATGCGCAATCCAGACGGGCTTGAGCGCTCGCACCCAGCGCGGCGCCATGCCCGCCGTCTCAATTTTTTCGCGGACGGCGTTCGGCTTGAAATTCATGTTCTCGCCGGTGTCGGCGAAAACGGAGGTGAAGGTGTCGCAGACGGCCATGGGCACGTGGTTTTTCATCAGGGCCACAAACCAGTGAAAATCGCCGAGATCGCGCCAGCGCGTGTCGAAGAAAAGGCCGCGTTCGTGGATGACGCTCCGGCGAAGGAAAACCGAACTGGTGAGAGCCGAAAAACGAAACCAGATGTGCTGCGGGTGCGGCACCAGTGAATGCCGGTGACACATGTATTGGCCGCGGCCATCCACGACAATCGTGCCGGCGAGGGCCACTTCAATTTCCGGATGGGCGTCAAAATAATCGCCCATGGCCCGGAGGGCGCCGGGCAGGTATTGTTCGTCGCAGTTGAGGTAGGCGAGAATGTCGCCCTGCGCGCGGCGGTAGCCGCGGTTGATGGCGTCATACATGCCGCTGTCTTTTTCAGTGAACGCTTTCACGCGCGGGTCGTGCGGCAGCCAGTCCTGCGTGCCGTCATCCGAGCAGGAATCCTGCACAATGTGCTCGAACTCCACACCCTGCTGGTCGGCCACGGAGGCGATGCACAGCTTGAGCCAGCGCGAATTGCGGAAACTGGGCGTGACGATGGAAAATTTCACGGGATAATTTTTAACACTCAGCGGCGTGGTTGGCAAATTGCTTCTCTCCCGCCCGGCCGGATGAATCCGGCGTTCTGATGCGGCAACGGTTGGGGCCGTACTGCGCGCACGCATTCCGGGGCCGTCTCTCCACGGTCAATGGTCTTTCCGACGGATCCTGATTTTAATGGCCCCGCGAACGTCGTGCCGGCTGACCAGAATGAGATAACCGCCCCCGCCGGCGCCGGACAGTTTCCAACCCAATGTTCCGGGTGCGTACTGGCGGATGGCGGACGTTACGTCCGGGTTTGCCATGCGGGGAAACAGGCTGACCTGCGCTTCAAACGAAGCCCGCACCTGACGGCCCAATTCCTCCACCTTCCTTTGCCGGATGGCTTCCCAACATTGATCCGCCGCCGCGGCCAGCGCCTGGACTCTCGCCGGTGTGATTCTTTTGTCTTTGAGCACCTGAAAGCCGTCTTGGCGCGGCCCGAGCGGGATCAAGCAGAGATGTTCCTCCAGCCAGCGCAGAGTCTCCTCCTGATACACCGGCGTGATCTTGATCGGCCAGTAATTCCCCTGGTAATCCAGCCGGTTCAAACCGGGCAGCACAATCCCCAGAGCGTCCTGAGAGCCGGAGAATTCCGTGGTGCCCGGCGGGTTCTCATAAGAAAAGAGGACTCGGGCAAGCTTTTCCCGGTCCCCGCCCGGAATATCCGTTTGCCAGAGTTCAATGGCGCGGCGGCGGGAACTCGAGGCCATGCCGCTGCGTTCATTGAATTCGATGGTGGGTTCCACCGAGATCACCAGGACCGGTCCCGCACCGTGTTTGGATACAAACGGTTGGTCCAGCCAGCCGCCGGCCAGATCGATGCGGTAAGGGATCTGGCATTTCCGGCGCAGGCTCGTGGTCGATCGTGCCGGCAGATTGGCCCGCGGATCGCGTTTCAGGACGACATACCGGATGCCCAGCCGCCGACAAAGCTGCAGCTTGGCCGGCGTGTTCCCGTCTTCATTGACCACGAAGTAGTCCGGCGAAATGCGGTCCAAGTCCTCCAGGAAATCCATGATCCCCAAACCTTTGTTGATCAAGCATGTTTTCACATGCCTTAAGGCTTCGAGCATGTATTGGCGTTCTTCCTGAGTGTTAATCGGGTAACGCCCCTTCAATTCTTTGACCGTATGATCGGAACCAATTCCCACATAAACATCCCCGTAAGCCGCCGCCGCCTCCAGAAACCGGACATGACCGCTGTGCAACATGTCGAAACAGCCGCTGACAAAGACCTTTTTCTTTCGCATAACTTTCAATCAATCGTTGGGGAGGCAGTTCATTAAAGGCGGTCCCACCAGATCACCGTGGGCTTGGGCACGTCAAAACGGACCCGCTGCGCCGGGCTGTCAAGGGTGTAAATGGAATAACTCGTCGGCTGGAGCGAGAAATGGCCGGCCGCGAGCCGACGCAACCGGTGATGCACCACCCAGACCGGGCGGAGCAGCCGCACCCACTTCGGCGCCATCGTCGCCGTCATCTCGATTTCACGCACCCCCTCAGGCGACAGGCCGAAGTTCTTGCCGGTGTCGGTAAAAACGGACGTGAAATGATCGCAGACCGCCATCAGCACTTTGTTTTTCAGCAGCGCCAGAAACCAGTGAAAATCCCCGACGGCGCGCCAGCGGGTGTCGATGAAGAGGCCGCGCTCCGCCACCACCCGCCGCCGCAGGAACACCGAACTGGTGAGGACCGAAAAACGAAACCACAGGTGCTGCGGATGCGGCACCAATGAATGACGGTGGCAGATGTATTGGCCGCGGTCGTCCACGACAATCGTGCCGGCAAGGGCCACTTCAACTTCCGGATGAGCGTCAAAGAAGTCATGCACGGCTTTGAGGGCGCCGGGGAGGTATTGTTCATCGCAGTTGAGATAGGCGAGAATGTCGCCCTGCGCGCGGCGGTAGCCGCGGTTGATGGCGTCATACATGCCGCTGTCTTTTTCAGTGAACGCTTTCACGCGCCGGTCCTGCGGCAGCCAGTCCTGCGTGCCGTCGTCCGAACAGGAGTCCTGCACGATATGCTCCACTTCAACGCCCTGCTGGTCGGCCACGGAAGCGATGCAGAGCTTGAGCCAGCGCGAATTGCGGAAACTGGGCGTGACAATGGAAAATTTCATGGCAGACCCTGGCCGCTACTCTTGTTTCCCGACATTCAGCGTCGGCAACGGCTTCCCGTGTTTGTCGAGCCAGGGCACAAGATCCTGCCGGCTGGCGACCTCGCTGCGAAGAATGGCCAGAATTAAATCGTGAGTCAGAACGGTGTTGATTTTTGGTGAATAGGTGATGGCTTCGTTTTTGCCGGGCGGTTTCACGATGAATGGCACGCGTGTGTCATGCCGGCCGTCATACGAACCGGAGGCGCCCCATGAGTGGTCGGAGCTGATGATCAGCCAGGTTTTGTCCCATTCACCGGAAGTTTCCATCGCCTGGCGGAGCTTTCCCAGTTGGAAATCGGCCAGCGCAAGATTTCCGAAGTAGCCGGTCGCTCCGGATGTGCTCCAGGAAGTGAATTCATTCTTGTCCGGCAGGTAAATGCCCGGCCCGTGCGGCGGGGGAAGATGCAGCAGAATCAAGCCGTAGATTGCGTTGGTCGCCAGTGGAAGTGATTGTCGCAGGCCACCCCGGCAGATGCTGATGTAAATCCGGTGATAATGGAATGTCCAGGCCATGCAAGCGATCTGCCGCCGCATCGCCGCGGTGAACGTTGATGCGCGGGCGGGTTCAAACGATGGAAACGCATACCACTCGCAATAATTCAAGCCATCACCGAGCACGCGATCGTAGGGGTGGTACCAGCCGACAAGGGCGGTGTTTACCCCCAACGTCTGCGCTTCGGCAAACACCGACGGCATTCTGCTCCAAGTGGTCTTCTCTTTCGTGTCGGCGAGTGTGCAATTCAGATCCGAGGAGTTCGCAATGGCGATATCCGAGATCCGCCGGCCCGAAATCAGCGCCGGCATCGAACTGATGGTGCTGTTGCCAGGGGAACAGGCATTAACACAGAAAAGCGACTCGTTGCGCAACCGGTCGAATTCCGGCAGCGACACGCTGGCCGGCCGTTGTTCAAACGCCAGGCGGTAGTCGGTGCAATCAAAAATGATCCACACCACGCGGGGATGGTCCACGCTGACCGGTACCGGCGGCTGCAAGCCCCGGTCGCCGGCGTGCTGGCTCAAGTGAATTATGGCAAGACACAACAATGTGGCTTTGCCCAGCGTTAAAAACGCCAATGGCGCCAAGATTCCCACCAGCACACCGGCAATCTTGGCAACGATGTCGTGCTGCCATACGACCAGTGCCAGAAAGACCGGGGTACAGACCATCATCACCGGCTGCTTGAAGAACACGACAACCTGGTGGGACAGGATGTTAAAGACCTGGGCCCGGCAAAAATCCATGGGAATCAGCAGCAGCGCCAGGAACGCCAGATGCAGTCCCAATCGGAGTGCGCGGTTCGGGAAACGCCGCCGGATGCACATCGCCAGCCATATCACCGCCGCCAAACCGAGGATATTCACCACCAGGGCCAGCAGCGACGGCGGCAGAACCTGAAGCCGGTTGAAGTAGCCGTAGTCCTGGTCATACAACAGGGTAAACCACGCGCCGGTAAAACACAGGTTCGCCAGCGACAACGCCACAATCCCGTCCTTGATTTTTTGCTTCAGCGGCTCCGGCAGCGGGATGGTGCCCTCGTAATGTTCCGCGGAGGCGCTCAATTTCCACCGCCCTTTCGCTTCAGACAATACATCCGGCGCTGCGTGCCCGGCAGTGCGAGCGACCGGACAATTTCAAAGTACGGCGTGCAAGCCTGTTCAAACATTGTTGCGTCCAATGTGGCATGCAACTCTTCCCGCCCGCGTGTCAGGCGGCGAAACATATCGTCCCGAGGTTCAATGAACTCAATCATAAGCAACGAATGGGTTAATTCGTAAGCCAGCCGCAGAATTTCTTCAAGCGGAATCCGTTCCGTCACCAGCAGATGGTGGATCAACGCCAGCATCAGCACGCCGTCGAACGCGCCGGTCGCGCGGTCGAGAAACGCAGGGCACTCGCCGTTCCGCCAGCCGAGCGCCGGGCTGGGGTGCGCCAGATTCACGACCAGCGGCAGAATGTTCAATTTTTGTTCGCGCGCGCGCCGCCAGATTGCGCCGGCGCACGCCGCATCCAAATCCACCGCCACCACTTCCGCGCCCGCTTGCGCCGCCAGCGCGCTGAAATGGCCGGTGTTCGCGCCGGCATCCAGCACGCGCGCCGGTTTGAACTCGCGCAACGCCTCGCTCACAAATTTTTCCTTGGCCGCAAACGCCGGGTCGTCGTAGCTGTGCGTGGCCATGTAATCCGACCACACCGAATTTTTTTGCGCGACCGGCTTGAGCGAGTCCAGCGTTCGTTCCAGACGTTTGAAAAGTGATTCGAGGATGAAGCGCGCCTTTTCCGTGTTCGCCAGCAAATGCGGCTGGTAAATTTTTTGGTCGTCCGGGCTGGCCTTGCGCGAGAGCCAGGTGGGAATTGAAACCAGCGAAAGCGTCCGCGGTTTGAACCGTTCCAGCGGCCCGCACCAGCGATAAATTTCCTCCGGCTCAAGCCC
>Ga0187872_10000894_pt1 | contig 32088 bp, 28 predicted proteins | sample June2016WEW_16_4_FD_132973 | JGI IMG/M metagenome (GOLD analysis project Ga0187872, IMG submission 132973) | Peatland microbial communities from SPRUCE experiment site at the Marcell Experimental Forest, Minnesota, USA - June2016WEW_16_40 | ecosystem: Environmental > Terrestrial > Soil >...
TAGAACTGTAGGGAGCATCAGAAAATTAGAGTGGTCTGTCTCTTTGAGTTAGGCTGAGGCGCAGGTTTCCGCCTTCGCCCGGGACAGCAGGATTTGCTCGATGATCAACAGGTCCATTGGCGTGTCCAGATTGCAAGCTCGTTCCTGGGGGATGATCCACGCACGGCAATCGGTTCCCTTGATCGAGTTCTGCTCCATGAGGACTGACCGCCTCGTGAGATAAATCGAGCCGTCACGGAGGTAAAGTTTCTCGAGTTGCTGGCGAGGCTGCCCTTCGAACGCCTCGGCGAACGGCGGGTCCGCGACCCGGCCTTCCCCGTCGATCCATTTCATTCGCGCGGGATGCCGCTCCCCTACATCCGAAAACGAAATGACGGAGTCGGCGCCGGTGCGCTCCAGCAATTCTATGGCTCCGTCGATGTCTTGTGCGAGGCGCAATGGATTGGTCGGTTGCAGCGTGAAAATCGCGTCATACTTCTCCCCGACAGCCTCCAGCTTTCGCACGACATCCTGGATGACGGGGAGAGTCGGTGTGTCGTCCTGCGCCAGCTCCGCAGGGCGCATAAACGGGACGTCGACACCTAACTTTCTTCCCACCTCCGCGATTTTCTCGTCGTCGGTAGAAAGCACGGTGCGCGTCAGCCTCCTGCTGGCCAGCGCAGCCTCCACCGTGTAAGCGAGGACGGGCTTACCGAGCAGCGGCGCGACGTTCTTCCGCGAGATGCCCTTCGACCCGCCGCGGGCGGTTATGATCCCAAGTACGCGGATGCTCATGCTGACCGTTTGCTCCCTCTTCGTAGATGTAGTGCAGCGTCTTCTGGACGTACGGCTGGAGGCTCACCAAACCATCCGCGATCCGATTTGCAACAAGCCCGTCGCCATACAACGTGCTTGCTTCATACGTCCCGTGTCTCAACTGCCGGCGAATTGCCCGAATGATCTGAGCGGCGGCGGGCGGAACCCGCGTGACATGTTGATCGGTCTCGCGTCCCTCTTGTCGATCGCCGATAAGGACTACCGGAGTCCCGAAGTAGCCCGCATCGCGGACGAAGCTGCTCGAGTTTCCAACCGCGCAGGAAACACGCGCCAACAAGTCCAGGTAGTGCTCGGGCGAAAGGTTGGTAATCGTTCGGAGCCAGTGCGGTGCGCGCCGGTCCCGGAACAAGCGGATCGCCTTACTGATGTGGTCGGCACCCGCGTCAATGTTGGGCCACAGCATGATCGTTTGAATCTGGAGCTTAGCGAGGCTCAGTAGAATCTGATCCATCTGTTGCCGCTCGCCTCCGTACGCTGTGGTCGTGGGATGAAAGACAACGAGCAAGAATGGCCGGTTGGTGTCGATGTTCGCTCCACTGCCGGTGCCGTTGACAATTTCCGACGTGGCGGCCGGGACGAGCATCCGCGCGATGTCGCTGCTCGGGCAGCCGATTCCAAGAATCGATTCGGGAGCCTCGCCCATGCGCACGAGGTAATCGGCGGATCTCTTGGTGCTCGGGAAATGATAGTGAGCGAGCTTCGTGATCGCGTGCCGGGCGCTTTCGTCGATCGAACCCGAGACCTCCCCGCCCTGGATATGCACGATGCAGATGTTCATGTAGGCCGCGGCAAGAGCGGCGGCGAGGGCTTCGTAACGGTCGCCAATCAGCACCACGACGTCGGGCTTCAGGCGTTGAAACTCGCTGGCGAACTCGACCACGGCAAAACCGAGCGATTTGGCCATGGTCGCGGGAGTCGATCCCTCGAGTTCGATGTAGATCTCGCCATCCACGACGAATCCGTCGTTTTTGACGTTCTGCACCGGATTGCCGAACCGCTCCAGCACCATCGTCCCAGCTGCGACCAGTTGGAGCTGGAGCTGTGGACGCTCCACGAGCGAGCGCAAGACCGGCTTGAGACGCCCGTAATTGGCGCGATCCACGAGCACTACGCACACTTTTCGCTTTTTGTCCGTATCCACCTTCGCTCCTGCAGTCTGGAAACCGTTGTTCATAGGGCCTTATTGGCGCTCCGTGTTCTCAGTTCACACGACGTCAGCAAATCGAGATTCCACTTTCCTGAAGTACAGCGCGCCGCCGATCACAAATGCTACGGTGGCCAAAGACGAGACGAAGATCACAGGCCCGGGGGCCGTGTGAGTTCCAAGCAGGGCCCAGCGAATGCCGTCTATCACTCCGACCATAGGATTGAGCGCATAGAGCGTTCTCCAGCGCGCGGGCAACATGCTGGTCGGATAGGCGATCGGCGATGCAAACATCCAGAACTGAAGCAAGAAGGGAACCACATACCGGATATCGCGATATTTTACGTTCAGAGCAGATAGCCACAGACCCACGCCCAAGGAGGCAAGAACAGCGAGCAGGACAAACAGCGGCAGGTACACCACATGTGCAGTCGGCAAGCGCCGGTAATAAAGCATCACCACGCCCAGAACCCCACTGGCAATAGCAAAATCCACCGTGGCTGCAATGACCGTCGCCAGGGGGATTGCCAATCGCGGGAAGTAAACCTTGGTGATGAGGTTCGCGCTTGCCACAACGCTGTTCGATGACTGTAGAACTGCGGTGTTAAAGAAAGTCCACGGTACGAGCGCCGCAAAGCTGAAGAGCGGATACGGGATCCCGTCCGATGGCACTTTGGCGAGCCGGCCAAAAAAAAGACTGAAGATCAGCATCGTCAAGAGGGGCTGAAGGATGGCCCAGGACGCGCCCAGAGCAGCTTCCTTGTAACGAACCTTGATGTCGCGCCAGGCAAGGAAGTAGAGCAATTCACGATATTCCCAGAGCTCCTTGAGCCGCAGCTCCGTCCACCCACGAATCGGCTCAATCACCAGCAGCGGAGTTGGGTTGACCTGCTCGGCACCGGGTTGCGCGGGAATGACGACAGGCGTTGTGGTCATTGTGGCATCACCGGTTCCGGTTGACTCGCGGCGAGTATCTGTTTGCAGTCGAGCCGGCGAATCGCGAACAGATCCATGCCCGGAAGGTTGATTCCGGATTCAGTGCACAGCGAAAAGTGAAATCCCAACTGACGCAAAACCTTGATTACGCTTCCGTTAAAGGAATCGGCCTTCCCGTAGGGATAGCTGAACGGCCACTGTGACTGCGAGGCCAGATTCCTCTGAATGAGGTCCCAGCACGTTGTGAGGTCCTGCTTCAATTCTTCGTCGCCGAGTGTCGCGAGAGGTCTGTGCTCGTTCGAGTGGCCGCCCATCGCCATGCCGGCCTGCTGCATCTCGCGAGCTTGGGACCAACTTAGGTACAGATCGGCGGCGAACTCATGTTCGCCGCCAATACACTTCACGAAGAGCGCTCGGACCGCCTCGTCGCGGCAGCTGGGCGGCAAGACGAAATTGAACAAGTACTTGAACCGGGCGACCTCCAGCGTGTCCAGCGGATAGGTGTGCTGGCTTACAGCTGAATCGATTTGCATCTCGAGCTGTTCGTCGAACCCTGAGGTCTTGATAACCTCCATGAACATCGCTCGATACCGCTCAAAACCGAGGCCCGCCGTTAGGAAGTGGTTCATGTGGACCGGCACGACCCTGTGCTCTTCCAGGCACGACGTGATCAGAAAGAAAACGCCCTGGATCCCATTGTCTTCGAGGATCGGGGTGACGTCGGCGTAATGCTCCTTGAGGCCGTCGTCGAACGTCATGAGGCAAAGATCACGGCGCGGATGATAGGTGCCGTTCAGGAATTCGAGCGCGGAGTTCACTGTCGCCATCTCGAAGGCGTCGGGAAGGGATTTCACCTGCTGGCAAAAATCATCCAGCAACATGCCTTTGATCCGCCGAAAACGCGTGCGGGGCAGATCGCGCACGTAGTGATATGTCGAAACGTATAGCTGGGGTTGGCTCATGAATTTTTTGCCTGTTTGGTTTAGGGACTGAAACGTCAGTTGGGTCGGTCTTGATCGGAATCGGACTTGGTCCAATACCAGGGGCATTCGACATCTTCGGAACCTGGAGACTTGCCGTCGCGCAGGAAAATGGCACTCATGATGCCCCCGCCTTTTCCATCGAGCGGCTGGAATCGGGAAGGAATGAAAGAGCCATCGGCGTGAGATTGCGCGCCACGGAAACCCAGCTCCTGAAGCCACTTTCGTGTTTCGCCGTGATAGCCGTAAAAGTCAGCGCCCATGGCTCCGACGCGGTCCAGCTCCCCGACAAAGGAGCCGAACAACGCCTCCGCGTTCGCGGATGACACCGGCAGGAACTCGACAAGACGCCCAATCAGATCGACTTCCTTCCGTCCGTGCGGGGTTTCCGTGCGGATGGTTTCGAGACGCCATACCGCCAAGCCCGTTCTTTTGCCCTCCGACACAGTGAGGAAGCGGTAGTCGAAAACGGGATGGTTGCGGTAGCGCCAAATCAGAAAATCGGAATCGCGCGCGGCCCCAATCGTTCGAGCGGCGTGCTCGGGCCAATCGACTGCGTCCCAGGTGGATGGCAACGAATGACCCATCTGAAGAGGACTCACCGGAAGTTCCGGCAATTCGAACGCGGAAATCAGATTCTCTGCACGTTCATCGGACCAATCCGGATAGGCCAGACTAAGCGCGCACGCCATCCTCTCGCCCTGGTGAGGCATCACCAGGAAATGGCGCGGGATTTCCGGCAAGACTTGGCCGCGAAGCACTTGATAGATAGCAACGGTGGCCGGATTGATCCCAAATGCGACAACGGCGGAAAATTCAGGCTTGCGAAACGAACTCAAGAGCTGCAGGGCCATCGCGCCCTTACGATGATCGGTGCGAATGACGTAGTTGACGATCCACACGGCTTTCGAGGCTTGCCCGAACCGGTTCAGTGTAAAGGGAATTCCGCCGAGGATGCCGACGAGTTCATCGCCGTGCAGAGCCAGGGAAAAGCTGTAGCTATCCGGATCCCAATGGCCCGGCCGGTGAAAGCTCCAGTCGAAGAGGGCCCGATCCCGCGTGTACACGTGGTTCTTGGCCCAGTGCTCGTGCAAGAAATCGCTGATGCGCGGATATTCACCGAGGTTCGCGAATCGAAATTCAACACCCATTGGAAGACCCACCTTCTTTAGTCTTTTCTTCAACTAACGCTGCGGTCAGCTCGATGGACAGCAGTTGCTCGATCTCTTCGGGAGAAAACTGCACGCCGAATTCCTGTTCGAGAGCCACGACGAAGCTCAAATGGTGCAAGGAATCCCAGCTCTCAATCGTGTCCGGCGAAGAGCCAGGTCCCATACCAGATTCAGGAACCTGAAACACATCGGCGGCCAGCGCCAAAACTCTAGGAAGCACGCGCTTGTTCTGCGCGGTAGGAACCATTTGTGACATGCAGTCGGATCCATTCTGGATAGGGGATAGTTGCTTCTTCGAGGTTCAGAGACCAAAGCGTCCGGCCGTCTTCCGTCGCAACCGGCTGGAACTGATGAGAAGAATAAATCTCGCCGGCCGGCGTATTTTTTTTCGTCGGGAGAAACCAGCCGCGCAGAAAAGTGGCGCCGTTATTCCTGCTGGTCTCGGCGAGAAATCCCAGCATTGCCGTTTCCACCGTTCTTCCAATTACGCGGCAACTGAGCAAAAGAGTGTCGATTTCGCAGACATCGCCATCCATGCGGGTAACGAGTACGCCCACAATCCCGTTGTCGCCGAAGCGATCCCTGACTCGAACGGAATAGACGCTCCAATTGGGTTGTGACGCGAACTCCTCGATCTGCTGCTCCGTGTAGCGCCGCGTGGTGACATTGAATTGGTTGGTCTTCTGGGTCAACTGAGCCACACGAGCGAGAGTCTCGCGAGTCACGGGAGCGATGTGGACTTCCTGGTCGAGTGATCGATAGAAATCCTCCAGGGAGCCGACGCTCTGGGCAAGCTCGGAGCGCTTTCTCTGGTCGTGATAGAGGCGTGTGTGTTCCCGATCCTCTGCGGAAAGCGTAAGCCGCTCGAAGTAGGGACATTCCCGCAACGTCCGCGCGAACCCCTGCGCGTGGTCCGGCAGCGGAATCACTTTGACCTCTGGCATCTCAGAGCGGACGCGCTCTCGCTCGACCGGATTGTCGTCCAAGAACGCGATCGCGTCGGTGCCGAGGTTCAATTCGGCGGCGATTTCGCGAAGATTCTGCGCCTTGTCCTGCCAATTGATTCGGAAGGCCGCAAAGTGTTCCGGACGCAGGAGCATGCCGGGATGGTTTTGCAGAGCGACCATCGCTTCGTCAGGGTTGTTCTTGCTGCAGACGGCCAGGAGGATGCCGCGCTGATACAGGTCCAAGATGGCGCGCTGGAGCGAACGATACAGCGCACCCGGGTATTCCGGGCCGACCTGTATGTTTTCGATTCCTTCTTCCCCGAGTACACCGCCCCACAAAGTATTGTCAAGATCGACCGCCAGCACTTTGCAAACCACGCCGGTCAACGGATGAATGAACTTCATCCATTCGGACACCATCGGAAGAAGGCTGTCCGTTGCGAATGGCATGCGCATCGTCAGCCATTTGCTTTCGTCATGCCAGCGCGCGCGGCCGTGCTGCGCCACCAGGCCATCGTAATCCAACACATAGACTCCGCGATGCTCGCGGCAGATGGTCCTGAGATCGGTATTTGCTTGTTCGATCGCGGCCAGTTGCCCGTTCGTTCCCTGAGCTTCGAGCACACCTTGGCTGGCCATCGGTTTTTCGAAGTTGTGAATCACCAGTGAGGCATTACTGCGGTCACGGAACGTCCGAACCAATGCCGACAAAGACTCTCGCACGCGGTCAATTGCCTGCCGAATCTCGGCCTCGCCCAGATCGGCATGGTTTTCCCAGATTTCGGGCAGAATGTCGCGCGTCTGGACCGCCAGCACAACGATGTCCGGATTGAAGGAGTACAGCCCGCTATCCGGATCCAAAATCTCCTGCGCGTAGGAATTGAACTGCCCGACTTGGACGGCAGGATCGATCCCGGAAACCAGGGCCGCGCTGCGCAGGATCGGAATGAGTGGCTCTAGAGTCATGGAGCGCAAGAAACTAATCCGGCATGTCGCAGCCGGCAAGTGACCTCGCAGGCGCTCGTAGCACGACAAAACATATCCAGCCGCCGCCGCCTTTCCTTCGCGACGCCACAAGTCACCCAAACGCAGGTAAGCCTCCGTCCAACGGCTCTCGTCGAGGAGCCCGTCAATCTGTGCGCGTAACTCTTTGAGTTGGGACAAGTCAGGGAACCCCTTACATCTGGAAGCCGCCGCACACGGGAATCTCAGCGCCGCTGACGAAGTCGCCTGCGCTGGTGCAGAGCGCCGAAACGACGGCCGCAATCTCGGCAGCCGACGCCAGTCGCCGGAGCGGCGTCTGCATCGCCTGCACTTTTCGCATCCGTTCCGACAGTCCCGCGATCGACTCTGTTTCGACCAATCCCGGCGACACCATGTTGACGCGAATGCCGTGGGGTCCGAGTTCGGCTGCGAGGCAGCGCGTCATCGCCTGCATCGCCGCCTTGGCCAGGAGGAAGCTGCTCCAGTTTGCCGGCGGCGTATTGTGAGTGAAAACCGAACCGATGTTGATGATGCGCCCTGATTTCTGCTCGATCATTCCGGGAATCACGGCCTGACAACAATGAAACGCGCCACGAACGTGCACGTCGAGCTTCGACTGAATCTCTTCCCACGTCGTCTGCATGAAAGGGCGCGGCTCGGGCAGGCTGCCGGCGTTGTTGATCAGGATACTCACAGGACGATTGAATTCTTGGCAGGCCTTCTGGACGGCTTCCTTCACCGAGGTTCGGTCCGTGATGTCCGCTTGCAGGGGGATTGCTCGCCCACCACTGGACTGGATCGAAGCACAGACGTACTCGGCGGCGGCGGCGCTCGTTCGGTAATTCACCACGACCATGGCGCCAGCCTGAGCCAGCGACGAAGCTATCGTGGCGCCAAGGCCCCTCGCCCCGCCGCTCACGAAAGCTACGCGCTCGGTTATGGGAAGTTCCTGAACCTGCTGACGTTCTTCGAGAGCAGTCACCGTGCCTTCGCCTTCCATAACCACCTTCCCGTCTTGATTTGTCGCCTTGGCCTCAATCGTCAGCGTCCGCGAGCCGCTTGATTTGTGCGTCACTTTGAGCGTGACCTCAATTCGGTCGCCGATGAAAACGGGCGCCGGCCAGCGCAGAGTCTGCTGGCTCCAGAGCGCTCCCGGCCCCGGGCACCGCATTCCGATCAGCGCCGACACATAGTTTGCAATGAGCATGCCGTGAACGACGCGGCGCTGAAAGTGCGTGCGTGCCGCAAATTGCTCGTCCATGTGCAGTGGATTGCGATCGCCGCTCAGCCTTGCGAAAGCTTCCACGTCCTCTGGCACAATTGTTTTCGAGAACTGAACTTCATCTCCCGGCTGGATTTTCTCGAAATCCACGAACTGGACTGGCAGCGCCGTCTCTCTGCCACCCGGAAGTACGACAATGTTCGCTTGGCTCATCGACGCTCGGGAAGGTGCGGCACAACCTCTTCGCTCAGGTCCGCCTCGCTCAGCATCTCACCCGCGGCAACGGCTCGCCGCAAGCGCCGCCCGATGACAGAGGACAACTTGTCCGCCGGGATCCCTGTCCCCGGCTTCTTTACGGTCAGGCACTCGGGGGTGAGCACTGCCCCACTCGGAAGGTCCACATGGACGACGATGCTCTTTGTGAAGAGCTGGCGGACAGGAGCCATTTCAGCGGCCATCTTGTCCTTGTCCACCGCATGGATTCTCATCCTCTCGATGAATCGCACGCCCTCGACCAGTGTCGCGAGCTCCCCGGTCGTGATTGAAGCCACTACGTCCGGACCGAAACACTCCCGGCTAAGGGTCCCGTGCATCTCCAGCACTTCGATTCCCAGGGTCGCGGCTGCCAGTCCGGGAAAGATCGTTCCGGAGTGGTCCGAGAGCCCAACGGCACATCCATACCGCTCCCGATACTGCGGGATCATGTTCAGGCCGACTTTTTCAGGAGGGCACGGGTACATCGAGGTACACTGCAACACCGCAAGCGGGATTCGCGCCCGCTGAACGCGGGACACGGCGGCATCAATCTCGTCGATCGTGCTCATTCCGCTGGAGAGCATGATCGGAAGGCGCGTGTCGATCAGGTAGTCGAAGAGCCGTGCATTCGTGACTTCGCCCGACGCGACCTTCCATGCGCGAACGCCGATGCGCATGAGCATTTCCGCCGCCTCGATTGAGAACGGCGAGCTGAGAAACTCGATTCCCTTCTCTTCCGCGTGGCGCTTCAGGCCGAGCCACTGTTCCTCGGTGAACTCCATCCTTCTCCAGTAGGCATATCGCGACGCATCCTGGAAGCTGAAACGAACTCGCCAGGGCTCGCTTGGCGTGCTTTCGGCCGCGGCAATGTGAGTCTGGAACTTGACTGCATCGGCGCCCGCTTTCGAGATCGCGTCAATGTAGGCGTGAGCCGACCCCAGACTTCCATCGTGAGCCTGGGCGACTTCCGCGACGACAAAACAACGCTTTGAATCGAACTGCACGATCAGGCGCCCACCGCAGCCGCTTTTGATTTGGTCTTGTTCAACACGATCTGCCATTCTTCGCTCGGCTGGTATTCCGGAACGATCTCGCACATATGCAACAAGATGCCGCCTCTGTTTCTCTCCGCTACTAGAGTTCGCAACTCGGCCATCCACCGCTCCATAAACTCGCGCTGCACAGTGAGACCGGAAAAGATCATGATTTTTTCGTGACGGGTTGGCTGCACCTGGTCGCTTTCGGTTGCAAGCTCTTCGTAGAGCTTTTCTCCTGGACGCAGACCGACGAACCGGATCGGAATGTCGACATCGGGTTCATGACCCGTGAGCCGAATCATGTTGCGCGCCAGATCCAGGATCCGCACCGGCTCGCCCATATCGAGGACGAATACCTCTGATCCCTGGCCCATTATCGAAGCTTGCAGCACGAGCTGTACGGCTTCCGGAATCGTCATGAAGTAGCGGCGCATTTCTGGATGCGTCACCGTCACCGGCCCACCGTTCACAATCTGGGCCTTAAAGATGGGCACCACGCTGCCGTTGCTTCCCAACACGTTGCCAAAGCGAACCGACACGAACCGCGTGGCACCCTGATCGGACCTTGGCATGGAGGAAACCACCAGTTCGGAAACTCGCTTGGTCAAACCCATGATGTTCGTCGGGTTGACCGCCTTGTCCGACGAAATCATCACGAATTCCTTGACGCCGTTTCGATAGCCCGCCTCGACCATGTTGTAGAGGCCGATCACATTGTTCGTGACCGCCTCGATCAGGTTGTGCTCCATCATCGGCACGTGCTTGTATGCCGCTGCGTGATATATCGCGGTGACCCCGTATTGGCGTACCACTTCCTCCATCCGTTCGTAGTCTCGAATGTCTCCGATGACCGGACAAACCTTTACGGAGGAATATTTCCCGCTCAATTCCATTTCAATCTTAAAGAGATCACTTTCTGCCTGATCGAGAGCCACGAGACACTTCGGTTCGAACGGAAGCAGCTGGCGACACAGTTCCGACCCAATCGATCCGCCGGCACCCGTGACCATCACCGAGCGCCCCATCACGGACTGCCGGATGCGCTCGTGTTCCAGGTTGACTGGTTCGCGTCCAAGTAAGTCTTCCAGCGCAATTTCCCGGATCTGGCTCACGCGCACCTTGCCGGAAAGCAACTCACCGAGACCGGGGATTGTCTTGCAGGGAACTCCAGTGGTGCGGCAGTTCGCCAATGCCTCCGACATTTTTCTACCTGAAGTGGACGGCATCGCGATTACGATTTCGTCGACGCCGGGCGATTGATGCCGGTAGCGCTCGACGATGCGCACGGCGTCCCGCCCGCGACCCAGCACGCGTACGCCGAGGAGAGTCGCATGCCGTTTGTGCGGGTCATCATCCAGAAACCCAATGATGTGGTACTGAAGGCTCTGACTCGAGCGAATCTCGCGGACCAGATTGAGGCCCGCCGCGCCGGCGCCGTAAATTAACAGGCCTTTGGTGCGATTCTTCGCCGTGGCTTCGTGAAGAATCATCTCGTGAGAAAGCCGGACGCCGAACCGGGCGCCGGCGCAGGCCAGGAAGCACAGCAGAAAGTCGATCACGTACACCGAGCGCGGGAATTGCGGGCCAATCACCGCCTCCGCCGCCACAGTAAACAGGAGGGACCCTGTGACGTTAGCGCCGAGAATCCTCGCGAGGTCAACGATTCCCGTGAAACGCCACCAGCCATTGTCGTTTCCGATGTAATGGAAGACGGCCATTTTCATGAAGATGGCGATCGCGATGCCGAGCAGCAACCGGTGCATCTCGGTTCCAGGGATCGAAAAATCGAATCGCAACCAGAACGCCATAGTGACCGAAACCGCGATCACTGAAATGTGCCACAACTGGACAAACACAAACCGGTGGGCGCGGACGAGCCTCTTCAGGGCGCGGACGGTGCCGGCCGACATGTTTGCGTTCACAAGGCGCCGCCGCAGTTGCGCTGCCAGTTGGTCGCCGTTGAGTGATATTCGAAACATCGCGTTTACCGGTTCAGGACTTAGTTCGCTTGAAAAACAATGACGACGCTGGCCTGTGTGACGACGGGGACTCCGTCGACCATGGCAGGTTTGTAGCGCCAAGTCTGCACGGCGTCGATGGCGGCTGACGCCAGCAGCGACGGCCCCTTCGTCACCGTGACGTCGCGCACCGCACCGTTGGTGTCAATCGTGAAGCTCACTTCGACGGATCCCGACACACGTGCCTCTCTTGCGGACTTGGGATAATCAGGGTCTTTTTTCGAGATCAGTTGGGCCATCTCGGTCACGCCGCCCTGGTGGGGCGCATTTGACGACGCAGGTACCATTGGCCCGGAGTCAAGCGCGATTGGCTCAGGAATCCAGCTGGGGCCCGGCTTCGGACCCGTAGGTGGCGGTTCTGTCTGAGAGGCAACGACCGGACGCCTTTCCGGAGACGTCGCTCCGGCCGCCGGGAGCACGGGATTCTTGGAGGCCACAGGTCGAACGGGTGAAAGCGGCTCCGTTCTGACGGTGACGATTGGACGTCTCGCTGCGGGTTTCGCGCTGACGGTCGCTGACGGGCTCTTTGAAGCTCTGGGCTGAGCTGCTGGCGGCGCCTGTACTTTGGCGGCGACGATCGGGTGCCTCTCGGCTGGTCTTGTTTCATTAATCACCGGTATGAGACTCTTTGAGATCACACTCGACGGGGGCTGCGACTTGACCGTTCGTGCGGGAATCGCCGGGATGTTGGACGGCACCGTGAGAACTGGCTGTCCCTTCAAATCGGGCATCGTTACCGGCTCCGGAGCCAACGGAAGGGGCGGTTGCGAGCCCGTCTGACCCGCCGCCGGTGGAAGGGCGGTCGACAGTTCAGGCGTGGATGGCAACACGCCGCCCACGGTCCGCACGGACTCACTGACCGGCTCGGGCGAATCGAGACTGTCCACTTCGAGTCGCAACACGACTTCTTCCGTAATCGGTGAATAGACAATGGCTCCGCCACGTAGGTCGGATGCATCCAGGTCAATGGTCTTGTGCATCCCGCCATCCGTCACGACCAGACGTCCTTTTGTAGCCTTCAGGAGAGCGGGCGATTCGGGATTCCAAGTCAGCCGCCACGCGGCTCCGCTCTGCTCCAGCTTCAATCCCAGCCGCACATCGCTCGAATCTGTAGAAATGGTCTGAGGTAGTGAACGGGGTGCCGATGTGCCGCGGAATTGGAGGAACCCGGTGACGAGAAGCGCTGCGACGCCCACAGAGGCGATGCTCCATTTCAAAACGCTCAAGCCCTTCAAGTCGGTCTTCGGCCTCGCCGGTGTTTCCTCCCCTTCGAAGGCCAGCTCCCTTGGCGCAACCGCCGGAGGTCGTATTTCGGAAACGTGCGGCTGACCTGCGGTTCTTCGCTTCGAAAGTTCGTTGCGGTTGAATAGCGTTTGAGGGGACTGCCACAACACGGTTTCGCCACGCGTCAGGTGAAGAACTGCCTTGCTCGTCGCCCCACCCACCCCAGCGTCGATCAAGAGAAAAACCCGCTCCGAATCCACTGGATCGGCAGCAGGTGGAGTCGTCGCTTGCGGTGAGAGCTTCGATCCTTCCAGGTCTGTGCCGATCACGTCGGCCACCTTGCGGTTGGTGTCCGCCGCCAAAGCGGCCAAATCATCGTTAGTCAAGAGGACGGTTTGCGGCGTGCACGTGCGGTACAGTCCTATGAGCGACAGCCGGCTGTGGCCGGGGCGCCAACGATTCATGAGCGATTCCATTCGCCCACGGTCCGCAAAGGGTGAATCGGATATCCCCCGTTCGGGCGTTAGAGGCTCGTAATGCTCCACGATCAGCGTGAGGCCCCTACTTCGGTTTGCCCGGCCCAAGAGGAAACCACCGGCCATCTTTCCCCTGGCCCGCATCGCATCTCGCTCCAGAAGCTCGATGACGTTCAGGTGGAAATCGACCGCGATCGCTTCCTCGAGAAATTCCCATCGGAAGAAGGCTCCGGCGGCCCGCTCAGGAAGTCCAGCGGCGGTTGTCGGCTTTGCGCTCATTAAATTGGAGGGAGGCTCAAGTATGTTTCGATCAATAGCGCGTAAGAATGACCAGCCCCGTGGTTATGGCGCCCGCGCTGGCGGCTTGGCCGTACGCCTTAAGTGTGCTGGAGGGTACGACGATAATGTCACCGGGCTTCAACAACCGATCCTCATCTCTGCCGGTCATCACCCTCTTCAAATCGATCGCGGCGACCTTCTTATAGAGCCCCTGTGAATCTAGACGCATGATCTGGCTGTGACCGGGAGAAGCAACTTTTGTCAGACCACCCGCCGCGGCCAGTACCTGCATGACGGAGATCGAATCCTGGCTTACTAACTCCACGGCGCCAGGGCGGGAGACCTCTCCAATGATGTAGACCAGTCGCTGCTTCGTGGAAACTGAAATAACGTCATTGGGCCGAATCTCAAGGTTGGACGCAGCAGTACTTGGATCGAGGACTTCGCTTAGCTTCAGTTCAATGCTGCTGCGGTCGCCCGTCGGGTCCAAATGGGCTCCGGGCAGCGGAATCGGCCCAGACTCGACCGGACGCGACACGATCAGGGTCGGGCCTGGAGCATCCGGGCCAGCCGCCAGCATCAGGACTTCCAGCAGAGTCTTTGGACCTTCGAGCTGATACGTGCCGGGTTTGTGTATGGCTCCTGCGACCGTGACTGGCTGGCTGCGAAAATCTGAGACGTATACCGTGACCTCGGGATCGCGGATGTAGCGCTTCAAGCCGACGGTCAGTGTTTGTTCCAACTGTTCCGCCGTTAATCCGGCCGCGTGGACCTTGCCTACCATCGGCAGATCGAGCTCGCCCGTGCTGCTCACACGCCAGGTCTTGCTGATCTCATCCGAATTTATGGCCATGATTGTTACGCTATCATCCGGGCCAATCACGACGCCCGAACTCGGCGGTGTCGAATTGACGTTGCTAACGGGATTTGTGACAGCATTCGTTTGCGCAACGCAACTCGGAACGAGTCCCAGACACAACAAAAACGCCAACGCTAGTCTCCTCGTCCTCATCGCGTCCCGCCCTGCGCAACGCGCGCCCTTCTCTCGGGATTCCAGGACCGATCGAGCGCCACCCTTCGCGTCTTGAACTGCGTGACGATTTCCCGCACCGAGCGCGCCACGTAGTTCAACTCTTCTTCCGTCATCGAAGGATAGAGTGGAAGTGACACGAGACGTGGATAGAGAGCGAGGCAACGCGGGCATTGATTCTCGGGCAAATCCGCCCGGTCCTTGAAAAATGGGTGCAGAGGGATCGGAATGAAGTGAACGCTCGCTCCAATATTCCTGGCCCGCAATTCCGACATGAACTGCGACCGGTCGATGCTCAATTGGTCGAGATTGAGCCGCAATGCATACAGGTGCCACGCATGGTGGCCGTCTTTAGCGGGTTCAGGCAGCTCCAGCTCTTCCATGCCGGCAAACGCTTGATGATAGACACCCGCGTAGTACGTCCTTCGTTCGATAAAGCGATCAAGCTTCCGTAGCTGGTGGATTCCAACGGCTGACTGCAGATCGCTGAGGTTGTATTTGAAACCCGTTTCGAGCACTTCGTAATACCAGCTTCCATCCTCTCGATACCGATTCCACGCGTCGCGGCTGATTCCGTGCAGCGTGAGCATCTTGATGCGGTCGGCGAGCTCCTTGCTGTTCGTCGTCACCATGCCGCCTTCACCGGTCGTCAGATTCTTCGTCGCGTAGAAACTGAAACACACGGCGTCACTCGGAAACTCTCCCGAGCCGATCTTGTGCCCACGATAGACGGTGCCTGCCGCATGCGCCGCATCCTCGACCACGAAGAGACGATGCTGTTTCGCGAGTTTCCAAATCGAATCCATGTCGCACGGTGCACCACCAAGGTGCACGGGGATGATCGCTTTCGTCCGTTGAGTGATCCGCTCGGCGATCGATGCGGGATCGATGTTGCCGTCCGGTCCGATATCAGCCAGCACGGGCGTTGCCCCGACGTGGATGATGACGCTCACCGTCGCGCAGAACGTCAGCGGCGTCGTGATCACCTCGTCGCCCGGGCCAATACCCAGCGCGGCCAGCGCCAAATGAAGAGCAGCCGTGCAGGAGTTCACTGCCAGGGCGTGCTTGGCGCCGACGTAGGCCTTGAATTCCCTCTCGAATTGGGCCGTCCGCACGCCAGTCGTCAGCCATCCCGAGCGAAGCGTGCTGACGACTTCACCAATTTCGGCGTCGTCGATTTCCGGGCGGTTGAAAGGTATGAAGGCTTGTTCGCTCATTTCGAATCTTCCGGGGCTGCAACCCTAATGTTTTTGATGTCGAATGCTCTGGGAAACAGCGCGCATTTGACTGTCTGCATCACGACTTTCAGATCCAGCCAGAATGAGCGTCTTTCTAGGTACTCGAGATTCAACTCCAGCTTGGCCGGCAAAACGCTTTCTCTATAGTAGCGGATCGGATCGGAAGCTCTTGCCAGCAGTTCCTCTTCGTTGCGATACGCAATGGACGCGGGGTCCGTGATTCCAGGCCGGACGCGAAGGACGGAACGCCACACGGGCTGGCTGCAATCGACAAACTCAGGCACTTCCGGCCGAGGGCCAACCAGACTCATCTCGCCTACCACCACGTTCCACAGCTGGGGCAGCTCATCCAACTTGAACTTCCTCAGGAATCGGCCGACTCGCGTAATACGAGAGTCACCGCGAGCCGTGATCGATGGGCCAGATTGACCGCGCCGCATCGTCCGAAACTTCCGCAGCCGAAACAGCTTCCCGTCTCGTCCCACCCGCACCTGTGCGAAGAGGATTGGCGCCCCGGTTTCCAGAAGAATGGACGCGGCGATCACGAGCAGTGCGGGCGACAGAACGAGCAGCGCGAGCGCGGAAAGAGAACTGTCCAGCAATTGGCTTCCGGACCGGCAACTCAATCGGCAAACAACGTCGTCACTGGCTTCGGCGTTTGAAATGGGCTTGAGAGAATGCAGATTTGCGACTCATTCCGGTCTAGGACGAGGGCGAAAAGTACTCGTAGCCGCCGTACCCATAGCCATAACCGTATCGCCCCATGCTCTTGACGTCCCATGCGTTCAGAATTGTTCCGAGCAACGGTATTCCGTCGTCCGTTAGTCGCCGCTTGGCGGCCATCGCGGCGTCGCGGCTCGTTTTGCCGGCGCGAAACACGAGGATGGCGGCGTCGGCGAGACGTCCCAGGATGCGTGCGTCCGCTATATCCAGCATGGGCGGCGTATCGATCAAGATCTGGTCGAATTCGCAGCGAAAACGCTGAAGTAATTCCATCATGCGATGGGAATACAAAAGGTTCGAGATGCTGGTCGTGCTCGGACCGCTCGTCAGCACGCAGAGGTCCGGCAGTTCCGTGCGCTTCACGAGAGCCTCAAGGGGACTGTCTCGCAGCGATGTTTTCTCGCGCAAGAGGTCGCTCAGCCCCCAATCATTCGGCAGGTTGAATACTTCGTTGAGCCGAGGCTTTCGCATGTCTCCGTCGATCAGCAGGACCTTTTGATTGATCTCGGCCAATGCAATGCCAAGATTGCTCACGATCGTCGTTTTTCCCTCGCCGCGAGTCGCACTGCTGACCAAGATAACGCGCGAGGTCGCCCCGTTTTCGGCAGAGTAGAGGATGGACGTTACCGCACTCCGGAAGGACTCGGCGATCGTGGACGATTTGTCGCGCCAGGTCGCCAGCTCTACAGCCCCGGTCTGAGAACTCGATTGAGACGCTTCCGCGGACGGCACAACCGTGACTCTCGACACCTTTCCATATCTGTTGCCCGAAGCCAGACTTCTTTCGGGGATCACACCAAGTTCGGGCAGTTTCAGATGAGCTGCCATCTCGCCCGGCGACTTGAAGCTGCGATCCAGGTTCTCCAATATCAGCACGATGGTCAATCCAGTCATGAGGCCGGCCATGGAACCTAGCAGGGTGTTCCACCGCCAGTTGGGCCGGATCGTATGCGGGGGCCGCTGCGCAGCGTCGATAATTCGGATGTTGCTGCCGCGCATCGCTGTTGCAATGTCGGCCTCCCTCGCCTTCTGCAACAACGTGTCGTAGAGCTGCCGGTTGGTGTCGACGTCACGTTCCAGGATATTGTAACTTATACTTTTTTGCGTCTGTTCGGAAACAACCTGGGCCTGCTGCCGATAGGCGGCCGTCAACAGATTCTCTCTCATCACAGCGGCTTGATACTCGTTACGGACCCGGGCGAGGATGTTGTCCCGCTCCTTACTGAAAGTCGCTTCCAATTGATCGATCTGGGCCTGGACGCGCTTCACCTTCGGGTGCTCGGGCGTGTATTCGGATTCCAGTTCCGCGAGCTGCCTCCTCAGGTCGGCCAATTGCGCTTGATACTCGCTCAGGCGAGCGTTGTCGATCACCTGAGGCACGGAGTCCGCCGTCGCGGACAACGCGATGCGATACGCGGACTGTTTTGCAATCCGCTCCGATTGTGCGGCGGATAACGAGTCTTGGATTTGCTTGAGCTTGTCCTGCTCCACGCTCTCCTTATCGCCGGTAAACATCAGGTTCGAGGCGCGTCCGTAGGCTTGCAACTGGTCTTCGGAATTCTGCAGCTTCGCTCGCGTGTCGTCGAGTTCCTGAGCTAGATACTGCCGCGCGTGGTTGATGGCGTCCCATCGGGCCTGGAAATTCGAATCGATGTATTCGTTCGCGAGGGCGTTCGCATATTCGGCGGCGATCCGGGGATCGATCGAATCACACATGACCTCGACGATACGTGTGTCCGGCTCTATGCGGACCTTCACCTGCGGAAACGGCAGGGCCGTTGGGTGCGTCGCAGAAGAATTCGCGTCGTGTCCGAAAAGACGGCGCAACGAAGCGAGTCTGGACTGCTGAATTGTTCCTTGCAGCCCCCCTTTGCCCAGTCTTGCCAGGGCCCGCCACTGGAGTGTGCGGCTCTGCAGAATCGCCGCTTGAGTGGGAAGATACGTTTCCGGCGACGCGGTGGCGTTATTCTGATCTCCAACCTGCAGGCTGGGGCCGTCCTCGGCCGGATTTTGAATCTCGAGTGTCACGCCCGCTTCATAGGTGGGTGTTTCCACCGCACTGAGTAACAGGCCCCCTAACGTTCCCAACACCAGTGTCAGCGCAATCCACGGGAGCCTCTGCCGAATCGCTCGCCAAGCGTCCGCTGCGAATGCGCGCTCTTCCTCGGGGGAAGAATCGCTGGTGAACGGCTCCAGGTAGAGGACTCGCGCCGTCGCTTGGGGCGACCGGCTCGGGTGGACGATAAGCTCGTTTCGCGGAGACTGATCGGATTCTTGCATCAATTGCGCTTTTCTCGCTCAGCGCGGCGTACGATCGGCACGGTCAAGCGCTCAAAAAAGGACCGGTGTCTCCGGAACTGCGGGCAAGCGGAGAGACAAGCCCTGGCTGCCGCGAACCATGGCAGTCCGCATCAATTGTTCAGTCGAATGCCTGAAACATTCACGACCGGCATCGTGGGTTTGCAAGGCACAACCCACCTCTCCGGAACTTCCACGGCGACCGCGCGTTGCAGGAGTTGCACGCCGAGAATTAGGTGGTTGGCTCCCTTGATCCGCAGCAAGACACCTTCGAGCCCGCGAAGCGATCCTTCTTCGATTCGAACGGTTCGGCCTACTTCCAACTGAGGCCAGGGCTCAATGCGCTGACCCGAATTGACGGCCACGCGGATCGCCTCGATCTCATGCGGCTCCACCGGCAGGGGCTCTTTTCCTCGTCCGACGACGAGGACGACGCCGGGCGTCGATAGAATCGAGACTCGTTCCTGAGGACGGAACCGGCAAAAGAGGTAGCCCGCGAAGAGCGGGAACTGCATATCCTTGACACGATCGGACCAGCGGCGACGTGACCAATACAGAGGAAGGAACTCTTCGTAACCTTTATGACGTAACGCCTCCGAAACAACTCTCTCGCATCGTGACTTGACCCGAATCGCGAACCAGGAAACCTCCGAACTCGAAATCGACACGCGGCCTCCCTCGAGTAAAGATTCGTCGTCCACTTGCTGTTTTCAGGCTATTCGAATTCCGGACGCACACCACCATACGAGGCCAAAGCGGGGAAACTTGACCTTCGTCGAAACTAAGCTCGACCTAACCTGGACATCGAATCACTTTCGAACGTTATAGCGGAACAAGCTTGCGCCCCTTCAGTCCCGCATTGAGGAACCGAAATAACACACACCAATGCGTCGCCACTTTCACCACAAAAGTGCCCAATTCATGTACCAACCTTGCATCTACCTGGCCACACGCTAAGTCCTTTCTTCTCAGAGCGGCCGTGCGACGTCCTGCGCAAAAGATTTCCTACAAAAGAGAATCAATGCATTTTCCGAGATCAACAAAACTTCGTCAGCTCGCGCTTTTAACCTCCCTTCCTAGAACTATCGGTACGGTTACTCTCAGTACTCGAACTCAAACGCTCGAAGAATTCCAGGAGTCGTCGCAAGGATATCCAACCGCAGTTTTTCTTCGTCGCTTAAAATGTCACGACGTCGGAAAACCGTCCGTTATTGGGAAGGAAAATACGAACGCGATGAACGTCGTGGCGCAGCCTCCCGTTACCGAGTCATCGTGAGTTAAATTGCGCTCGCTACGGTCGAAAGTGCAGTTCTCCGGAGGCCGCTCTGCGTAGGTGGGATGAATGGTGCGGTCGAGTGGATTCGAACCACCACGGTATTGCTACCGCCAGCCCCTCAAGCTGGTGCGTCTGCCAGTTCCGCCACGACCGCAATTCCGAGGTCAGCCAGAAAATTGTAGCAGAAGTCTCTACTTCTGAGGAGCCTGAGTCGGTGCAGGCGCTTGCTGGCTCGGCGCCGGGGACGACGGCTGAGAAGGTTGAATGGGCGACTGACCCGGCGGCGTTTGGGTCGGCTTCGCAGGCGCTGGTGCGGATTTCTGAGTCTGTTCGAGGATCGAGCCGGTGCTGATTTCCGTCGGCGTGCGTTTCACCGAAAGCGCGAGCGAAGTCATCATGAAGACGATCGCGCACCATGTTGTCGCACGGGAAAGAAACGTCGCGGCACCCCGCGGCCCGAATGCCGTCTGGCTACCGGCGCCTCCGAACGCGCCCGCCAGGTCCGCAGCCGACCCGCTCTGTAGCATGATCACGATGACCAGCACGAAGCACACCAGCACGTGCAGCGTCACCAGAACGAACGACACGCGCCAGCCCACCGCGATCAAACCGACCGCCACGGCCAGCGATATCGCCCACTTCATCCACGATGGCATTTCGAACTCCTGCGACTGCGTCCCTAAACTCGCACGGCCAGCTCAATAGTTCACGATTGCCGCAAACGACTTCGGGTCCAGGCTCGCACCGCCCACGAGCGCACCGTCAATTTCCTCCTGCGCCATCAATCCCGTTATGTTATCGGGTTTGACGCTCCCACCGTAGAGGATTCGAAGCGCGGAGGCTTGCTCAGATGTGAACCGCTTCGCGGCTAGATCCCGGATGTAATGATGCGCCTCGGCAGCCATTTCCGGCGTCGCAGTCCGCCCGGTGCCGATGGCCCACACCGGCTCATACGCCACCAGAATACGTGAGAACTCCGCAGCGGTCAACGCGGCGAATCCATTCTCGAATTGGCGCTTCAGCACCGTGTTCGTGAGATTCCCTTCCCGTTCGCTCAGTGTTTCGCCAACGCAGACAATCGGCATCAGCCCGGCCTCGAGTGCGGCTTTCGTTTTTCGATTCACAGACTCATCCGTTTCCCCGAAATATTGCCGCCGCTCCGAGTGCCCGATAATCACGCCCCTGCATCCGGCTTCGACGAGCATCCGCGCGGACACTTCGCCGGTGAATGCCCCTTCGCGCTCCCAGTGCAAGTTCTGTGCCGCAATTCCGATAGCGCTGCCGCGGGCGGCTTCGACTGCGGCGGCCAGCGCGGTGAACGGAGGGGCGATCACAATGTCGCAATTCCTGGATGCAGCAACGAGCGGTCGAAAGGCTTCGAAGAACGCGTGTGTCTCGGCGCCCGTCTTGTACATCTTCCAGTTGCCGGCGATTACGGGGCGGCGCAATTAGGCGTCCTTCCGGCTGCCGGGCTTGTCCGTGAGCGCTTCGACACCCGGAAGCTTTTCGCCCGCGAGAAATTCAAGCGAAGCGCCGCCTCCAGTCGAGATGTGGGAGATCTGGTCGGCAACTCCGGCTTGCTCTACGGCGGCAACCGAGTCCCCGCCGCCGATGATCGAGGTAGCTCCGGCCTTCGTCGCAGCAGCGACCGCTTTCGCGATTCCGAGCGTGCCCTGCGCGAACGCGGGCTTCTCGAACATGCCGAGCGGACCGTTCCAGACGATCGTGCGCGCTCTCGCGATTTCCTGCCCGAATTGCGCGACGGTCTTTGGCCCGATATCGAGCCCCATCCAACCATCGGGAGTATTCGCAATGTCCGTGGTCTTCGTTGTGGTGGAATCAGGTGACTCCGCAACAACGTGATCGACCGGCAGGAGTAGCTTGAATTTCCGGCTGCGCGCTTGATCGAGCAGCCCGCGCGCGAGATCGAGTTTGTCATTCTCAACGAGCGATTTCCCTACCGGCTTCCCTTCAGTCTTCAGGAACGTGTACGCCATCGCCCCGCCGATCAGCATCGCATCGGCGAGCTTCATCAAGTTTTGCACGACTTCAATCTTGTCGGAGACTTTCGCTCCGCCGAGTACCGACACAAAGGGCCGCTCCGGATTCGAAATCGCTTTCCCGAGGTAGGCGAGTTCCTTTTCCATCAGCAGGCCCGCAGCCGCTTGGCGGACAAACTTTGTGATGCCCACGACCGACGCGTGTGCGCGATGAGCCGAACCGAACGCGTCGCAAACGAAGATCCCGTCGCACAGCGCCGCAAGCTGCTTCGAAAACTCGGGATCGTTCGCTTCTTCCTGGGGATGGTATCGGACATTTTCGAGGAGTAGCACGTCGCCGTTCTTGAGCGCTTTGCTCTTCGCCTCCGCGTCCGCGCCAACGCAGTCCGGTGCAAACTCTACCGGTTTCCCAAGCAGGTCGCGCAGCCGACCCGCGACGGGTGCGAGGCTGTACTTGGGATCGACCTTCCCTTTGGGCCGGCCCAGGTGGGACGCGAGGACCAGCCGCGCGCCGCGCTCGATTGCCAGGCGCAGCGTCGGTACTGTCTCGCGAATCCGGGTGTCGTCCGACACTCGATCGTTTTGGAGAGGAACGTTGAAATCCACGCGGATGAAAACGCGCTTGCCGGTCATATCGAGATCGCGAATGGATAGCTTGTTCATGATTTATCTCGGAAGTGCGGCGCTGAGCAGTCTCGTCCTTACAGCTTGACAGCGAAGAACTTGATCAGGTCGCGGCAACGGCACGAGTAGCCCCATTCGTTGTCGTACCACGCGAGCACTTTCACGCAGTTGGTTCCGACGACGCGCGTGTAACCCGCATCGACGATCGAGGAATTCGGATTGCCGCGAAAATCGATCGACACCAACTCTTCTTCGGTGTATTCGAGGATGCCCTTCATCGGCCCTTCGGCCGCGCGCTTGAGAGCCGCATTCACGCTCTCGACGGTCGCCAATTTCTCGGTGATCACCGTCAAATCAACCACGCTCACATTCGGCGTCGGGACGCGCATGGCGTAGCCGTCGAGCTTTCCCTTGAGCTCGGGAATCACCAGATGCAACGCCTTCGCTGCGCCGGTCGAAGTCGGAATCATCGACAGCGCCGCGGCGCGGGCGCGCCGCAGGTCCTTGTGGGGGAGATCGAGCAGCTTCTGGTCGTTTGTGTAGGAGTGAATCGTGGTCATCGTCCCGATGCTGATCCCGAAAGTATCCTGAAGCACCTTCGCCACGGGCGCCAGGCAGTTCGTCGTGCAAGAAGCGTTCGAAACCACGTGATGCTTCGCGGGATCGTATGTTTTCTCATTCACGCCTAGGACGATCGTATGGTCCGGGTCGGTCGCCGGTGCGGAGATGATCACTTTCTTCACGGGTCCGCGGATGTGCTTCCGCGCGTCCGCGCCCTTTGTGAACAAGCCCGTCGACTCGACGACGATGGTCGCCCCCACCGAAGCCCAGTCGAGCTCCGCGGGATCTTTGGTCCGGAAGACCTTAAAGGCGTTCCCGTCCACGGAGATCGTGTCGTCCGTGTGGGTCACGCGATTCGGCAGATTGCCGAGGATCGAATCATATTTCAGCAGATGCGCCAGGGTCTTCGAATCCGTGATGTCGTTGACCGCGACGATCTCGATTGCCGGATCGCCCAGCGCCGCCCGCAAGATGTTGCGACCGATACGTCCAAACCCGTTGATTCCCACTTTCACTGCCATACGTCCTCCGGAAAGTCTCTGTCGACGGTTGGCCTGCGCGAAGGGATCTGCAGGGCGTTGATTGAAACGAGAATGCTAGGGTGCGGACGGGAAAAAGTCAACGCAGGCTCGCGACTATGTCGCTCTTAATCGAACTCCTTCACACGAACGACGTTGTCGCCGGCAAAAGTGACAAACGTCGTCTTGGCGGGCGGCGTGCCATAGATCCAGTCCTCGGTCTCCTTGCCCTCGGGATCGCGTTCGCGAACCTTATGGTCCGGGCGCCCCATCGCCGCCATCACCATCTCGCTGTCCATCCCCACGATTGCATGGTGATCCTTGATCGCCTGCTGGAATTCCGGCGGCAGGGTGTCCACCCAATTCACCGCAGCCGAATGCTGCTTCGAGAAATCCAGGAAGTTCCCAAGATCGCGCTTCAGGTCGTCGGGGCTCATGTCCGGGACCGCTCGCCCGTAGTCGAGGACCAACGTCGCGCCCGCCGGCTCGGATCGGGTCGCATATACCGGCTCCTCTGTGGCCGTGGACATACCTCCAATGCCGACCTGCAGATGATCGCGCAGATGGAAGTGTTTCTTTCCGCCGCCGTTGATTCGGATGAGGACTTCCTGAGAGCGGATTTCCATGCCAGTGATCTGAACCGTATCGCCCGGATTCGCCGCGATGCCGTACAGCCTGAGCGCATCGCTCAGCTTCTGCTTATCGACCTGCTTACCCACGGGGACCTTGAATCCGTGCTTCCCGCCTGGCAGTGGCTGGACCGCCTTCGCAAATTCACCATCCACATATCGGACAAGCAAGAGCCGTGACTGCGGTTGCAGCTCTTTCGAAGGTGGGGCCGATCCCTGAACTTGCGCGGCAGCCGCCGGAACACTGCCGTCGGCTGCCGCGAAGACGGCCGAACTCATGCCTCGCACTTCTGGAACAGTCGCGCGAAAGGGAGTCACGCCGGAAAGATCCGCGGCGAGCGACAGCGCAGCGGCCAAAACGAGGGTGGATCGAACTTCCATCTTGCTTACCCTGGCCCTATTCTACGCCTTTCGCCGACGGTGTCACGCCGCATATCTCGATGGACGGCCTCGGCGAAAGCCTGCCAAACGCGCAGGTCCTTTTGCACTTCGCCGTAGAGCGTTCCGCCGCAAACGACGTGGTGTACGAGTTTGTGTCGATTAGAGAGAGGCGCTGCCTTTTGTTTCCAGCAGCTTAGAGCGATTTCTATTCGCCCCGTGTGTCGATTAGAAAGGCGAGGTTGCGCCTGTCCCCCGCCCGGCATCGGGGCGGTGGCAAGATCACGGCCGAGTTTTGCCAAGAACACCACGAAACCATCTTAGTACTCGGTCGGGCGATTGCAAGTGGACCTTCGTGTAAAGAATCCGACGGGGGCTGCTCAAATCCTGAGATTATCGACGGGCGGTTTGGCGTTACAGAAGGCAGCGAAAGCGCTGATGACGGCGAGCCGGACGGCATCCTGCCGCGTGATGAGATCCCGCGTCAAGACGCCCCAAGCGCCTTGCGCGTCGCGTATGCCGTTGCCACCGGCGAAGGCGTCGATCGCCTCGGCGAGCTCGATGCCCTCGTCAACTACCCTCTTGACGAGAGGCTCGGGCAGGACGATTCCGCCCGATCGGCCGAACGAAGCGCGGCCGAGCCTATCGGCGACGTAGGCCCAACTCTCGAGGAAGACCCATCGCACGCCGCGTTCGTGAACCACATCGAGGCCGCCCTCCAAACCTACGAAGTACGTCCACGGCTCGTTCTTTTCGCGCGCGATGCGAACGAGAGCTTCCGCGCGTTGACGCGCGCCCGCCATGATCTCTTCGCGCGAAAGAGGCGTGTGACGCACGCCGCTCGGCACTTCGACGGCGGCAATCTCGAACTGTGCGTTGCCGATGAGACTCAGGCTAAGGGCGGCCATAGCTTCGCGGACAGCGTCCAGCTTCGGCCGAAGGGTGCTACCGACAGCGATGACGATCGTTTGCATCGAGAAAGAAAGCGAACTCCCAGCGCGTCGAATCTAAGCGCGAGGTTCTAATCTTTCCACAACTGCGTCTGTTTTTCGCGGGAGAAGCGGGAGGCGAGAAACTCCTTCAGGCGTTCGACGGAAGAGAATACCTGGTCGGAGCAACCGAGTACCCAAGCATCGATTTCCTCGACCGGCAGATCCGTGACGAGATAGACGGGAATTCCCTTGCGGTGCGCCGCCGTCAGCTCGGCCGACGTACTGCCGGTCTGTGCGTCGACCGCGTCCCAGTAACACACGAGATAATCCGCCTTGTTCTCGATCAGGTCGAGGTCCGAGGCGATGACTTTCCGGAAGGCGCGGCGAAAGCGATCGAGATCCGTCTTTTGCCACTGAGCGAGATTCGCGATTTCCTCTGTCGTGAGGCTCTTCCTTGCTTCCTCAACGGGATCGTAGATGCGGTGACCGAGATGGTCGCGGAGGAATGGCGCCAGCTTGCGCCGCCAGAGCTTTCCGCCGTCTTCGGCGAGATCGATGGGACCGCAAAGATAGCCAAGCATGAGGGTCGGGGCGGAGACTCTAGCACGGAGCGCGAGAACTGGCTACAACGATCGGCGAGGGGCTGTGGATAACTCTGGCGAAAACTGGAGCGGGATAAGGGAATCGAACCCTCGCCTCGACCTTGGCAAGGTCGCGTACTACCACTATACGAATCCCGCGTGCAGCAGAACAGACAGGCGACCACACGTTTATAGCACGCGTTTCAGGGCTGAACAAGGGGACCTCTCGCGGGCCAAAAGGAGTGAAGGCCTTCAGGGCGACGGAACTACGGTCTGAGTAGTCTTTGCCAACTTCGAGGGTTGATAGCCCTTCGCGGTGAGCCGCTCGAGGATCCCCTGATAGACCGAGGCCGACATCACAGGTGAGCGGCTGAGTATCCACAGGTAATCACGCGAAGGCTCCCCGACAACTGCATATTCGTAATCAGGCCCCAGATCAATGATCCAGTAGTTGCCGTAGAAGGGCCAAAAGAAGGTCACCTTCAGTTTTGCTTTCGTGGAGTTATCCGCAATTTTCGCGGACCCGACGGCCCGGCTTATCTTGCCCCCACGAGTGACGCAAGAATTCACGACGCGAATCCTGCCATCTTTTCGCATGGAATAGTCGGCCGTGACATCGCGGTCGCATTTCCGTTCGAAGCGGTTCGGGTAACGCGCGATTTCGTACCATCGACCTACATACCGATCCAGATCTACGTGCTCCACGGTTTGAAGCGGTGGCTCGGAAGCGGCCATTGCCAACCCGACAGCCGCCCCGACCAAGCCGCCCAGCACAGTTACAGCCCGTTTCCGCATGGTCCCATTCTCTCACCCCGTAAGTCCTATGGGCACACCCCAAAGGCGCGGCTCATCAGGTGGAAAGGCACGGTCAACAAGCGGTGTGGTGGACGGACATCCGCTGTGGCAGGCAGGCCTGATTGCTAGTCGACTTCGAGGATGCGAGTCGCCTTCACGATCGGCGACTTTTTCTGGCGCTCAGCAAAGCGCACGGCGCGGTCGCGGTCGATATAGACGCGGGCGAACTTCTCTCCGTCGTGGTAGTAAACAGTTACCTGCCAGTGACGGTGCTTGCGCCGCCGATCCTGTTCCATTCGACTGAGTTTCTTCCCTGCTGGCTTCTTCTTTTTCTTTTTCACGTTGGGATAACCCTCGAAAAATCAAGTGACTATCGCAAGTTCGGCCCGGTCGCGCAAGTAGCAAGTTAAGGGTTAACGCCCGCATTAATCGCCGCTTCCATGCGGCGAGAGCCTCTAGTCTAGCTCAACGGGCAACTCACGGATGCATATCGGCCCTGCGTCGAAACGCCTTTAGCGGCGGCACCCCCCTCTAGAAAACTCACTACTGTTCCGGCACAGCACGTCAGAGGACGAGGTCGGCAGGCTTTAGGTTCAAGTCGTCGAGAGCCTGCTTCTTGAGCTTATAGAGCGACTGGCTATCGCTTGTTTGTGCATAGACGAAATCCCCGGAGGGCTTTGAAATCCGGAGAGTTACCGTCTTGCCATCCGTATCGGTCAGGACGGCACGGACGGCAGGGTACGCAAGTTGCGCGGTAAGACTGGCGGTCGGGCGATCGATCACATCCTCGGCCCTCAAACCAGTGAAAAGATCGAGGACCCTCCAACTTGCAGCGGACTTCCCTTTCTCGGCGTCGGGCGCTTCGATGGTCCACTGGCCCGGCTTGTCCTTCGTGCTGCTGACGACGATATCGCCGTTTGCATTGTGGATTTCGACCCGCTCGATGTCCGCGGCGTCCAAGTGGATAACCTGTTTGTCCCGAAAGTCGCCGAGGCCTTCGGACAACTTTTTGTGCAGGTCTTCATTAATGCGGAAGATCATCGGCCGCGAAACGTCTCGCGCGAAATAGTCGTCGCCGTCCTTTTTGCCCACCAGCAGGGTGAACTTCTGGCCCTTCTCATCCACGACCGTGAATGTAATGGCGGGCATTGCCAAACCGTACTTGGGCAGGTTTTCAGCCTCCTCGCTCGCAATGCTGGTCATTCGGGCGGCAGCCAGCGCCGAAAGCAGCGAATCGATAGAGCCTTTGTCCGCGCGCGAGTCAGAAGGCCCTGTAAACCTCCAGTCTTCCTTTTCCCGGGCCGCCGCCAGTTCGCCGGAGGAGTTCTTGAGGCTCAGCGAAGCGACCGACGCGGCATTGACATAGAGGACGGTGCGATCGCGCAATTCTTCGAGAGGCTTACTCGCGCTGGTCGAAAGCGTTTGCGGCAGAAGCGCCACGTTCTGTCCACCATCAATGATCGTGTAGACAGATGTACCCGTGAAATCCCTGCTGCCGATGAGAAGCGTGTGCTTCGAGCCGTTCTGAAGCTGAAACTCCAGGGACGTCGAAGGCGGGTCGAGACCGTACACCTTCCGCCGGTCGGCGCCGCCCGGCTCTGTCTGCGCAATGCGCGCACCGGCAAGCTGGTCCACGATTCCTTCCGCCGTCGCCTGGTCGGCCTGGGTTTCGACCGGTTGCACGATCTCCCAGATACCGCTGCGCTTTTCGAACCGGATCGGCGTTTCCCCTGTATTTGCAGGATGGCTAAGAGTGAACGACGTGACATCAGAGGCCGCAATCGAGAACGCGAGCTTCGAGGCGTCCGCTGGCTTCTTCTCATTGCCGCGTTTCCAATCAAAGAAGTAGACGGCAGCGCCGAGAGCAACGGCGCAGATGAGAGTGATCAGAGTCGGTTTCTTGATCATGACGATCCGCCGGAATTCTTACCGGCGCTTCCACCAGATGGAGATTCCCAGAACCACTACAAATCCGGGCAAGAGGAAAAGCTCCAGCCAGGCGAGGCCCGTCGCCTGGGCCTGCGTAAGCTCAATCCGGCGGTTGGTTGCGCTCTTGGGCCGGATCGATATCAGGTTCTCGTCTTGCGCCAGCCAATCGATCGTATTGAGAAAGAGATCGCCATTGCTTTGCGCGCCGAACCAGGGATTGGCGGCGAATTCCGAATTCCCGATTACAACGAGCCGTGCTTCGTGGCCGTTCGAATTGCGATCGCCGGCGACTCCCAGCGAGAGCGGCCCCGCAGTGCCGGTCTTCGGATTGAAACTGACCTCTGTCTGCCCTTTCTCGAGCCTGGGAATCGTGAAGCTTGCCTGGGACGTCTTCAGCAGCTCAATCAACTGCGGGTCCGGCTTCTGCTTGTCGGCGATGGAAACGGTCCGGGCAAGCGGGAAAAACGTCATGGTTCTGGCGAGGGCTTTTGTTATGGGGCTGGCGCCATATTGCAGAACGATCGGATAGGTTGGGCCGGTACCGAAAAAACGTCCCGCGCCGCTTGCGTCAATGATGACGTTCTTCCCCAGATCGATATTCCAGCCTTGAAGAATGCCGTCGAGCCTGGAATCGGTTTCGGGATCGACTTCAATCAGGGCTTTCCCGCCTCCGTCCAGATACTTGCCCACCATCGCGACCTCTTGCGGAAAGAAGGACTGCTTGGGGCCGGCAATCACGAGCACGTCGCAGTCGGAAGGAACGGCGTCGCCCGTGGCGAGATTGACCGTCTTCGTTTCGTAGCCTTCCTTCTTGAGCCGCTGATCGGCCACCGTGTAGCCTTGCGCGCTGTCGTCGCTGGGGGATTTCTCGCCGTGGCCGGCGACAAAGCAGACCATTTTCGTCTTATCGCGCGTGACCTTTAGAATCGCGGTCGTGATGGCCTCTTCCGAGAAGCTGCCGTCCGGACTCGCCTCGAGGTTTTCCTTGCGGGAGCCCGCAGCAACGATGACGTCGCCCATGTGAGTTGCGCCGTAGTCCTTCGCCACTTCCGGCTTTTCCTGGGGATCGACATTCCGATATTTGATGTGGGGGCTCAGATTCTTGTATTCGGTCATCACGTCGTCGAACTGGGGTGCGGGGGTTTTCGCGAAGCGAACGATCGTGACGTCTTGCTGAAGACCGCTGGCGATCTTGCAGGTCTGATCGGAGAGCGTGAACAGTTTTTCGCTCGTCAAGTCGAAGCGCTTGTGATGCCGGTAGCCGACGAAATTCAAGATGACGAGAATGGCGAGAACGGCGAGGGACAAAATCGCGGTGTTCGTGCCCAGCCGAGAAGACCGCTTGGAGAAGAACTTCAGAATCCCTCGAAAGCCGAGAACGACCGCCACAAGAACCAGGACGCCGCCCGCGATTAGAAGGCTCTCGCTGAACCGCTGCAACTGCCCTTCAATCGAATAGCGCAGATAGCCGGCCACCAGGCACGCGGCGCCGATGCTCCCGGCGAACTCAGCCCAACCGTGACGCTCCGACTTCATCCGATGAGTTCCTCCGTTCCTCACGCTCTTCTCCATCGCATGGAATCGACGGAGCGAGCCGTCAAGAAAATGAACAGCAGCGGAACGCTGACGTAATAGACCAAACTCGACGTATCGATAATGCCCCGCGTGAAATCGTCGTTGTGGTGAATCACCGAGACGTACTGCAAGACCTGCCCAAGAACGGTGTCCGCCCCACGAACGCCGAAATCGAGAACCCAAAGCGTCAAACTCGCGCCGAAGCTGAGAACGAATGCAATTAGTTGGCTTTCGGTAAGAGAGGAAACAAACGATCCGATCGCCAGCAGCGACGCGCCAAAGAGCAGCGCTCCCAGATAGCCGGTGAGTAAGACGCTCCAGGGCGGCCTCGGCTCGCTATGGAAGCACATGTACGCGACATAGATGGCTGTGGGAAGCAGCATGGCCGCGAAAAGCGTGAGTGAGGCGAAGTATTTTCCGACCACGATCTGGGTTTCCGTGACCGGCGAGGTCATCAGCAGTTCCATCGTTCCGCGCTTGCGCTCCTCGGCATAGGCGCCCATCGTAAGCATTGGCGCCAGAAAGAGGATGAGCGTCGAAAGCAAACCGAAGAACGCGCGCATCACCTCGCCGGGCATATCCACGTCCGACTGCATGCCCTGCTCCAACACTTCCATATACTGGCGCTGGGCGGTGCCGACGTAGAGATAGAAGAAAAAGCCGGAGAAGATCAAAAAAACGGCGACAACGACATACGCGACGGGCGAGACGAAATAGTGGCCCATTTCCTTGCGATAGATGGCGTACATGCTGCGCATTTCGATGAGGCTCCTGGTCAATTCGACGGCTGCGCGTGCGTCGCGTCGTCGGTGGTCAATTCGAGGAAAATATCCTCGAGGCTCAGACTGATGCCGCGGAGTTCATAGAGCGCCCAGCCTTTCCCGACGATCCCGGCGGCAATCTGGCTGCGAATGTCCTTGCCGGGCAGAACCTCGACGGTGGCCGTCAAGTGGCCGTCGGCGCGCGCCGGGCTTACTTCAACGCGGCTGGCGCCGGGAACCTCCGCGAGCAATTCTGCCAGAGGTTTCTCGGGCGCTCGCACGTCAACGTGGATCTTCTGCTTCCCTTTGAGCTGCGCAGTCAAATTCTGCGGCGTATCGACGGCAGCGATCTTGCCCTTGTTGATGATGACGACGCGATCGCAGGTCATGCTGACTTCGGGCAGGATGTGCGTCGAGAGAATGATGGTGTGGCTGCCCGCGAGGCCCTTGATCAAGTGGCGAACCTCGATAATCTGCTTGGGATCGAGGCCGACCGTCGGTTCATCGAGAATAATGACGTCCGGATCATGCACCAGGGCCTGGGCCAGACCCACGCGCTGCCTGTACCCGCGCGAGAGGTGTTTGATCAACTCCTTGCGCTTGTCGGCGAGGTTGGTCTTCTCGAGCGCCTCCGTCACGCGGCTGCGACGCTTTTCCGCCGGGGCGTTCTTGATCCGCAGCACGAAATCGAGATAAGTCTCGGCGCGCATGTCCGGATAGACGGGAGGCACTTCCGGCAGATAGCCGATA
>Ga0187872_10000896_pt1 | contig 32074 bp, 32 predicted proteins | sample June2016WEW_16_4_FD_132973 | JGI IMG/M metagenome (GOLD analysis project Ga0187872, IMG submission 132973) | Peatland microbial communities from SPRUCE experiment site at the Marcell Experimental Forest, Minnesota, USA - June2016WEW_16_40 | ecosystem: Environmental > Terrestrial > Soil >...
AATCTCCGCCTCGCCCGCCGCAATGCCCTTCACTTCCTCGCCCCACTTGCGCGCGGCCTTCAGCGCGGTCTCCACCGCCTCCGCCCCGGAGTTCATCGGCAGCGCCATCGCGTAGCCGGTCAGTTCGTGCAGGTCGCGATAGAGCAGCGGAAGCTGGTCGTTGCGGAACGCGCGCGAGGTCAGCGTCACCTTCTTCGCCTGCGCCAGCATCGCATCATAAATCTTGGGATGGCAGTGCCCCTGGTTCACAGCCGAGTAGGCCGCCAGAAAATCCAGATAGCGGCGGCCCTCGCTGTCGTAGACCCAGGCCCCCGAGGCGCGCTCCACAACGACGTCCAGCGGGGCATAGTTGTGGGCGCCATATCGGTCTTCTAGAGCAATCAGTTCAGCGGGAAGCATCGCAACCACCTTCGCAAACGTTGTTGGCCGGGCAGCGAACCAGTCGCAGCCAAATGAATGGCCAACTCATCGTTCCATGCTACTAGGTTGCATATTCATACAGCTCCGCGCTGCATCTATATGCAGTTGTCCCTCTCACACCGTCATTCTGACGCAGTCCCCGAGAGTCGTCATGCTGGCGCAAGCCAGAATCTCCGTATCTGTCTTGTCTTGCTTAAAGACCCCACTTCACATGCTGCGGAATAATCCCGTTTCGCTTAAGGGCATGGGTTTACGCGCCTGTCCTGAGCGTAGCCGAAGGATGCCATAAAGGCTGCATCAACATTGCGGCTTTAGCCGCTGAGGTCATCTTGACTTCCGCGATCGCTCAGCTTCACGTCTTCCCTAAGACACTTCGCTGGCCGCAGCAGGGCCAGCCTCGGAGGAGTCAGAAATCTCCAGCCGATCTCCCACTTCCATCCCCGACTGCGCGATCACTCCGCTCGGCAACTCCAGAACGCTTCTCATCTTGAAGCTCACCGAAGTCACCCGCCACGGCGCCAGGCAGCGCCACAGCTTGATCACCCGAAGATCGCTGTCCAGTCCCACCACATCGATTTTGAAGGCCATGAAAAATGTATGAACACCGGAAGAGGGTTTGATCCACAACCCTCCTCCAGCGTCCAGCCCACGCCTTCCAAGCAGGCCAACCATCCGCTTCATGGATGTGTCGGCAAACTCGACCCTATTGCCCACAATGCAGCTCCGAGTTGTATTGATGACTCTGAGCATAGGAATCGAACGGCCTGGCCGATCCTCAATTACTTAGTTTTCTGCTTCCTGCGGTAGATAATGATTATCAGTACGACGACTGCCAGCACTCCAGCCACGATTCGAACAAGAGTTGTTGTATCCGGCATGAATCTCCTCCTTTCCGATATTCTTCGGCATCCCAAGCGAACCGCGACGTTCCTTACTCATGCATCGCCGTATCTCGACACCGCAATAATCCGCTGGTTCCTATTGAATTGAACTCTACGACTTGCCGTGCTTTCAGGCAACCACAATCATGTTTACTAGTCTGGCAACACCGGACGTCCGTGTTGCTGGCACGCTCCCGCAGCGGCTCCGCGGCATCGGAATCGCCCGCCCACCGTCAATGCCCCATCCCGCTGCATCGACGGCGTGGTTTCATGCCCTGCTATTGGCCAAGCCCACCCAATCCGGTCGCGATATTCAACAGCGCCGGAGCCAGCAGCACGATGAATATGCATGGGAAAATGCACAATACAAGCGGAAAAATGATCTTGATCTTGGTCTTGGCCGCCTGCTCCTCAGCCCGTTGCCGCCTCTTCATTCGTATGTCTTCGGAGAAGCGGCTCAACGCCCGGATGATCGGCGTACCGAATCGGTCTGTTTGCGTAAGCATACTCACAAACGAGGTAAACTCCTCGATCTCCGACCGGTCGGCCAGGTTCTTCCAGGCTTCCAGCCTCGGCCGCCCGGCACGCTGCTCTAGATTGACCTGGATGAACTCCTCACTGATGTCCGGATGGCTCACCGCAAGTTCGTCTCCGATGCGAAGCAGCGCCTGGTCCAATCCAAGACCCGCATCCACGCAGATCACCATCAGATCGAGCGCATCCGGCAGGCTCTTCCGAATGCGGTTCCTTCGGTTGGCCGTCTTCCGCTTTAACCACATGTCTGGAGCCAGGTAACCGATGGCGCCGAGCGCCACAACCCAAAATAGCGAGGCAGAGTGCAGTAGGCTGCCTAAAACCGCTCCCCCCAGCGGCACCAGAAACTGCGCCGCGAAGAAGATGTCGACACTGTTCGTGGAGTGGATGCCGGCCGCCACCAATCTTGCCTTCAGGTTCGGATCTTCGGCCAGCCCCAGTCGGACACGCAACCGGGTCGCTATGCCCACCAGTTTGTCCTGCATACGCTCTTTTTCGCCGATCGTGCGTCGATCCACACGCGTGCTCGTCACCACATCCAGAATGCGCTGCGCCTCAGGCGACGGCCGGAACAGGTCTGGCGTCATAAGCAGAGCAACCACGCAAAATGTGATCAGGGCCAGCAGCGCGAAGACGATGACAGACATTGTCCCTATACCTCAATTCCGTTGATGATCTGTCGAATGGCCATGGCCCCTATCCCCAGCAGTGCGATCCCCACATAAATCAGCATATGGCCAATGGCCGTGTCCAATAGCACGTCCGAGTAGCCGGGATTGATGAAATTGATCATCAAAAGCATCACCACGGGAAGCGAACACAGTATCCATCCAGTCAGACGGCCTTGCGCGGTATGCGTCCTGATCTCACCCTGGATGCGCAGCCGCTCGCGAATGACATTTGCCGTGCGGTCAAGTATTTCGGCCAGGTTTCCTCCGGTTTCCTTCTGCACTAAAATCCCCGTCACCAGCACCCGCAGATCTTGTGAGGGAACACGGTCCAGCATCTGGTTCAAGGCATCGCGTAGTGGAAGTCCAAAGTTCTGCTGCGCAAAAACCTCGCGAAACTCGGTGCTGACCGGCTCCACGCTTTGCTCGGCCACCGTGTTGATGGATGCCACCATCGAATGTCCCGCGCGCAGGGCGCGGCCCATCATGTCGATCGCATCGGCGAGCCCCGCATTGAATGCGGCAATCCGGTGCGAGCGCTTAAACGAAATGATCCCATACGGGATGTAGCCAAGCACGCCTGCCATCACCAGCTGAAAGGCCAGAATGGAGGTACACAGGCAGCCGATGATATAGCCCAGGATGGCCAGGCCCACGATGGCCAGCAGAAACATGGAAACGGAAAGCTTGGTGCACGATTGAGCGATCCTGGTTTCCAGCACGTTCACAATCCGGTATTTGTGTAGAGCGGTATCTAGCTGTCCAAATTTGTTCTCCGGATTCACCTTGAGTATTTGTTCCACTGCGACCTGGATTGCAGCGGCATCGTTCTTGGGCGCACTCAGACTCCCCAGCCTCCGGTCGGCCGTTTTTTGGCTTTGCGGCGCGCGCATGAAGAAGGCCATGATGCCAATATTAATTATCAGCACTCCGATAAATGCGAATAATAGAATCGTTGGCCTCCTTCCAGGCTATACTTCAACCAAGTGATCGGCCATGCCCGCTGGAACTACAATTCCAGCCGCCGTAAATTTCTCCACGCATTTGGGAACAATCCCCGTAGAGATAAACCGTCCCTTGACTTTTCCGTTCGGGCCAATCCCTTTTTTCTCGAACAGGAAGATGTCCTGCATGCTGATAACATCGGAAAACGCGCCGGTCAATTCCGTAATATGCGTGATCCGTCGTGAGCCATCGCTCATACGTGAGACCTGCACGATGATATGGACAGCCGAGGCAATCTGAGACCGCACTGCCTTCTCCGCAATTCGTACTTCGCTCATCATGGCCATCGTCTCAAGACGGGCCAGCGCGTCACGCGGCGTGTTGGCGTGGATCGTTGTGATCGATCCATCGTGCCCGGTATTCATGGCCTGCAGCATGTCCAGCGCCTCCGCTCCGCGCACCTCTCCAATCACCACCCGGTCGGGACGCATGCGCAACGCGTTGATCACCAGCTCGCGCTGTTTGACCCCGCCTTTCCCCTCCACATTGGGCGGCTTGGTCTCCAGCCGCACCACATGGTCTTGCTTCATCTGCAATTCAGCCGAGTCTTCGATGGTGATGATCCGTTCCCGGTCGGAGATGAAGCCGGAGAGTACGTTGAGCAGCGTCGTCTTGCCGGCGCCGGTGCCTCCCGAAACCACGATGTTCAATCTGGCCTTTACCGCGCCCCGTAGCATTTCCATCATGGGCGGAGTCAACATCTGGTTGCGCAGCAGGTCCTCCACTTCAAGGGGAATCCTGGCAAAACGCCGGATGGACAGGATCGGCCCATCGACAGCCAACGGAGGGATGATCGCATTGACGCGTGATCCGTCCTGCAGACGCGCATCCACCATGGGAGACGATTCATCGACGCGGCGCCCAACTGCGGACACAATTTTGTCGATGATATGTAAAAGATGCCGGTCGTCCTGGAATGAGAGCGCCGTCTTCTCCAGCACGCCGCGTCGCTCCACGTAGATCGAGTTATAGGTGTTCACCAGAATATCGTTTATGCTGTCGTCTTTCAGAAGTGGTTCCAGCGGTCCAAGTCCGAATACTTCGTCCACCACCTCTTGCGCAAGACGGTCCCGCTCCGCTGCGCTGAGCGGAACTCCCTGCTCGCCGATGATCTGCTGGATGACGACGAAGAGCTGTTGCTGCGCGGCCAGCGTCTCCTGCATCCCGGCCAGCTTGTCCAGATCGACTCGCTTGATCAGTTCCTTATGCACGGCTGTCTTGATCTGCTGCTGTACGCTGTCGCCCACCGTGCGCACAACGCGCCCTGCACGCTCATTGGATTGGCTGGAACTTGACGAAACTGCATTTGGCTCGGACATATCGGCTGCACCCGGGTTCTACGAAAAACGCTAGTTCACTATCACTTCCAAAGAGAAAACATCGACTTCTTGGGCGCGGCTTCTTCAACTGGCATGGCGCTGCCTACCAATGTATTCACCCACTTGATGATCTGCATCGAAAAGTCTGTCTTCTGCTTCGGGTCGATCGGCTCGCCCAAAATTGCCGAGCGAGTCACCTCCGCATATCCGTTTGGCAGCTTGATGGCAATCGGCAGACGGATCGCTTTTTCGATCTGCTCAATCGTGAGTGCGTGCTGCGCGGAAAAGCGGTTGATCACCACTTTCACTTTTTCAACGTCGTGCTCGCCCTGCGACAGGCTGTCCACATAGCGGGACAGGTCGCGGATCGCCGCGATCTCAGGGGTGGCCACGAGGTATAGCGCGTTGGAGGCGTCAATGACCGCGAGATTTGTTTCGTCCAGGGATGACGGCCCATCCACAACGACGTAGTCATATTCGCCGCGCAGAAAGTCCAGCGTTTGTGCGATCGATTGGGCATCCAGCGTCTTCGACCCCCCGCATACGTCAGGCGATGCAAGAACCTCGAGGCCGCTGGAATGGGTCGCAATGTAGCCGCGCAGAAGATCGCTGTCCAGACGGCTCAGGTTCCGTACCAGCTCTTGAAAGTGGTAACGGCTGCCATCGATGCCAAGATATATGCACGCGTGGCCCAGTTGCGGATGGTTGTCGATCAATAATGTCTTCTTCTTATGGCATTGCACCAGATACATGGCCAGATGCACGGCGAGCGTCGAGGTGCCTACTCCGCCCTTGGCGCCGAAAAATGTCACGACGTCTCCCAGTATGGAGTTCCGGGCGGTCTTCGAAGTCCACTGCTGGTAAAGCCGGACCAGCATCTCGGAAAATGCAGCTTCATCGAACTCCCCGCCAATGAATTCGCTGCATCCGGCGCGCATCGCTCGCAACAGTAGATCGGGGTCCCGGCTTGCCGACAGGGCAACCATCGCCGCCCTGCCGGAAAATATTTCCTGGATATATGTTGCGGCGGTGACGGCCTGTTCGATGTCCTTGTCGAAATCGATCACGGCGATGCAGGCAGGGGAGGACTTTACAGGCTGTGAAAAGGGGGGGCGCTTAACCGCCGAAATGTAGCCTTCACAATCGGCGCGATGGACTGCCCACGACATCTTCAAAACGGAGTCGGCGATCTCATCGGCCTGCCTTGGGTCGAGACTGACGGTAATTAATGCAACGCTTATTAGCCCGGAATTGTATTGAATTGGAGTCACTGCCTATTTCCTCATTGCCAGTTGCAATTTCTGTTCTTTCTCCTATATGCCGCTAGGTATTGCCCTGCATTATCATTTGACGGTCGCATTATAGCCGTCGTGAAGTAGCCGTTGACGCATCGCTTCGGCATCGGTCTTACTTGCAAAGGGTCCGACTTCCAGGTGGAGAAGCGAGTCCACAGGATCGTGACTTACTGCAACGTTATATCCATGGCGCTTTAGAGCCACAGCCATCGACTCCGCGTCTTCCTTGTTCGAAAGCGCCATGATCTGGACCATCGATCGCGTCCCAGGGTCCGCCTCCGCAGCCGGTTTCCCGCTTGTATCCGCGGAGGATGGAGTGGGGTTGTCGAACACATATCTCCGAGGGCTCTGCGCGCTGGCGACGGCCGGCGCAGCCACATTGCTGGAGACCATCGGGCCCGCTCCGCCAGGCAGGCTGGGGGACCGCGATGGCCCAACGCCAGGTGCGCTCGAAGCCGGCCCCGAGGCAGCGATCGTCGATGCCGTCGGGGCGGCTGCCACCTTCGCCGGCTTGGCCGCAGGAGAGGCCGCAGTGCTCTGTCCGGCCTGCGCTAGCGTGACATCCTTGGCCACTTCGGCTACGGGGGCCGTCACCGGTGCGGGGGACGGAGAAGCGGCGGGAACCGGATTGCTCGCGGGGGGCGGCGGAGGATTGATCGGCGGGGCCGCTGGCTGCGGATTGTGGTTGTCCCCCAGAGACTTGTCAAAGCTCTTTGAATTCAGGGGTGAAATCGGCATGTCGGGCTGACTCGGTTCCGCCGTTTCGGTCAGGGGATCGACCAGAGTCGGAGTAACAATCACCACCAGCTCAGTATTTGAGTGACTGGCGTTCTTCGATTTGAATAGCGCCCCCAGAATCGGTATGTCGGCAGCGCCCGGCGTCTTGCTCATTATGTCCGTGGTCCGCTGGTCAAGCAACCCCGAGATGGCAAAGCTCTGGTCGCTGCGCAGTTCCACCTCGGTCTGCGCCCGGCGAGTGGCTAGTGCGGGAACGGTAAATCCCCCGATCGTGGCTGAGTTGGTATAGTCCAGAGAACTTACTTCGGGGGCCACTTTCAGTCGTATTGTTCCATCGGCGTTCACGATCGGCGTGAACTCCAGTTTGACCCCATACTCGCGGAACGAGATTGTGACGACTGGGGCGCCCCCATTGCCCCCAGGCTGAATCATGGGAAAGGGAAACTCGCCGCCAGAGAGAAAATCGGCCTTCTCGCCGCTGATCGTCGTGATTGTGGGTTCGGCCAGTATCTGCAGCACCTGTTTGCTTTCCAGGTCCTGCACGGTCGCGCCCAGATTCAATTTCGTGCTGTACAGTAGGAAGTTCAGCGGGTTCGTCGTCGTCAGCATGCCGCTGGCTGTGCCATTCGGCGAATACGTCGCGGTCGAGTTGTACTCCGATGTGGTTGTGGCCGCAAGGAAGCTGGTGTTGCCTCCGGGGTTGAATAGATTGATGCCATACTGCTTGGCCTTGCTGCGATCCACTTCCAGAATCCGCACCTTCAGCCTCACTTGTTTCGGATGGACGGACGCGACGGTCAGCACATTCTCCACGTCTTTGGTATAGAGCCCGGCCAGCTTTACCGCCGTATCGGCTTGCGCGTCGCTGCTCACCTTGCCGCTCAGGGTTACGCGGTCCCCATTTCCCTCCACGTTGACGATGTCCCCGTGCATCGCCTGGTACATGGCTGTGCGCAGCCCCGCAACATCCAGGTCGGACGACACCACATAGGACTGTGTCTGCCCAGCCTCGTCCAGCAGAATCAGTGAGCTGATCCCGGAGGCCATCGCAGTCACTACAATCTGGTTCGGACTCAGCGTCACCGAGTTGAGTATGTTGGGATCGGCCACATACACCCGGCGCAGCCGAGACCGCGTATTGAGAAACAACGAGCGCCCCACAACCACATGTAGCATCTCCGCCCCAGACGTGACCCGGCTGATGCTGGCCGATGCGCTAGGGATGGGTGACGCCGCCAGGTCGGAGATATTTGCCTCCTCCGGGACCGTCGCTGTTTGCGCGAGGCTCACCGCACTCATCGCCACCGTCCAGAGAGCGACCGCCGCCGCCGCAAGTCCCGCTCGCGCCATCAAGATTGCCGGTTTTTTCGTCTTCTTGAACATTTGCGCTCTCACTGGAAATCGTCCATCCTCGGTGTTTTGCCCAGAATGGTCTCAACCGTATATGTAGTCTTGACTGCAACCAGGTCCGGTAGTTTGGGAACTTCCTTCACCACCGGTGCAGGCGGTGTGTATCCCGACAGTTGTGCCAGCAGCGCGGGTGGCCCCTTGTACTCCTCTCGGTCAGCCCCGTTTCTCAGCACAAAATGGACTGAGCCCTGGTTGCTTGCCAGTACCACGCGTTCCGCATCTTCCGGCTTTACCAGCAGAGTGACCACCGTCGATACAGTGGCTTTGCCTTCAGGATCGGGCTCGGTCTTCTGCCCGGCAGACAATACCTGCGCGTCCTGCAGCACCGTGAATGTCATTGGATCCATGCTGCTGCCCGTGGAGCTGCTCGTGTGCAGAGTCACCAGTACGTCAACATGTGTGCCGGGAAGTAGAAAGCCGGCGACACCCACAACCTCGTCGGTACGCAGCGCGATCAGACGCATGCCGTTCGGTATCTTCGCCGTGATCCCGATGCCGGCCCCGGGCCCGGACAGTTGCCGCTCCAGAATCGGTTCCCCTTCCGACAGCGGATACAGAACGATGCGCCCAATCAGGGCTCCGGGGTTGGTGAATGCGCCCGACAGAGGTACCGTTGCCGGCCAATCGATCACTCGCAGGTTCTCCGCGCGTATTACCTGATCGGCCTCCAGGTTCGCCGCGGCCGCCACATACTGGCTCTTCGCAATCGGCGCCACCACATGGGTCTGCGTCATCCTCGTACTGAGCCAGTACGTGAATATGCCCGAGATCCCAAGGGCGATCAGAGCTGAGGTGACTCGACGATTCATTTCACTTCACCCCTTTTATGCGACCTGAAAGTAGAGCGTTAAAATGCATCCGCCGGCGATGGCCAATGCGTAGGGAAGCCTGAGTGTTCGCCCATTCGCGATGTTGAGGTCGGGATGGGGTTGCAGACCATGCTGCCGGTGGTGCGAGACCAGTTCGAGCACATTCATCACCGTCTCTTGCAGCCGTCCGCGGACCAGCGCCAGACCAATCGCCATCACTCCGCCGCAGAGGGCCGTCAGCAACAAAATGAATGCGATGTGCGGCATGCCAGCCATGCAGCCGACCGCCATGATCAGCTTCACGTCACCGGCGCCCATGCCTCCGGCCAGATAGAACACCAGAAACACCACGCCGCAAATTATTCCCGCGGCCAGCGCGCTCAGCATCTGCCTCCATCCCCCGAACACCAGATGCAGCAACAGTCCAATCAGGAATGCGGGGATGGTCACAACATTGGGCACCCGCCTGCTCTTCACATCGGAGACAGAGCCCACGATGGCGACTGCAGTGGCGATTGCCGGATATGTCCATGCCGATTGAAATACTGTCATCGTGCGTCCCTGTTGCTGGTGCTGCTTTCGTCCAAGCCACGCTCCAAGCGTGCAGAAGCGTGGTCCGGGTTAGGCGGTGGAATTGACGAGCCCGTTGTCGATCGCGCCAAAGGTGTTCGCGAGGGTATTGCTGAGATGGCTCAGCGCGGCGACCGAGCCGAGTCCGACCAGGGCCGCAACCAACGCGTACTCAATCAGGTCCTGGCCTGAATCTTCCGTCATCAGGTTCTTCACAAGCTGCTTTACGTGTTCCATGTTTTTCCTTTCGGTTTGTTGTTCCATCGGACTTATGGCTTGCCACAGCGATATCGAGGACGGACTCGCAGAACAATCTTGTCGTGCCAATCTGACGCCAGTCCCATCTGCGTGGGAAGCAGCTTATCTGAGCGTCGATATCGACCGCTCACATAAGCTGCGTCCAGGTTTACGCAGTGGCATTGATGAGCCCGTTGTCAATAGAGCCAAGAGTGTTCGCAATGGTATTGCTGAGTTTGCTCAGCGCGGCGACTGAGCCGAGTCCGACCAGGGCCGCAACCAATGCGTACTCAATCAGGTCCTGACCTGAATCTTCCGTCACCAGGTTCTTCAGAAGCTGTTTCATGTTTTCCTTTCGGTTTGTTTTTTTCATCGAAACTTCCAGCATGCGAGAGCGTCATCGAGGACGGACTCGCAGAACAAGATCATTGCTCCACACTGACGTCGGGCCTTGCGTGCGAAGCAGCTTATGTGAGCGCTGACGTCTGACGCTCACATAAGCTTTGCCGGTTAGGCAGTGGCATTGATGAGCCCGTTGTCTATGGCGCCAAGCGTGTTCGTAATGGTATTGCTGAGTTGGCTCAGCCCGGCGACTGAGCCGAGTCCGACCAGCGCCGCAACCAACGCGTACTCAATCAGGTCTTGACCCGAATCTTCCGTCACCAGGTTCTTGAGAAGCTGCTCTACGTTTTTCATCTTTTTCCCCCTTCTGCTTGCTTGTCCGTCGAACTTACGGCATGCGAGAGCGACATCAAGGACGGACTCGCAGAACAAGATTGTCGTGTCAATCTGGCGTCAGGCCTTGCGTGCGAAGCAGCTTATGTGAGCGTTGACGTCTGACACTCACATAAGCTTTGTCCGGTTAGGCAGTGGCATTGATGAGCTGGTTGTCCACAACGCCAAGGGTGTTCGCAATTGTGTTCCTGAGCAGGTTGAGTGAGGCGACTGCGCCCAGTCCGACCAGGGCCGCAACCAACGCGTACTCGATCAGGTCCTGACCCGAATCTTCCGTCACCAGGTTCTTCAGAAGCTGTTTCATGTTTTCCTTTCGGTTTGTTTTTTTATCCAACTTTCGGCATGCGAGAGCGGCATCGAGGACGGACTCGCAGAACAGGGTCGTTGCGCCAATCTGACGTCAGGCCTTGCGTGCGAAGCAGCTTATGTGAGCGTTGACGTCTGACGCTCACATAAGCTTTGTCCGGTTAGGCAGTGGCATTGATGAGCTGGTTGTCCACAACACCAAGGGTGTTCGCAATGGTGTTCCTGAGCAGGTTGAGTGAGGCGACTGCGCCCAGTCCGACCAGCGCCGCAACCAACGCGTACTCGATCAGGTCCTGGCCCGAATCTTCTGTCGCCAGGTTCTTCAGAAGCTGTTTCATGTTCTTCATCATTGATTTCTCCTCGTTCGGTTTTCCACGGCACTCCGGCCTTGCGAGTCCCTGGGGATAAGCCGAGAGTAGGGCCGGTGCGCAAGATTAGAAATCCCCAGGAAGTGTCATCAAATAACACTTAAGTTCGCCAAGTTCCTCCGTATCTTTTTGTATCTAGGGCATTTATCCAGCGCATCGAGAAGGAACTCAAATGTGCCTCCATCCTGGTGCAAATTATCCCAACCGGCACGCACCGCCCGCGCCGGCTTTCCTTCCCGCAGTCAGATGGGCCGCGAACTCTGGACGGATTGTTTTGCGTAGATGGTCCTGGATGCGGCAGGGATCGGGCGGCGAACAGAGCGTTCACAGCCGGTGGTTCGCGAAGCAAAAGAAGCCTGCGTGGTTTTCTCTCACAGAAGTCCGCATCGCAGATCCGCCTCGCACAAACTTTCCCGCATCTCATATACCGTTTCCGGCATCTCTGATTTTGTGAAAATGTTCCACAGCGCTGCGCCGCGCGTCCGCATCTGCGATCAACCAACCAATCAGGCAGCCTCATCGAGCTCGCAACTCGGGCCCCGCTCGGGTGCGGCTTGCCGGCATGCGATACCTGCGCGATTACCTCCGTTACCCCTTCATCGGAGTCGCAGTTCCAGGAGGCCTCTCTCCCACTTTTCCTTTTCCCATTCCGAAGCCCGGAACCCAACCTATCTTCCGGCTCCGCACCATCCAACTAAAACGACACCGATCGATGAACCTTGCAAATCAAAGGTAACTTGGGACAGTACTCATGAGTAACCTGTTCCCGAGGGCCACAACATAATGGTTTGATTACCATTTACTGCTTCCCTTGCGGCTGGGAATTCTCTATATTCAGTACGTCGGGATTAAAGCAATTCCCTATGCTGGTCAAGCTGCCCGCGAATCTGAAGTGAATCGCAGCAGTTCAACTCGGAAATGACGCAACAAGCCAGTTCAAGTTAATAGATAGAATGTTTCACCACTGATTGCTGCATTTGATTGCTCTACGATCCCCAGGAGTTCCACCATGCGCTTAAAGACTGCCGTAGCTTTCTTGACCCTCTCCCTCGTCTGCGTAATCTCTCGTGTCAGCTTCGCAGATTCCCTCACGCTGTCCGGCGTGGGCGGCCAAAACACCGATGGCGTGTACGTCTACCCATATATCTTCACGATTACAGGCCCGGGGGGCACAGACACCCTCGTCGATATGTCCTGCCTCAACTTTAATCGTGAAGTCAGCATCGGGCAGTCATGGAGCGCGACCCCTGTTGACGTCGCCACCATCGCTCCCTCCTCCACCGTCGACAACGAGTCGGGAACCGACATTATTGCCGACGCGTACCTCTATAACCAGTACGCCGCCGCCGCTGGAAACGCCCAACTGACCTCCGACATCCAGTTCGCCATCTGGCACATCATGGATCCCACCGACGTCGCTGCTGAGAGCGGCTACGACACAAATGCCGCTAATCTCGCCGCAGCGGCCCTCGCCGAGGTCCCCATTCTGCCCGCCAGCACCTTCGCCAATGACGTTGTGTTCGTCCCCACAAACTACACCGTGGGCAGCGAGCCGCAGCTATTCATGACCGATCCGCCTCCCCCTGCAATCACCCCTGAGCCAACCAGCCTGGTCCTGCTGGGAACCGGGCTGCTCGGCGCGGTCGGCTTCATGCGCCGCAAGCGGGCGCAGGCTTAACTGCAACTTTGCATTGGAACCACGATTCAAGGGATTGTTTCTTTATGGGCCCGCGCCGATCGCTCGACGCGGGCTCGCTGTTTGTGCCGCGCAGCAACGCAGCTTTGCGGCCCTTGGCTCTGCTTGCCGTCATCCCCGGCATCCCGCATTCAGATGGCCCGGCAATGGCTGCCTCTATTGCACAGTGGGCATCTGAGACGTGCTTTTCAGGGTGATTGAACTCTTCGGCACAAACGGCATCGTGATCGGAAATACATACGTGATCTGCACCACAAAGTCGCTCACTATATTCGTGCCAACTCCGCCGGCGGGTGTCTTATAGGTGGTATTCACGGTCATCGTTCCGCCTGCCAGGTTCGTCCAGCCAAGCCCCCCAACATACGTGTTCACCTGTGCTGCCGTGGCCGTGCTCGAAGCTCCGCTGGAGTTTGTGCAGGTGGAGCTCAGAAGCATGGCGTAGCGCATCACCATGTTGACCGATTGGTTAATAACACCAAATGGGGATTATCGGGCCCATACCCCCCTCGTATGATGCCCCTAACGAGGTGGTCTGCTTGCTGTTAACCGTCCATCCCGCACCCTCCACGGATGCGGATCGCGAATCCCCTTCCCGGTGGAAACGCCTCTGCGCGCGCCTTCGCTCAGGCCATGAGCGAGGCTCCGCGGTCCTCGAGATGGCCTTCTGTATGCCCGTACTCATGGTCTTGTTGACCGGCATCTGTGCCACCGGCATCACCCTCGCCCACTACGAGATGCTCAACAATGCCGTCAGCGGAGGCGCCATGCAGCTTGCCACCGTCGCCGGCCAGCTCAAGTCGCCCTACGACCCATGCGCTGTTGGCACAGCGGACGTGGAAGCGTTGGCGCCCGCCCTCATTACGTCCAAAATGGTCTTCTCGTTTACCTTTAATGGCGTTGCCGTTGGAGCTGGAACACAAACATGCCCCAGTACCTCCAACCAGACCGGGGCGGCTGGCAATCTGGGGGCGCCCAATGCAACTCTCTCGATCACCGTCACCTATCCATGTAACCTCAGGTTCTACGGAGCCAACTACTTTCCCACCTGTACTCTCACCACCACGTCGTCGGAGGCAGCCCAATGAAAATCAATAACGATTCGTTTCTAGCTCGATTCTTCAAGGACCAAAGCGGGCAGATGCTCCCCATCATGGCGCTCCTGGTGATTGTCTGTATGGGCATCGCCGCGTTGACGGTCAGCGCTGGCAATAACTTCGCAGTCCAGAGCCAGCTCCAGAATGCCACCAACGCCGCCGCGCTGGCCGGTGCCATGGCCCTGCCCCAGGGCGCTTCCGCTGCAACCTCCGCCGCGTCTAACTACGCCTCGCAAACCGGAGATCTCAACGGCAGTCAATATCTGAAAAACGCGACCATGGTCTCCGGCTGGCCCAAGGTGGAGTGCCTCACCACCCTTACCGCCCAGGGGATTGCTTGTGAAGCTCCTGCCAACGCAAACGCCGTCCAGGTGCAGCAGTCGATCACCGTGCCCATGTTCTTCGGTGGGCTCTTCGGCCATTCCACCATCACCCTCACCGCAACCGCCACCGCCTCCGGCAGGGGCTCCATCCCCCAACCATACAATATCGCCGTCATCATCGACGCCACGGCATCCATGTCCGATACCGATTCCGATAGTCAGTGCAGTTCCTCCAGATTTACCTGCGCGCTAAACGGCATCCAGTCTCTGGTGAAGATACTCGCGCCCTGCAGCCCCCTCTTATCCTCCTGTAGCACGCCGCCCACCGCCGGCCCCTTTGGTAGCAACAACGTGACCGACTCCGTAGACAGGATCGCTCTCTTCTCGTTCCCAAACGTGGCCGAGAATAATAGCTCGAGTCCTACCGTCTACGGCGCCCAGTATGATTACGACTGCAGCAGCACGAACCCCACAACCGAGGCCTACACCTTCCCCACCGCGGGCGCATCCACCTACACGCCCTTGGGATCGCCGGTCGCTACCTACGAGATCGTAGGCTTCTCCAGCGATTACAGGACATCCGACACCGCAACTTCCTTGAACACCTCCTCCAACGTTTCCAAGGCGCTTGGGGCAGGGGGGAGCACATGCAAGTATCCGATGTCGAACCCGGGCGGCGCGGGCACCTACTACGCGGGCGCTATCTATGCCGCGCAGTCGGCGCTGGTCGCCGAACAGGCAGCCAATCCAGGCTCCCAGAACGCGCTCATCCTCATCAGCGATGGCGACGCCTCTAGCACCAACATGGGCTCGGCCAAATCTCAGGCGACGTACCCAGGGACAAAACAGCAATGCGCCCAGGCAGTCACGGCGGCGCAGGCTGCGGCCACCGCAGGAACCAAGGTCTTCTCCGTCTCCTACGGCGCCACGTCCTCGGGCTGCTCCACCGACACCAGCCCAGCCATCACCCCATGCCAGACCATGGAGGGCATCGCATCCACTCCGTCTTACTTCTTCTCCGACTACACCTCCAGCGTATCGGGCGTTGATAAGACCTGCATCTCGGCCTCCCAACCCACCAGCAACCTGAACCAGATCTTCCAGTACATCGGAAACGACCTCACAGTCGCCCGCCTGATCCCCAACGGCACCACCTAAACGCCGGATCGCGCAGACCTCGCCAGCCTGCGCGTCGGCCGTCAGCCTGGATCAGTCAGGCGAACCTCAGCGCTCTCCCAGAACTTATTCATCGGTTCTGGGAGAGTTTCTGTCTGATACCATCGCTCTGTCAGGCCTGCATCCTTCCATACCATGACAACGCAGCCACCCTTGCATCTCCGCGACGGTTCTTCTTCCTCTGCGGATTCGCCTGCGTGGCGCGCCTCCCTGGCCGTGGTTCTCATCATGGCCCTGCTTGGCCGCCTCGTGGTCCTGCGCTTCGTCTTCACCCGCCATCCCCACGACTGGCTCTTCTCCCACCCCTACGAGATGGGCCTGCTGGCCAACTCGCTCCTCCATGGCCATGGCTTCAGCTCGCCCTTCGGCGTTCCCTCCGGCCCCACCGCATTGATCGCGCCCGGCTACCCCATCCTCATCGCCGCCGTCTTCTTCCTCTTCGGCAGCGACACCTTCGCCTCAGCCATCGCCATCATCCTCTTGCAGATCCTGGTCGGTCTCATCACCATCGCGCTCATGATGCGCATCGCTCGCCAGGTGCTCGACTTCCCCACCGCCCTCCTCGCCGGAGTATTCTGGGCCCTCTCGGTTCCCGTGCTCTGGATTCCAGCCATCTTCTGGGAGACCAGCCTCTCCGCCTGCGCTCTTCCTGCAATCATCCTGCTCGCGCTCCGCTGCCGCCGCCATCCCTCCATCGCGTCCTTCCTCCTTCTTGGCGCGTCTTCCGCCATCGTCGCCCTCATCAATCCCGCTCTTCTGCCCTCGCTTCTGGCCATCCTTGCATGGGCTGCCTGGCAGACGCGCCGCGTCGCGCGCCTGGCTCCGCTCGCCGGCCTGCTCGCCCTGCTTCTGCTCTTTTCGCCCTGGCCCATCCGCAACGCATGCCGCTTCCACGCATTCATCCCCCTGCGCACCACTGCCGGCTTTGAGCTCTGGATGGGAAACCGCCCCGGCGCAACCGGCTTCCTCGACGAGTCGCTCTTCCCCATGTACAACAAGACCGAACTGGCCAGCTACGTCTCCATGGGTGAGGTCGCCTACATGCGCGATAAATCCGACCAGGCCCTGCAATACATCCGCTCCCACCCCGCAATCTTTATCCGTCTCACCCTCCGCCGCATCTTCCGCTTCTGGGCGGGAACGGGCAGTGTGGGCGGCCCGCGCATCTATGAACTCCACGCCCTGCTCACCACCCTGCTCGGATTCGCCGGCCTCTTCTTCCTCTTCCGCAACCGCATGAAGGCCTTCGCCCTCCTCATGGCCCTCCCCCTGCTCCTCTTCCCGCTTCCCTACTACATCACCCACGCCGAGTTCCGCTATCGCCTCAACATCGACCCGCTCCTCACCCTCCTTGCCGCCTACGCCATCACCCAGCTCGCCGCCCGTTGGCCGCGCCCGCGCCATTGAAGTCGTCATCCTGTACGTAGCCCCACAAACAATTGTCATCCTGAGCGGAGTTTGGCGCACACTTGCGCCAAACGCAGTCGAAGGACCTGTGGTTGTTTGTTTTGCTCGTCATCCTGAGCGGAGCGAAGGACCCCTGTATTTGTTTGTCATTCGCGGAGGGAGCGGGGGGCTTCAGCCCCGGAAGGAATGCTCCATCTTTAACATCCCCCCACACGCTTGCGACGTTTATCATGCCATCAGCCTCACCTTCCCCGCTGCACCAGGCAGTCCTTCGGAGAACCATCTTGGCGCGTCATCTCTGGGCCCTCGTACGATCCGCCTTCCCTCATAGCTCCACCAGCATCTTTGCCCCCGCGGGCACCCCAGCCCACTCCATCCTCAGCCTCTCGATGCTCGTCCTCGGCATCACCGCCGCCATCTTTCTCATCGTCGCAGGCCTGTTGCTCTACGCCGTCGTCCGCTACCGCCATCGCGCCTCCGACGCCAACGCCGCCCAGGAGCCCGCGCAGATCTACGGCAGCAATCAGATCGAGCTCGCCTGGACCGTCATTCCCATCCTCATCGTCGTTTTGCTCTTCCTCGCCACCGCCCGCATCATCCTCTCCACCCAGAACGCGCCCAGGCCCGCCGCCGCGCTCGATGTCACCGTCGTCGGCCACCAGTTCTGGTGGGAGTTCTCCTATCCCAAGCTCGGCATCGTCACCGCCAACGAGCTGCACATCCCCGTCAGCGATCCCAAACATCCCACGCCCACCTACCTCACCATGACCTCCGCCGACACTGACCACAGCTTCTGGGTCCCGCGTCTCGCAGGCAAGATGGACCTCATCCCGAATCAAATTAACACCATGTGGCTCGATCCCCAGGCCCCCGGCCTCTACCTCGGCCAGTGTGCGCAGTACTGCGGCGTCCAGCACGCCAAGATGCTTCTCCGCGTCTACGCCGACACCCCCGCCGACTTCAGTGCATGGGTCGTCCGCCAGCAGCAGCCCGCCGTCAACAGCCCCGATCCGCAGGCCGCCGCTGGCCGCGCCGTCTTCCAGCGCAGCGTCTGCATCAGTTGCCACACTGTCTCCGGAACCGTCGCCACCGGCCGCTTCGGCCCCGACCTCACCCACCTCGCCAGCCGCGAAACCATCGCCTCCGGCTCCGTTCCCAACACCCCCGCCAACCTGCGCGCCTTCGTCGACAACCCCGCCGCCTTCAAGCCCGGCGCTCTCATGCCAGCCATGCACCTCAACCAGCGCGACCTCGACGCCCTCACCGCGTACCTCACCACGCTCAAGTAAAGTTCGCAGAGAATGAAATCAAGTTTGCAGAAGTGAAGGAAAGTACGGAAGAGAACCTCCATGGCAACCCACACCCCGGCCCCCGCAGACATCAATCAGCCCGCAGGCCTGGTCACGTACGCCGCTCCCCGCCGCCTCCTGCTCGATGTCCTGCACGACTGGGTCACCACAGTCGACCACAAAAAACTCGGCCTCATGTACATCGGCTACGCGCTCATCTTCCTCGTCATCGCCGGCTTTCAGGCCCTCCTGATGCGCGTCCAGCTCTCCCTGCCCAACAACACCTTCGTCTCCCCGCAGACCTTCAACAGCCTCTTCACCATGCACGGCACCACCATGGTCTTCTTCGTCGGCATGCCCATCCTCTTCGGCTTCGGCAACTATCTCGTCCCGCTCATGATCGGCGCGCGCGACATGGCCTTCCCCCGCCTCAACGCATTCAGCTTCTGGATCTCAGCCTTCGGCGGCCTTCTGCTCTACTTCAGCTACTTCGGCGCCAGCGGCCTCTACGGCGCGGGCAGCGCGCCAGACGTCGGCTGGTTTGCCTACGCACCACTCACCGCCCGCGTCTTCTCGCCAGGCCACAGCACCGACTACTGGACCCTCGCCATCCTGCTCAGCGGCATCGGCAGCATCGGCACCGCGCTCAACATCGTCGCCACCACCCTTTGCATGCGCTGCCCCGGCATGAAGCTCAGCCGCATGCCGCTCCTCGTCTGGCTCTATCTCGTCACCTCATCGCTGGTCTTCGTCGCCGTCAGCCCGCTCACCGCCGCCCAGATCATGCTCCTGCTCGACCGCTACGCCGGCTCCCATTTCTTCGACACCCAGGCCGGTGGCTCCGCCGTCCTTTGGATGCACTTCTTCTGGATCTTCGGCCATCCCGAGGTCTACATCCTCATCCTGCCCGCCTTCGCCTTCGCCAACGAGATCATCCCCGTCTTCTCGCGCAAGGCCATCTTCGGCTACCCCGCCATGGTCGCCGCATCCGTAGGCATAGGATTCATCAGCCTCAGCGTCTGGGCCCACCATATGTTCACCGTCGGCCTCGGCCCCGGCGCCAACACCTTCTTCACTCTCGCCACCATGGTCATCTCCGTCCCCACAGGCATCAAGCTCTTCAACTGGCTGGCCACGCTCTGGGGCGGCAAGATCCACTTCACCGCTTCCATGATGTTCGCCATCGGGTTCCTCTTCCAGTTCCTCATCGCAGGCCTCTCCGGAATCATGCTCTCGGTCGCGCCGATGGACTGGCAGCTCGGCAACTCCTACTTCGTCGTCGCCCACTTCCACTACGTCCTGGTCGGCGCAATCCTTTTCATGCTCTTCTCCGCCTTCTACTACTGGTTCCCAAAAATGTCCGGCCGCATGTTGAGCGAGCGCCTCGGCAAGTGGCACTTCTGGATCTTCCTCATCGGATTCCATCTCACCTTCGACTTCATGCACGTCCCCGGCCTGCTCGGAATGCCGCGCCGAATCTACACCTACGAGGCCGACCGCGGTTGGATGATCTGGAACCTCATCATCTCCAGCGGCGCCGTCTTCCAGGCCGCCGGAACTCTGCTCTTCGTCTACAACATGGTCTGGTCGTACTTCAAAGGCCCCATCGCCGGCCCCGATCCCTGGGATGCCTGGACCCTCGAGTGGTCCACGCCATCGCCGCCGCCCGCCTATAACTTCGCCGTTATCCCCACCGTCGAGAGCCGCCGTCCCCTCTGGGACCTCAAGCATCCTGACGATCCCGACAGCCGTTATGAATAAAAAGGAACCCAAACCTTGAGCCAGGCCGCCGTCATCCCGCAAACCATCCCCTGGGTCCTGCCCTCGCGCGGAGTCGTCGGCATGGCCTGCCTCATCATCGCCGAGTCCGCCATCTTCACCATCTTCATCGTCGCCTACATCTACTACCTCGGCAAAGACACCTCCGGCCCCACCCCGCGCCAGGTCCTCGACCTTCCCATCTTCACCACCCTCTGCCTTCTCTCCAGCAGCCTCACCGTCCACCTCGCCGTCTCCGCGCTGCATCGCGCCAATCGCACCCTCTGCTCGCTCTGGCTCGCCGTCACCGTCCTGCTCGGCGGCATCTTTCTCGGCGGCACCGCGCGCGAATGGCACAAACTCATCGTTCGCGACGGCCTCACCCTCCAGACCAACCTCTTCGGCACCACCTTCTACTCGCTGGTCGGCCTGCACGCCACCCACGTCCTGGTCGGCCTCGTCATGCTCTCGCTTGCATTGATCTTTTCCCTCAACGGCTCCATGACCGCCAAACACACCGGCCGCCTTGAAGTCCTCTCCCTCTACTGGCACTTCGTCGACGCCGTCTGGGTCGTCGTCTTCACCGTCGTTTACGTCCTCGGCAGATAGCCCAACCCACAGAAAGGAGACCCCATGCACAACCAGCCCGACGAGCCCTCCACCATCCAGCTTCCCCGCCCCACCGCCTGGCCCATGGTCCTTGCGCTCGGCCTCTCGCTCATCCTCGCCGGAATGGTCACCAGTCCCGCTGTCGCGCTCCTTGGACTCGCACTCACGGTCGCAGGCTCCATCGGCTGGTTTCGTCAGGTCCTTCCCCACGAGGCGCACGAGTCCGTCCCCATCGTCTCCGAACACATCGCGATCTCCACCGGCCGCACCCTCATCGCCCGCCCGCCTCGCACCGCAAGCGACGCCCCGCGCCGAATTCTCCCCGTCGAGACCTTCCAGATCGGCAACGGCATCAAGGGCGGAATCGCCGGCGGCATCGCCATGACCATCCCCGCCACCGTCTTCAGTCTGCTCAAGTACCACAGCCTCTGGTACTCCGTGAACCTGCTCGCCGCCGGTGGCTTTGTCAGTTGGGCCGGCGCCAGCGACGCCTTCCTCAGCCACTTCCACCTGCAAGGCCTGCTCGCCGCGCTCCTCATTCACGGCCTCACCTCGCTTCTGGTCGGCCTGCTCTACGGAGCCATGCTTCCCATGTTCCCCCGCTACCCCATCGTCACCGCGGGTTTCATGGCCCCCTTGCTACTCACCGGAATCATCTATTCCGCGCTCAACATCCTCAGCCCCATCCTCAACCAGCGCATCGACTGGTTCTGGTTCATCCTCTCCCAGCTCGCCTTCGGCCTGGTCTGCGGCTTCGTCGTCAACCTCCACGCCAAGGTCCGCACCCCACAGTTCCAGGCCCTCCCCTTCGCCCTCCGCGCCGGAATCCACAGCGACCGTCCCAGCCTCGACAGCGACCAACCCGATCCCTCGCATTCTTCCACTAAGCCCACCCACAAGGAAGACGGCCAATGAACCTGCGCTCGCTCACGCTGTCTCTTCTTGCCTGCGCCGCAACTCTTTCCTCAGCAGGCTGCAACTCCGCGCCCGGCAAGCCTGGCCCCGCGGTCGCCCGCCCTGAGCAGCTCCTCGACTTCCCCACCCTCTACGCCCAGAACTGCGCCGCATGCCACGGCGTCAACGGACGCAATGGCGCGGCCATCTCCCTCGCCAATCCCGTCTATCTTGCCGTCGCCGGCGTCAGCAACATCCAGCACATCACGGCCATCGGTGTTCCCGGAACCGCAATGCCTCCCTTCGCCCGCTCCGCCGGAGGTATGTTGACCGACCGCCAGATCGCTGTCCTCGCCCAAGGCATGATCTCCACCTGGGGCAATCCCTCCGCGCTGAAAGGATGCGCTTATCCCGCCTACGAAAGCAGCGGCCCCGGCGATGTTGCACATGGCAAGCAGGCTTTCGCTGATTACTGCGCGCAGTGCCACGGCGCCGACGGGACAGGCGGGATCTCCCCGAGCCGCCAGCCCGCAGGGAGCTTAATCCCTCCCGCCCTGAGGGCAGCTCCCGTGCGCACAGGCTCGCTGGTCGATCCCGCCTACCTCGCCCTCATCAGCGACCAGGGCCTGCGCAGCTTCATCCTCGCCGGCCAAACCGAGCAGGACGCGCATGACTGGCGCGCGTACGTGTGCGCCCCGACTTCGACCACATTCGTCGACCGGCAACTCACGAACCTCAGTGACTTCAACCGGGAGATCACCGACATCGTCGCATGGCTCGCCGCCCATCGCATCGCAACCCCCGGCCAGCCTTATCCATCGCACCCGTAACTTGCGGAGACACCCATGAGCGAACAACCCTCCAATCCCACCCCGCCCAGCAATCAAGAACCCTCCGTGCGTACCTCCGCGCACTCCCGCCGCGTCTTCCTCTTCAAGCTCTCCGTCGCGCTCAACGCCGCCGTCGGAGCCGTCCTCGCCGTGCCGCTCATCGGCTACCTCCTCGGCCCCGCAATCAAAAAATCCACCGGCGCATGGATCGCCCTCGGCCCGCTCACTCAATTTCCCATCGGCGAAACCCGTCTTGCCGACTTCCGCAGTCCCCTTGCCAGCTTCAACGACGGCGACACCGCCAACACCGCCTGCTGGGTGCGTCGCATCGCCGCGCAGCAATTTCAAGTCTTCGCCATCAACTGCGCGCACCTCGGATGCCCCGTCCGCTGGTTCGCGCAATCCAAACTCTTTCTCTGCCCCTGCCACGGCGGCGCCTACTACGAAGACGGCACTCGCGCCTCCGGCCCACCCGAGCGCGGCCTCTTCCAGTACCGCTATCAGATCGCCAACGACTCGCTCCTCATCCACGCCGGAGAGATGCCCACGCTGGCAACCCAGGCCTCCTGCAGCAAGCCCATGCCATTAATCCAGTTAAGCCCCGTCGATTCTTCTGTTGCATCTTCTGTTGCAGCGAAAGCCCCTGAATCCGCCGCATCTGCATCCACGCCCGCATCCACGCATACGAGGTCCGAATGGCCAGCCTAAGACAACGCGCCATAGCCACTTACAACTGGCTTGACCTGCGCCTCGGCCTCGTCCGCCCGCTCACCGACGCGTCCACGCATCCCACCCCCGCCAACAGCGCAAGCTGGCTCTACGTCTTCGGCTCCGCCGCAACCGTCCTGCTCATCCTGCAGGTCGTCACTGGAATCCTCCTCGCCCTGGTCTACAGCCCCTCAGCCAACGAGGCCTGGAACAGCCTGCAAACCCTCAACCACTCCATCCCCCTCGGCTGGTATCTGCGCGCCCTGCACGGCTGGGGCTCCGATTTCATGATCGCCATCGTGCTTCTGCACCTGCTTCAGGTCTTCCTCTTCGGCGCCTATAAATTCCCCCGCGAACTCACCTGGATCGTCGGCGTCGGCCTGCTTCTTCTCACCCTCGCCATGGCCTTCACCGGCCAGATCATGCGCTTCGATCAGGACGCCTACTGGGGACTCGGCATCGGCGCATCCATCTTCAGCCGCGTCCCGCTCATCGGCGCGCAGCTCGTCCGTCTGCTCCTCGGCGGCCCAATCATCGGCGGCGCAACCCTCTCCCGCCTCTTCACCCTCCACGTCTTCGTCATCCCCGGCCTGCTTTTCGCCGGCGTCGCCCTGCATCTCTGGATGGTTCTCCGCCACGGCGTAAGCGACTGGCCCATGCCCGGACGCATCGTTCGCCGCTCCACCTACCAGCAGCAATACCGCGACCTCAACGCCTCCACCGGCATCCCCTTCGTCCCCGACGCCGCGTGGAAGGACGCCGTATTCGCCGCCGCACTCCTTCTCGCCGTCATGGCCTGCGCCTTCTTCTTCGGTCCCATCGGCCCCGGCGGCGTGCCCGATCCCACCATCATCCAGACCGCGCCGCGCCCCGACTTCGCCTTCCTCTGGATCTACGCCCTTCTCGCCTTCCTGCCAACATCGCTCGAGACCCCGGTCCTGATGGTCGCCCCCATCCTCATCATCGCGGCCCTTCTTCTTCTGCCGCTCTTCGCCGGCGAAGGAGAGCGCCACTGGTCGCACCGTCCCGTCGCCGTTCTGCTGGTCTCCCTCATCGCAGTCACCTTTGGAATCTTCACCCACCTCGGCACCTACACACCCTGGAGCCCCGTCATGGACGCCTGGACCAGCGCCCCTATTTCTCCCAAGCTCCTTCTCAATCGCACCCCCCTCGAACGCCAGGGCGCGCTCATCTTGCAAGACAAGCAGTGCCGCAACTGCCACTCCATCGCCGGCGCCGGCGGACAGCGCGGCCCCGCGCTCGACGCCATCGCCTCACGCATGACCGAAGACCAGATCATCCGCCAGGTCCTGCAGGGCGGCGGCAACATGCCCGCCTACGGCAACGCCCTCAACCCCTCCGAGACCAAGGCCCTCATGCGTTTCCTTATGACCCTGCGCGGCTCGAACCTCACCTCCGCCATCGACTCCTCCACCACCCTCACCCACCCCAACCCACCTCCGCCCGCACCGAAGACCCCCTAGCCCATGTCCGACGCCACCCGCGAAATCTTCTCCGACTGGACCCTCCCTTGGGGATTGACGCTCTCTGTCGTCCTGCTCGCCGCCCTTTACATCCGTGGCTGGCTGGCCCTCCGCCGCACCCGCCCCACGCAGTTCAACGCCCTCCGCCTCGCCGCCTTCCTCTCCGGCCTCGCCCTCTTCTGGATCGCAACCGCATCCCCCCTCGACGGCTTCGCCGACGCGCTGCTCACCGCCCACATGGTCGAGCATCTCCTCCTCATGTCCGCCATCCCCATGCTTCTGCTCTACGCCCAGCCCGTCGTCCCTCTGCTGCGTGGTCTTCCCACGCCCGTCACCCGCTGGATCGTCGGCCCGCTCCTGTGCGTCTCAGCTCTGCGCCGCCTCGCAAACTGGCTCGTCTCGCCCGCCATCGCATGGCTTGCCATGAACCTCGCCTACCTCTGCTGGCACGTCCCCGCCGCCTACAACTTCGCCCTCGCCAACGAGACCCTCCACGGCGCAGAACACCTCTGCCTCCTCTTCACCGCGCTTCTTTTTTGGTGGACTATCCTTCGCCCCTGGCCCGCCGCCCCACGCCCCAACGACTGGGGAGCCATCGTCTACCTGGCGTTATCCGATGTCGTCATGACCCTGCTCTCGGCCTTCCTCGCCTTCTGCGACCGCCCCGTCTATAGCTACTACGTCGACCACCCCAACCCCTTCCACATCTCTGTACTCGACGACCAGGTCCTCGGCGCCGTCACCATGTGGGTCCTCGGCTCCTTCGCCTTCCTCATCCCCGCCATGCTCCTCACCCTCCGCCTGCTCTCCCCCTCCCGCAGGCGCGAATCGTAGCCCTCGCGCACGAACTACTCCCCCACCACCGGATTCCGCAGCTCCCCAATCCCCTCGATCGCAACCACCATCTCTTCCCCAGCCTTCAGCCACCGCTGCGGCGTCCGCCCCATCCCCACCCCGGCCGGCGTTCCCGTGCTGATCACGTCCCCAACCTCGAGCGGCACAATCCCCGAGAGATACTCAATCAGCGCGGGAATCTTGTAGATCATCTGGCTTGTGTTCGAGTCCTGCAATCTTTCGCCGCCAATCGTCAGTGAAATCCCCAACCTGTGCGGATCGGTAATCTCGTCCTTCGTCACCACCCACGGTCCCATCGGCGCAAACGTCGGGAAGCTCTTCGCCAGCGTCCACTGCGAAGTCGCCCGCTGCACATCGCGCGCGCTCACATCGTTCATCATCGTGTACCCGAAGACGTGTTCCTCCCACTCACTCGCCGCAATCCTGTGCCCCGCCTTCCCGATCACCACCGCCAGCTCCGCCTCGTAGTCCACCTGCGAACTCGCGCGCGGCAACACCACATCCGCCCCCGGCCCCACCACCGCCGACGACAGCACCAGAAACACCGTCGGCACATCGCGCATTCTGGTCCCCGACTCGGCCGCGTGCTCGGCGTAGTTCACCCCGATACCGAAGAGGCGCGGCGGGCGCGGCACCGGGGCCAGCAGCCGCACCTGCTCCAGCGCAATCCTCGTTCTTGATCGCGTCGCGGCCCCTGCCACGTCCGCCTGCACGCTCCCCTGCGCCCCAAGAAACGTAATCGCGTCCTGGAACCCCTCCGCGTCCAGATCGAAGACACCCCCATCCACCACCAGCCCGGGACGCGGCGCCTTGTCCCCTTCGACAAACGTCACCAGCCTCATCCCAAACGTCCTCCCCGCCCCCGGAGCCCCTAGCTCGCCAGCTTCTCGTAGAGCGCTTGGCCCGTCTTCTCCCGCCGCATCTCCTCGCGCAGCCGCTCCATCCCGCCGTCCTTCGCCAGTCGCTCGCGCAGTGTCTCGTACGGCTCGCGTGTCTGCATCGACAGCACCAGCACCTCCTGGTTCAGCTCCTCATCGCTGACAGTCACATTCTCGATCTCCGCGATCCGGTCCACCACCAGCGACGCCCTCACCTCGCGCTCCGCCTCGTCCCGCTGCGCCGCGCGCAGACGCACAAAATCCAGCTTGCGCATGTCGTCCGCTCTCATCCCCTGCTGCGCCAGCGCGCGCAACCCGCGCTCCAACCGCGCGTCCACCCTCTGCTGTACAAGCGACTCCGGCACCGGGAAGCTGTGCCGCGAGACCACCTCATCCAGCATCTTGTTCCGCGCGCGCGCCTCCAGCGACTCGCGCTTCTGCCTGTTCACGCGCTCCCGCAACTGCTTCTCGAACTCCTCCCAGCTCGCGCTATTACCTAGCTGCTTGGCCAGCTCCGCGTCGCGCACCGGAAACGTCTTGCGCTTGATCGCCTTCACCGTCACGTCGTAGCCCACTGTCTGCCCCGCCAGCTTCTTCTCGCTGTACTCCTTGGGATACTCCACCTCGAACTTCAGCTCCTGCCCCACCCTCGTCCCGCGCAGCGCATCGTTGAACGCCGCCAGCGTGTTCTTGCCGCCGATCTCTATCAGCACGTCGTCTCCGCGAATCGGCGCCTCCGCCGGTGTGGTCGACGTCACACCCTCCTCAGTCACCGTCTGCGCCAGCGGCTTGATCTCGCCGCGAAACTGGATCTCCGCCCAGTCGCCCTCCGCCAGCGCGCGCTCCTCCTCCACCGTCTCCACTGTCGCCTGGCTGTCCAGGATATAGCCCAGCTCCTCCTCAAACTCTTCGTCCGTCAGCTCGGTCTGCGGCCGCTCCACGCGCACCGTCTCATATCCCGCAACGTCGAACTCCGGCAGCACCTCGAACGCCGCCTTGAAGCGCAGCGGCTCGCCATCCGTCAACTGCAGGTCCAGTAACTGCGGCTCCGACACCGGCTGCAGCTTCTGCTCCACAATCGCCTGTCGAAAGAGCTCCGACACCAGCGCCTGCAGCACCTCATCGCGCAGCTCCTTGGCGAACTTCGACCGCACCAGCGACTCCGGCACCTTGCCCGCGCGGAAGCCCGGAATCCGCGCCAGTTTCTGGTAGCGCTTAATCACCGTTCGATAGGCCTTCGCAACCTCGTCCGCCGGCGCCTCCACCGCAATCTCGCGCGTCAACGCCGGATTTAGCGATGGCCCATGCTCATGGCCGTGCTCGTGCCCATGTTCGTGTTCGTCTTCGTGCTCATGGCCTCTGTCAGCTCTGGCCTCCATCTGCCCGTCCCCAGTCTGCTCCGTCGCACTTTCGTCCGTCGCCGTCTGGTTGGTTCCCGTACTCTCAGTCGAATTCAAATCGGTCCCTTCCGTCCGTGCCTTCCAGTATGTGCCCTTAGTCGGGCCGCGCCACCACTTCCCTGGGTGTCGTGCGCAGCCGTGGGCGTCGTATGCGCGCTGGCGCCTCTCTTCCACTCTACGGGTCTTGTTTGCGAAGGGTCAATCCACCGCGCCCACTGCATCGTCCCCGCACGCCGTTGCTCTACTTCATGGACTGGCTGCTGGCCAGCGAGAACAGCTCAAGCCGCACCTTCCACTGCGTCGTCTGCCCCGGCTGCAACACCACCATCCCCGTATCGTCGTCCTTCCCCCACTCCCGCCCGAACGGATCGTCGTAGTTAAACTGCGGCCCAATCGACACGTAGTCCCCATCCGCCGGCGAAACCACCCGAATCGCTCGGATCGTCGGGCTCAGCACCGTCAGCCGCAATCCGTAATCGTTCGCCGGATCAATCAACTCCGCGATAGCTCCGTTGTCCAGCATCTCCCGGCGCAGTGCGACGAAGTTGTCATCCAGCTCCAGCTTCCCCAGGGCCGCCCCGCCGCGCATCGTAAAGTCGTACGCCGTTCCGCTCACCGGAAGCAGGACTCCCGTCGGCACTCCGCTCGCCCGGTCGCGCACCTCCTCCCGCTTCTCGGCCGGAAGATGGAGCCGCAACTGCTCCCGGTTTTCATCGAAAACCACAAACCGCGGATGCCATCCGATGCCCACTGGCTCGGCCGTACCGCCCATGTTGCGCGCCATCACCGTCAGTTCGATCCACTGGCTGCCCAGCAGCACAGTCACGGTCACGTCCGTCTTCGACGGCCAGTGCGCCCCAAAGTCCCCCGCATGGAAGACCGCCTGAGCCTCTCCGCCATCCGGCAACGCCGACATCTCCGCGGAGTCCGCCCCTCTGGCCAGCATCAGTCCTTCCCGCGCCACCCCATTCGCGCCGCCGGGAAGCGTCATCGTATGCCCACGCCAAACCGCGCTCACGCTCCCCGCCGTCTGCGTCGCCACTCCCTCGATCCGGCCCGCCCACGGAGCCTCGAAGGCCCCGCCCATCGCCAGGCTCGCCGCACCATCCCTGTCCGCGCCCGTGCCGGTCATCGCGCTCTCCGCATCTTCCACCGGCGGAGAATCCATCAGGTTTACCTCGCCCTTGCCCGGAATGTAGGCCCCGATCTGCAGCACGTTCATCCCCCGCCCCGGCAGCACCGTCACCGAAAGAAACTCCGGCATCGAGCCGCCCGACAGCCGCATTCGCGTCAGCTCAATCGCCTCCTGGCCGCCCGGCCGCGGCACAGGAGCATACTGCTGGTCGGTCCCGATCTTCGCCTCCAGCTTGTGCAGGTTTCCGCGTCCCCGTTCGCGGTAGGCCAGGCTCAACCCCAACACCAGCAAAGCCAGGATCAGCGCCGTCACCATTCCCGAATGCATCACGCCCCGGCGCCAGAGACGGTGAATCAGCGACCGGAACCACCGCTCCACCATCGCCAGATACATCCTGCCCATCTGTGACTCGTCCACGTCGCCCGCCCCGTCTTTCTACTTGGATGTATTCTATCCACCCGGCGGCCACTTCTGTACACCCCCTTATGCCGGCCATTTCCATCCGGTCAATCCGCTCCTTCGCACCGGCTCCCCCACTTCCAAACGCAACCAATCCGCCGCCCACTGAATCTCACCCTCAGGCGAGCGGAATCTTTCCGCCGAGGAGACAGCAATGAGTGCAAAAGGAATCTGCATCGCTTTTGGCCTGGGCGTAGCCGCCGGAGCGGCCGTCGCTCTTCTCTACGCGCCTCAACCCGGCGTCAAAACCCGCCGCCAGTTGCGCCGGAACTTCGACGACGGCGTCGACTGCCTCGAGGACGCCGCCTCCTACCTCAAACAACAGGCCGAATCCCTCAGCAACGAGGCCCGCAAGACCTTCAAGCGCACCCGCGGCCAGGTCGCCGATGTCGTCGATAAGGCCTCCGAAGCCGTCTCCGGCGCAGTCAAAGGCGTCCAGTCCATGATGTAGCCCGCTCTACTCCGGCGGTCCCACCGTCACCACAAAGTACGCCAGCTCCGAATCCCCCGCATTGGCAATCCAGTGCTCGTCGCCCGCGCAGCACAGCCCCACATCGCCCGCCTCCATCCGGTGCTCCACCCCGTTCAGGTAGAGCGTCGCCACGCCCCGCTGCATCAGCCATATCTCGCTGTGCTTGTGCGTCCCCACCGCCTCATGCGGGGCCCCCGCCTGCTGCACCGACTCATGCATCTCCAGGCGAATGTTGCCCGCCTTCAGCATCCCCGTCAGGTACGAGTGCGACTCGTGCCCGCCCTGCATCCCGCGCCCCGCTATCGGCTTGAAGACGCCAGACGTCAGCTCCCGCATCGCGCCCGCCGGCCGCGCCCCCGCCGCCGCTTGCGCCGCCCCAGTCGCCTGCCCCGCTCCCTGCCCAGCCGTCGCCGCCGGCGCACTCCCCTGCCCTGCCGCCACCGTCCCCGAAGTCTGCCCCTCGGCCTGCCCAGCAAACCCGCCCGCAATCGCCAGCAGCCCCGCCACCATCCCCGCAAAATCCCGCCGGCTCATCCCATCCCGGTTCATCTCATTCTGATTCATCTCATCCATCGCACTTCTCCTCCGTCCATCACAGGTTCAATCGCAGCCCGAAAGTCGCTCCATCCTACACGTTTCCATCCCCCGCCGTCAGCCACCTGAGCGAAGTCGAATGGATGCCGAATGGAAGTTGGATCGGAAGGGCACGGCTGCAGCCGTGCCGAATAGCGTGCTTTTTAAAGATTCGCGTCTCTTGATCGCTCCGCGATCAAGAGACGCAAGAGCGGCACCTGCGCAATTTGAACTTCCACTGCCCCGGCATCGGAGTTAGACTGTCGCCATGGGAAACAAAGACAAAGGCAGAAAAGAAAAGAAGAAGCAGCCCAAACCCAAAGCCCCTCCCGCGCCTCGCCACGAGGAGTTCAGCCAGCTCGCCACCCGCTTGGTCAAGGAAACCCCCGAGAAGAGCTAGCTTGTCGGCCGCGCCATCTGCTTCATCAGCCGGCCTGCGCCGCTGCCGCCGCCGGGTTGCTCTCTCGCCTGCAATCCTCTATCCTTGAAGAGTTGCAGACGGAGTGTGTCCCCGCGGCAATGTGCGCCCGTAGCTCAGTTGGATAGAGTATTTGGCTACGAACCAAAGGGTCGGGAGTTCGAATCTCTCCGGGCGCACCATCCCTTCCTTCTGTCACCGCACCTCCTCGTTCTCATCGCCACGGCCCCAAACGAAGCGCACCTTGCCCTTCCGGCAGGATTGCTCCTCTAACCTCGCCCCTCGAACCTCGCACCTGTCCTACAATGTTCCTAGCCCTATGAACCTCTACATCCTGCGTCATGCCAGCGCCGGCACCAAGCGCGCCAACCCGGTTCTCGACCACAAGCGCCCCCTCGACAAGGACGGCAAGCGTCACTGCCTCCAGCTCGCCCATGTCCTCAACGCCATGAAGCTCCAGTTCGACCTCATCGTCTCCAGCCCCTTGAAGCGCTGCATGCAGACCGCCTCGCTGGTGGGCACCGAAATGGGCTACGAGGCCAAAATCCTCACCTCCGCCGCGCTCGCACCCGACGCCACCTTCGCCCAGTTCCAGAAGCTGTTGCGCGAGTACTCCGGCCACGAGAATCTCCTGGTCGTCGGCCACGACCCCAACTTCACCGCCTTCCTCGGCTCGCTCCTTGTTCCCGCCGCCGCCTGTCCCGCCAGCGGCCTCGACGCCTGTGCCGCAGCCGCCTGCGTGCGTCTGCGCAAGGGCTCGCTGGCCCGCGTCAACCTGGCCCGCGGCCCCGCCGCACTGCACTGGCTGCTCGATCCCCGCACCGTCCGCGCGCTCTACGCCACATCCACCGCCAGGTCCCGCCGAAAGACCTCGCGGAAGTAGTCCGCCTCTTTCCGCAGCGACCACGCCTCCAGCTCCGCTCCACCGCGTCCCGCGAGCAGCTCCAGCAGCACTCGTTTGGAATAGACGTGCGTCCGCATCCGCACCGCCGCGCTGGCGCGGTCCTGGTTCAGCGCCAGCGCCAGCCGCAGCAGCACCACCGCCCGCACAATCTTCGGATGCTCTTCGATCGCAATCGTCCGCAGGATGCGGTCCACCGGGTCCGGCCGGCTCTTGCCCATGTAGCGCGCGACCGCGCCCACCACCGCCCGCTGCTCCGGCGAAAATCCAAAGATCTCCGAGTTCGCCACAATGTACTGCGTGTGCCTGTGGTGTCCCTGGTGGTTCATGTACTTGCCCACGTCCTGCATCATGGCCGCGGCCTCCAGCCACAGCCTGTACTCCGGTGGAAGCTCATGCACCCGCGCCAGCTCGTCGAAG
>Ga0187872_10000902_pt1 | contig 31998 bp, 23 predicted proteins | sample June2016WEW_16_4_FD_132973 | JGI IMG/M metagenome (GOLD analysis project Ga0187872, IMG submission 132973) | Peatland microbial communities from SPRUCE experiment site at the Marcell Experimental Forest, Minnesota, USA - June2016WEW_16_40 | ecosystem: Environmental > Terrestrial > Soil >...
CTTGCCACATTTGCCGGAGGTGGTGGTGATGGAACCGCGGCGGAAATCGCCCAGATCAGCGATCTGGCGAAATAGTTCTGTCTTTTGCTTTTCAAGCTGGGCCAGTGAATCGGGCATGGTGTGCCTCCTTCTCCTTAGCGTACATAAACGCTAAGAAACATGCCACAAAAAAAGCAACAGAGTAAGCCCAACTTTGATGTCGTGCACCCGAATGAGGGCAGTCGGTTGACGCAATAGGACGCTATGGGATAGTTTGTTCGCAATGCGCCCCAACGCATCCGACCTTCTGAAAAACACGCGCCGGGCTCCTGAAATTCTCCGTTGTGCTAGGGAAACATCGCAGTGGCGTCAGATCACGAGCGCTTACTTGGGGTTTTCCACGGTGCCTTATCCCAGTCTCCTGCGCCTTCGGCGCGGAGATTGCATCCGTCTCCAGGAACTGACGGATGTAAAAACTTTCTGGCAGATCTTTTTGCGGCGAGTATATCGCGTCGAGGCTTCCGACCGCATCATTCTTGATATTGGCGCCAACGTGGGTTTGTTCACTCTCTATGCAGCGCGGCAGGCGCCGGCGGCCAGAATTTTCGCGGTTGAACCTTTTCCTGCAACCTTCGAGCGCCTGCTGGAGATCGTGCGTGACCATCACTTGACCGAACGGATCACCTGCTTAAATTACGCCATTACCGGAGCGGGGGGGATCCGGTTGATGGGTAACGATCCCTTACCGAGTCAACGGCGTGCGCTCGTCCCCGTCGGACGGCCCATTTCCGGCACCCAAGTCCAGAGCAAGACCCTACGCGAGCTGCTCCGGGAACAGGCTTTGAACCGCGTTGACCTGCTCAAGATGGACATCGAGGGCGGTGAATACGAAGTGTTTCTCTCGACCCCGCCGGATGTGCTTCGAATAATTCGGAGAATCGCCCTTGAGTACCACGGTGATTGCGCACCCCAGACCAAGCTGCAGATCCTTGAGCGCCTCCGCCAAGCGGGATTCGAAGTGACTCGGGACATCCAAGATCATTTGGGATACGGCATCGCGGAAGCCGTAATGTCACAGGTGCCGGCGCCTACCGGCTAGTCCTTCCCCGGTCAGCTGCCAGTGCGTTGGGTTTGCCCAACCGGAAAGGGGCACCCCTCGCTCGCTCTCCACGGTCACTGCCAGCATGGCTCCATCGATGATACGGATGTGGAGCGAATCTGGACCAGGTCCTGATCCGGAAGCCCGCGATGAGTTCCTCCTCCCAGTAATTCTCTGAAGCAATTTCGCGGGCGCCACTCGGTTTTGCCACGGAACTGCGGTTAAGCCTTCATGATATGATTTCAGCTAGGTTCCTCCCTCGAGTCGATGCCGTGGACCGGGACCTGCGAAGAGCTGGCGGTATGAAGATTGTTGTGTCGAGGACGTGGTGGCCAGCCCTACTGATGCTCGCCAGCTTCTCGGCTGGTGTCCCTCTCCGTTTATCGGAAGGCGGCCCGACAGGGGGTCAGCAACTTACGGGCAAAGGCAGCTTTGATGGTCCTGCTGAACTGCCTCGGGTCTACGTCAAGACTTCTCTCGCCGACACCCCCACTCCAGGCCAGGTACGGCTGGTGAAAAGCGATGGCAATCTCCAGGCCATGCTCGACGGCGCGGCGTGCGGCGACATCATCAAGCTCGAAGCCGGCGCCATTTTCAGGGGACACTTTTTGCTTCCCAAGAAGCCCTGCGACGACGCGCACTGGATCATCATCCGCACCAGCGCTCCCGATGACGCGCTGCCTCCCGAGGGTACTCGCCTCACGCCTTGCTACGCTGGAGTCGCCTCCCTTCCCGGGCGCCCCGATCTGCATTGCGCGTCCACCCGGAACGTGATGGCCAAGCTTGTCTTCGCGGGCCAAAGTGGCTCCGGTCCCATATTTTTCGCCGACGGCGCAAACCACTATCGCTTCATCGGTATTGAAGTCACCCGCGACTCCCCCGGCGCCAGCGTCACCGCTCTCGCCGGGCCCCAGGATACGGCGGCTGACCATATCATCTTCGACCGCGTCTGGATGCATGGCACTGCCCAGGACGAAACCAGGCGGGGGCTATTCTTGAGCGGCACTACCTACATGGCGGTCGTGGATTCCTTCTTCAGCGACTTCCACTGTGTTGCGCGCTCCGGCGCTTGCACCGATTCGCAAGCCATCGGCGGCGGCGGCGGCGATATGCCCGGCGGACCCTATAAGATTGTTAATAATTTCTTGGAAGCGGCCGGCGAGAACATCATCTTCGGCGGCGGACGCGCCACGGTCACACCTGCCGATATCGAAATTCGACACAATTACTTGTTCAAACCTATCACCTGGATGCGCGGCCAACCTGGGTTCGTGGGCGGGGTATCGGGCGACCCATTCATTGTCAAGAATCTTTTCGAACTGAAGAACGCGCAGCGCGTTTTATTCGAAGGCAACATCTTGGAAAACAGCTGGGGTGGCTTTAGCCAGTCCGGCTTTTCCATCCTGCTGACGCCCAGGAATCAGAACAACGGCAACGGACACGACCACCTTTGCCCCCTCTGCCGAGTGACTGATGTGACCATCCGCTATTGTAAGATCGCCCACGTGGGCAGCGGCTTTCAGATTGCCAACGCCCCAGCCGACGGCGGAGCCGTAGCCTCGGCCGGCGAGCGCTACAGCATTCACGACGTCGTGATCGACGACATCGACGGTAAGAAGTACGCCGGCTTCGGAGCCTTCATGATCCTGTTCTCCAACGTGCCCACATTGAAAGACGTCAAGATGGACCACATCACGGCTGTCTCTCCTCGCGTCTTTCTGAACCTGGGCGTCATGGCCGAGAAGATTCAGAACTTAACCTTCACCAACAATCTGATCGGAGCAAGGGAGAAGCAGATCGCCAGCGGCGGAGGTGGCCCTGCCAACTGCGCCTTTCAGCGCGACGCGCGAAGCCCTGCTGGCGTCTTAAAAGACTGCGCCGGTTCGATCACCTTCACCAATAACGCCATTATTAACGGGTACGGGGCTTGGCCTCCAGGCAATTTCTTCCCGAAGAACGCAGAAGCAGTTGGCTTCGCTAAGGGCAGCGACGGGTTCGGCGAGTTTCGCCTGTGCAAAGCCAAAGACGCTCAGTGCAAGGGTCCCTCGAAGTACGCCGGCGCCGGAAGCGACCAAAAGGACATTGGGGCAGACATTGATCTTCTCGATGCCGCTACCAAGGGAGTGATCTAGTGGCAGATCACGCACACACCCAGGCCGACCACAAATCGCGAGTCGCCATCAGCAGAATCCTGAGCGTTGTAGACGCGCATCCGACTTCATGAAAATCCCGCTTATCATCGATACCGTGGAAAGTTTCCCGCAGCCGGAGTTTTCGCGGAGGCTTCGATCCAGTGGGTAAGAAACAAAATCGCCCCTCTCAGGTCTCGTTCAACCATCCTTTGCGAATCGATTCCCAAGGCTCTCGCGTCACTTCCGACGGTGGGGTCTAGTACCACTGTGTTATAAAAAGGGAACTCACAAAAAGGGCGTCCGATCTAGAGGTGCGTATCTGCTTGACTCAGGTCGCACGGCAGGTTGCAGTTTGCTTTTGGCCTTGTTTCCGGGGTGAAGAATCCGATCCAATGGCAAGGGCTCGACCGCTACCGCGCGCTGCACAAGGCGGGAAGAAAAGCTCGCCAGAAACCGAGGAAGGTGTTTTCCCCGGCGAATGCAGCAAGAACCCGCCAAGCGGGGCGATTCGCGCACGAGCATCAGTCATGGCCAAAATGTGGATCAAGAAATCGCTGATCAGAACCGGAGCGCTGCGTCTTGCCTCCCGGTTCACCGGGCACGGCGTCGCCATAATCATGTATCACTCAGTGATGAACGATCCCTCCTCGGCGGAAATGACCTTGGACGGCATCATCCACTCAACGGAGGTCTTCCGCGGGCAGATGGAAGTCATTGCCAGGCATTTCCACGCCGTAAGCTTGGACGATGTTCTCTTATTCCTGAAAGGTGAGAAGACTCTACCGCCGCGAGCCGTAGTCGTAACTTTTGATGATGGCTACGCCGACAATTATCAGGCGGCAAACGATATCCTCAGCCCTCTGGGCATCCCAGGGGTGTTTTATGTGATAGTCGATTGCGTCGATAAGCAGCGCCTGCCCTGGCCCAGCCTGCTGCGGTATGCGTTTCTGACCTCGAAAAGGGAACGTTGGACTGAAACCGACGGACCGGTCTGGGCGCTCTCGACTACCGAGCAGCGTATCCGGGCCTTTGATCGCGCGTCGGAGTACTGCGGCAAGCTGTCAGGAATCCCGCAGGATCAGTTCGTCGAGTCGCTTCAGCAGCAGTTGGGAACCGAACCTCCGCGACTCTTGCAGCGCCTCATGATGACGTGGGACGAAGTGCGTGGGTTGGCACGCAACGGCCACACCGTCGGGTCGCACACCATGACTCACCCCAACATGGCTTACGTCGCGGAAAACGAGGCGCGAACAGAGTTGCTTGAGTCAAAGCGCAGAATCGAGCGGGAACTGGCGACCCCCATCATCCACTTCTCCTATCCTTGCCCCGCCCTGCGGCCCCATTGGGTAGATCGCACGGTAAGCGCGAGTCGGGAGATTGGATACCAGACCGCGGTCACGACCAACGGCGGCATGGTCAGGAGGCAGGACGATCCGCTCAGCCTCCGCCGCATTCGTCCCACCAAAACTGTAGACGGTCTGCGCTGGAACCTGGAGTGCGCCTTTCTCGGGCGTGTAGTCTGAATCGACGCTGGCTGAGATTGTTACCCTCTCGATACTGGGCAGTCAGGAAAGATACGGAGAGGTAGGCTGGCTCAGGATACACAGGTCGCAATCTGCCAGACTCAAGTCCAAGGGAGGTCCAGAACTCACCAGATTCCGCGGATCGTAGCAGAAGATCGGGTCAGCTCGGCGGTGCACGAACCCCGCCTGCAACCACGCTTCCCCACTCACTACTAGGGAAGACGCCGCTACAATCTCGCAAGTTTCCGGATTCTCGGCGGCAGTGCGGGCGGCAAGAGCACAAATTGCCTGCCAGGATTCTCGATCTTCACTGTCCATCCGGATGTCGACGATCCTCACTTGCCTGCCAACCTGGGTAAGCAGAAAATATCCTCGCAATTGTTGCGCCTGGCTGACTAGAAACCCGGAAAAGCGGGCAGCCGGGCAGCTCAGCAGATAATTCAATCCAGCAGCCGTTCTCCCCGGTGACGTGAAACGCGTCGTATGCCCGATTGCGCCGCCGTCCATTGCTCCCGTGAAACTCGTGACCTTCGATGCCTTCCATCCCTTCGGGACCGACGGAATTCCCGTCAGGGCCAGGGCTGAATTTCTTAAGAATTTTATGGGTGTCTTCCAATCCTTCTCTGGTGTGGTCCGAAATTGCAACCAGGGCCGAACCACCCGGGCATACCGCCGCAATTCGCCGCAACGTTTGTAGCCCAGTTTCGGCAGAAGGTTCCTCGTATCCTGCGAACCTCCGATGGCCAGGAGCATGTCGGCAAGACCCGCCACTTTCCTCAGCAGGTGCACCCCGGCTCCGACACCTGAGCGGCTGGCCGCCCAGTCGATCAGGTGTATGGCTTTGACCTTGGTCTTGGGCGTCACCAAGCTAACCGGCCACACTCCCCCATGAGCCACGATCTGGTCCTCTTGTTTGACGGCGAAGCTGCGGGGCCCGGTCCACTCGGGATGATCGGCAAAGTATTTCCAATGTATGACCTCCGGACGAAAAGAGTTAAGGCTGGGGTCCGCCCGGAACGACTTCACCAGGAAGTGTATAAGATCTTGTTGCTCTGATGCCTGTATCGGTACAAATTCGAATGCCATCGCTTTGCAGCGCTCTGAAAAAGAGGACGGCGCATCGCCCCCCTTGGATTCTAGCAGTTATGCAAAGTGCGCTGTCGGTCATGTCCAATGACTGATCCCGCCCTCCTCGAGAGTGGATAGGAGGAAAAACGAGTGTACCGTCTGCAAGAAAACACGTGTTTGTGGGAGCGCGTACTGTCACCGCTATGACAGGTCCGGAATTGAGTTCTTGTTTGGGATGGAATAGTATTTCGAACGATGCTTTCGAACTCAAGTCGTCAAAGGGACGCACTGTTGACTGCCTCTCTTCAACAGAGGGAATCTAAATTCATATTCATACTCCTCCTCCTTTTCCTTGCGCTCTTGGGTGTGCTGGCCGATCGAATTTTACAGGCTCCCTTTTGGAGTTTTAACGGCACCCGTTTGGCACCGAGTTTTGGCCTGGTGCACGGCTACCGTTTGTACTATCCGCCTGCGGACGGACCAGTTCTGAGTACTATCTACGGCCCTGTCACCGCTCTCGTATATCTAGCGGCGACGTTGGCGAGTTCTCCCAACCCAGCGGTTCTTATCGGCTCTGGCATTACCGTTCTTTTCTGTTTTGTTCCTGTGGCCTGGCTTCACCTCGGAAAGGGTCGCTGGAGGTGCGCCGAGCACCCCACGCATTGGTTAGCGCTTGCTGCCTGCGGCCTGATGATGGTCGATACAGAAGCTCTACGATATTCCTGCATTAACCCGCACGCTGATGGGATTGGCTTAGGCCTTGGCGCAGCAGCCTGCATCTGTCTGTATTACGGAAGGGGGAAAGGGCATTCCCTGGCTTTGCCTATATCCGCTTTGCTCGCTGTGTTATCGTTCTGGGCCAAGCAAACCTTCCTACCTTTGCCTTTTGCCTTGGCGCTTTATGTGTTGCTTGCGGATGGGCGGGGCATATTCCTCCAGTACGCGTCCTGGGGAATGCTGTGGTCAGTTGTGACCGCAGTCGGTTTCTTCTCGAAATTCGGTTTTTGGCCAGTGTGGTTTAACTTGGTGGTGGTCCCCGCCGGTCAAGTGTTGCATTTCTCCGCCAAAACATTCCCAATGATTGAAGCTTTCCGTCAACTGATTCGCGAAGGGTTTCCATTCCTGATTCCTCTGCTGACGTATGCCCTGTATGCATTGGTTCGGTTTGGTTATGACTGGCGTGAGCTTCGTCCATGGCTGCGAAGAAATAACTGGGCGATGCTTGCCATCGTTGGACTTGCCTTGACGCCCGCCTCCGTGATGGGGCGGGCAAAGATCGGTGGCGATATCAATAGCTTAAGTTTCGCACTTTATTTTTACTGTATAGCGTGCACGATGATGCTGGCTCGGGTCGCCACGGATATGGAGCACGTGGCTCTTGCGACCTTCCGAAGTCTAGCTCGAGCGTTCCTGGTTGCGATCGCAATAGTGATGGCACTGGCGCAGGGGGAGGTCGCCTTTGGAATTGTGCATACCATTCGGTCACTCCGGACATCCGAGCAACAGGTCGTTTTTGAATACCTACTTGACCACCCCAACACGGTCTATTTCCCCATGTTCCCGCTGTCGCATCTTCTCGCAGAGGGCAAGCTGTATCACGATAAAACAGGACTCCTTGATCGCGAATTTGCTGGATACCCGCTGAGCCCGGAACACCTCCGTAGCTATGTCCCGCCCGGGATGGAGTATATCGCCTTTGGCCAAGAAGGCGCCCTCTGGGTGAAGGGCCGCAATATGATGGTCTATTTTCCGGAGTTCCGCACCGAAACAAGTTTACCCGAGCTAGCAGGGTGGACAATCTATACGAATCAGGCAAGCGTGGGGTCTCGCTAACTCAGCATTCAAAACTTTTCGTCTACATGTGCTAGATTCGATGGACAGCTCCAAAGGCAAGCTCCGGTCAAGAGTTAACGAAAGAGATGGCACCCCAAAGCACCTTTCATGATGTAGGTTTTGTGGTGGCCTCCATCCAGGGGACCGCGTCGAGTTTTGTACGGTCTCTGGGGGCAGAATGGGACGGTCAAATCATTCACGATCCCAATCAGGCAGTCCGCGTCACCTTCCTGCGGGGTAGGAATCCAGCAGATCAGCTGTTCGAACTGGCGGAACCGGCCAGCGAGAAGCCTCCGGTGCCCTCCTTCGCGCAAAAAGGTGGAGGTCTGCATCACATCTGTTACGTAGTGGATTCGCTTGACGCGATGCTCACGCAGTGCGGTTCGCGAGGCATGGTCGTGGTGCGGCCACCGCTTCCTGCCGCAGCTTTTGGGGGATGCCGCATCGGCTGGGTTTACACTCGCAAGAAACTGCTCATCGAACATCTGGAGCGCTGACGCATGGCTTCAGAACTCAAGAAATTTGATCTCCGAGCAGAAATCGATGAACTGATCTCAGCCGGGGCAGCGAACCAAGCAGCCCGCCGCATCCTCGAACTAGGGAGGAAGGAGAGCGGGCCAGCTTCGGCAGCTTTCATTGTGGAGCGCGTCGAAAGGCTGCACGGCAAGATTCCTCTCCTCGAATATCGTTTGGCCATACTGCGATCCTTTACCCTAGAACCCGCGGTCCCAATGCTTCGAGCCGCCGCCTTCAGCTGCGGACTTCACCTGCAAGTTCACATCGGGGACTTCAATGCCTACGCTCAGGAAATTCTTGACCCGGAAAGTTCCCTGTACAAGTTTGCGCCAAATGCCGTGATCCTGGCTGTGCGAACTGCCGACCTGGCTCCTGACTTGTGGCAGAACTTCACCGCGCTGACACCAGATGCGGTCAGCGAAGCGACCGAGCGAGTATGCAACAGCTTTCGGCAGTGGCTGCAAGCGTTCCGCGAACGAAGCCAGGCTGCACTCATCGTGCATACCTTGGAACAGCCTCCGCGCCCCGCGTCCGGCCTCTTAGACTCGCAATCGCCGGCGAGTCAAACGGAAGCAATTCAAAACATCAATCGGGAACTGCGACAGATGGCAGGAGAACGTCGAGGCCTCTACGTGTTTGACTACGACGCGCTGGTTGCTCGCTACGGCCGCCTGCGTTGGCAGGATGATCGCAAGTGGCTGACGGCCAGGATGCCAATCGCGGCCGACCACTTAATCCATCTCTCGCGCGAGTGGCTGCGTTTCCTGGTTCCCCTGACCGGAAAGATTGCCAAAGCATTAGTGGTGGACCTCGATAACACAATTTGGGGGGGCGTGATCGGGGAAGACGGCATGACCGGTATCAAGCTCAGCCCGGAATATCCTGGAGCTGCCTATCTCGAACTGCAGCGAGCCATGCTGGATTTGTCGCGCAGGGGGATCTTGTTGGCCATCTGCAGCAAGAATAATCTCGATGACGCGATGGAAGCGTTGGAAAAGCATCCGGGAATGCTGCTTCGTCCCCAGCATTTCTCCGCCATGCGCATCAACTGGAACGAAAAGTCCCAGGGACTGTGCGAAATAGCCGCCGAACTGAATATCGGCATCGACAGCCTAGCCTTTCTCGACGATAACCCAGTTGAACGCGAGCAGGTTCGCTCGGCCCTTCCCGACGTCACCGTGATCGATCTGCCGGAAGATCCGTTGCAGTACGCCGCCACTCTGAGGGAATGTCCCGTGTTTGAGCGCCTCACGCTGTCGGCGGAAGACCAGCAGCGAAATGCCCTCTACGGCAAGCAGCGCGAACGCGCCCAGGCCGAACAGAGTTTCCAATCCAAAGAAGACTTCTACCGGTTCCTGGAGCAGGAAGCAGAGATCGCCCCAGTCTCGCCGTCCACCCTTGCCCGCATCGCCCAGCTCACTCAGAAAACGAATCAGTTCAACCTAACCACGCGCCGCTATACCGAGCAGCAGGTCTCCGCGATGGCAGGCCGTTCAGGCTGGCAGGTACTTTCGATCCGCGTGCGGGACCGCTTTGGGGACCACGGTCTGGTCGGTGTAGCCATCACTCGTGATGAAGACGAAGCCTGCGAGATCGACACCTTCCTGCTGAGTTGCCGCGTAATTGGGCGAACCGTAGAAACGGCTCTTCTGTCGAATCTCGCTCACAGCGCGGTCGGGCGGGGTCGGACAATCTTGTGCGGATGGTTCCTTCCCACTAAGAAGAATGCTCCTTCGCGGGAATTTTATTCGCGTCACGGTTTCGAACTGAAAATGCAAAATAGTGAAGGATCTTTCTGGACGCTCGATTTGAAAGGACAGCCGATTGCTTGTCCCGAATGGATTAAGATTACTGTCCCGAACGGAGGAGAAAATTGAAACCGACGGTCTTTGAACAGATCCGCAGGATCGCATCGGATCTCCTTGCAATTCCCGCTGAACGCATCACCGCTGAATCCTCCCCGCAAAGCATAGAGGCGTGGGACTCGCACCAGCACCTCAACCTGGTCCTTGCAATCGAAGACAAGTTCAATCTCCAGTTATCGCCGGAAGAGATCGAACAGATGAAGAACATAGGACAGATCGCGAAGATCGTCGAAGGTAAACTCAAGGCAACGCCGAGCTAATGTTCGCCATTGTCATCTAGCTAGCCCTACCGCAAGGAACACGAACCAGCAGTAGCGGATTTCAACCTGGTGCCTGCAAGCGGCAGGAGTGGAACCAGACTTGGTTCTCTGCGAATCCGCCGAGCCCTCGGTCCAACTGCTTGCCCGGCGATGCGTCTGGCCTTTGCAATCTCCATCATTCGTTCGCGAGCAGCCGTAGCCTGGCACTCAGAACCGTGGTTCCGTGCAAGAGAAACTAACGTCCCCGCAATCGCGACAGACGTTCCGGCTGTGGCGCAGGCTTGGCCGCTGGAACTGACGGGCGACCTTTCGCTCGCTTGTTGCCCTGCGTCAGGCGTGTGACGAACAGGGATCAGGTTGGCGAGGTTCAGTGGTATCATGCGAGAAGATTCTATACTGAGAGACCGGCGCGTCCAGCGATCGAATCCGTGCCGGTCGTGCAGGTGTTCTAGGAGCTGTTGGAGACGAGGATGAAGGGGCCGAGCCCGGTATTCTGTGCAGCAGTTTATGTTCTCGTGTTTTCTTCGTTAACGGTTGACTTGATCGCCGCCTCGAGTTCCGCATCTTCGGATCGCTTTGACTGTCCCGCGGAACTGCCCCGAGTTCTTGTGAAGAGTTCGCTGGCTGATACGCCTGCTCCGGGACACGTCCGCCTTGTCAAAGAGAGTGACAACCTGCAGAAAGATGAAGAGTGCAAAAAGCCTTCTGCAGCCATCGGCGCCGGAACCGACTGTAAAGACATTGGCGCGGGTGTGGATGCAATTGAGAAGACAAGGGAAGGGATCATCTAAGTAGATTGGAACGAAATCCTATCATCAACCGCGAAGCGAGGGGTTGGGCGCGTGGTCCCCAGGCAACTTCTTCCCCAAAGATGCGGAAGCGCTTGGCTCCGCGAAGGACAGCAACGGATTTGATGAATTTTGCCTCTGCGGAGCGAAAGACGCCTGGTGTAAGCATCCCTCAAAGTACGTGGCCGCCGGAAGCGACCAAAAGGATATCGGGGTAGACATTGATCTTCTCGATGCCGCTGCAAAGGGAGTGATCTAGTGGCAGATCGCGCAAACACCGAGGCCGACCACAAATCGCGAGGCGCCATCAGCAAAATCCTGAGCGTTGTAGGCGCACGTCCGAACTTCATGAAAATCGCGCCTATCGTTGATACCCTGAAAAATTTCCCTGACATGCAGCATTGCCTCGTCCACTCCGGTCAACACTACGACGAACTCCTCTCCGGAAATTTCTTCACCGAACTCGGTCTACCGCGGCCTGACGTGAACCTCCAGGTCGGCTCCGGCACCCACGCTGCCCAGACCGCCGAAGTCATGAAGCGCCTGGAACCGGTCCTGCTTGACTACCAGCCCGACGTGGTGCTGGTCGTAGGCGACGTGAACTCAACCCTTGCGACCGCGCTCACCGCTGTCAAACTCGCCATTCGCGTGGCCCACATCGAAGCCGGACTGCGCAGCTTTGATATGACCATGCCGGAGGAGATCAATCGCAAGGTCACCGACGCCATCTCCGATTTACTGTTTGTCACCGAGCAAAGCGGCATCGAGAACCTGCGGCACGAGGGCATTCCCGCGGAGAAGATCTTCCTGGTGGGGAACGTCATGATCGACACGTTGCTCCGGCATCGCCAGCTGGCGGCAAGTTCGGCAATCCTCGATCAGCTCCACCTGCGACAGAACGGAACGGGTCTGAGGCCCTACGGAGTTCTCACACTGCATCGCCCTTCTAACGTAGATGACCCACAGGCTCTCCGCGGCATCCTGACCGCTGTTAGCACCATCGCCGCGGACTTCCCTATCTTCTTCCCGGTGCATCCGCGCACGCGCAAGAACATCGAGAGCTTCGGTCTGGGAGGCTTTCTCTCCCAAGGTGCAGCGGCATCATCCGGCGTGGTTCCGCTCGATCCGCTCGGCTACCTCGACTTTCTCAATATGAACGATCACGCCCGCCTTGTTCTCACCGACTCCGGCGGAGTGCAAGAAGAGACCACCGTGCTCGGCGTACCCTGCCTGACTCTGCGGAAAAATACCGAACGTCCCGCAACCGTTGAGCACGGCACGAACCACATCGTGGGCATGGATCCCGACCACATCCTCACCGTTGCCCGCGAAGTCCTGCTCCAGTCCCCGCACCACTCCCGGCGGCCTCCCCTCTGGGATGGTCAGGCCGCTCCCAGAATTGTCGAGATCCTCCGCCAGCAATTGCGCGGGATTGCTTCCGCTTGAGGGCAAATGCTTAGGAGCAGATGGCAGGACATCGCGAATCGGCTGGGAGCCATGGATGCCGCCGAGATCTCTTCCCGGCTCCGACAGGCGTTTGACAAACGTGCGGACCTGCTGCGCTCCAAGGTTGGCTTCGCATTTCACGAGGAGCCCGCTGTCTCCGCGCCCGACGCGCACTTCTTCTTCGAATCGTCCGAGATCCCCGCAGTGCTGCGCGTCCTGCGCGCGCGTCTCCCAGAACAGGTCGAGGCGATCATTCAGGAAGCCGAGCTCATCTGCGCACACCAGTTCCGACTGCTCGGCTACTCCAATCTGAATTATGGACGGAACATCAACTGGCACCTCGACGCCGTGCATCATGTGCGCTCACCCAGCAAGCCATTTTTCCGGATCAACTATTTCGATTCCGAGCAAGTCGGGGACGCCAAAGTCACATGGGAGTTGAGCCGCCATCAGCACCTGGTGGTTCTCGCAAAGGCCTATCGTCTGACCGACGATCCGCGGTTTGCGCTTGAATGCTTCGCGCAGTGGTATTCCTGGCAAGAGCAGAACATTTATCCCATCGGCATCCATTGGAGCTCTAGTCTTGAGGTAGCCTTCCGCAGCCTCTCTTGGCTCTGGGTTTCGTTCCTCCTCGCGGGTTGCGATGTCGTACCGCTAGCGTTTCCCCAGGATCTGCTCCGCGCACTCTCTGTCAATGCCCGTTACATCGCGCGTTTTCTTTCCACGTACACCTCTCCCAACACACACCTTCTGGGTGAGGCGGTCGCATTGTTTTTTCTGGGCACACTCTGTCCACGGCTTCCCAGCGCACGCCGTTGGCAGCAGACTGGCTGGCAGATCATCCTCGAAGAGGCCGCCAAACAGGTTCGCCTTGATGGCTTTCATTTCGAGCAGTCCACCTACTACCACGTCTACGCGCTCGACTTTTTCCTGCATGCTCGCATGCTGGCCGCCCGCAACCAGATAGAGATTCCTGACTGGTTTGACCGGACACTCACCAGGATGCTCGAGGCTTTGCGTCTCCTGAGCCAGTCCGGCTCGCCACCAAGCTTCGGCGATGACGACGGCGGTCGGGTCTTTGACCCAAGCCGAAATCGCCGCGAGCATCTGCTCGACCCGCTCTCAACCGGCGCTGTGCTTTTCCATCGCGGCGATTTCAAGTCCGCCTGCGGAAACCTGCGCGAGGAAACTCTCTGGCTGATTGGTCCCGACGCCATCCAGCGCTTCGAGGATATCTCCCCCGCCGCCCACACCAGGAACTCGGGGGCGCTTACCGAAAGTGGGATGTACGTGATGCTGGGTACGGGCGATCCGCCAACCCAGTTGGTCATCGATGCCGGACCGCAGGGCACGCACAACGCCGGTCACGGTCACGCCGATGCGCTCAGCATTCATCTCTCAGCGACCGGCCACGAAGTCCTATGCGATCCGGGCACATTCGAGTATTGCGGGGACGGCAACGGCCGCAGTTGGTTCCGCTCCACCCGCGCCCACAACACCCTCTCGGTGGACGGGCTCGATCAGGCTCAAGCCAGGGGCCCCTTTGCCTGGACCTCCCTGCCGAACACCAACGTCGAGCGCTGGATTTTAGGTCGCAAGTTTGACGTCTTCAGAGGCAGCCACACCGGTTATAGGCAGCTGCAGCCACCTGTCACCCACGAACGCTGGGTCGTGCATTTCAAAGCCCTGGGCTGGCTGATCCGCGATGTCGCTCTCGGCTCTGGAAGCCACATGCTCGACTTGGCCTGGCATCTCGGCCCGAAGCTTTCCCTTGAGGGGGAGAACATCTCTGCCGAAGGACTTGGCAAGGGGCTGCACTTTCTAGTCTCCGGCACCCCGGGCTGGTCCCAGGAGCTACGCGACGAATGGTGGGCCCCAGCCTATGGGGTCAGGATTCCGGCAAAAACCATACACCTCCGTTTCGCGGGGCCACTTCCCACGGAGTTCGCCGCCTTCCTGCAACCTGCCACCGGCAACGGGGCGGGTGATACAGCGTCGTTGCAGTTCGATGCCGCCACCGAGCCCGCAGTGCGAGCTTACAGTTACGTTCACAATCAAGACCTCTCAGGCGCCGTGTTTGCACCCTCCGCGCGGTCCTGGTCACTTCTTGGATGGTCCAGCGACGCCGACTTGCTCTGCTATGATTCAAGCGGAGGTAGTTTGGAGTCTCTTCTGCTCTGTAATGCATCCTTCGTTGACTGGCAGGGCCAGCGCCTGTGGTCCAGCACCCAAGCTGCGCCTTGGTGCGAGTTGGCAAGCAGAGGGGCGGGCATGGAGGTCGTCTCCCTCGGCCCCACGGCGGTGACGCCCACTCCCGGCTCCGGCTCGATGACCTACTGATATGTGCGGCATCTGCGGCATCTTTCACTTCGGAACCGGTCAGCGTGCCAATGACACTGCGCTGCTCGAAATGAACCAGCGGATCGTGCATCGTGGTCCCGACGATGCCGGGACCCTGGTCTCCGATGGTGCCGGTCTCGCCATGCGTCGCCTTAGCATCATTGATATCAAAACCGGTCACCAGCCTCTCTCCAATGAAGACGGCTCCATCTGGATCGTGTATAACGGCGAAATCTACAATCACGCCGACCTCCGCCAAGAAATGCTCGCGCGTGGCCATATCTACCGCACACACAGCGACACGGAAAGCATCGTGCACCTCTATGAGGAGTACGGGCAGGACTGCGTCCAACACCTGCGCGGCATGTTCGCCTTCGTAATCTGGGACAAGGTCCACCACACGCTCTTCGCCGCACGGGACCGTCTTGGGATCAAGCCCCTTTACTACCGCCTGCAGGACGGCACCTTCGTTTTTGGCTCTGAGATCAAGGCGTTACTCGCTTACCCCGGCCTGGGCGCAGAATTCAACCCGGGCGTGTTGCCCGAGTATCTCGCGTTCGGCTACATTGCCGGCGAGGAGACTCTCTTCTCAGGAATCCGCAAGCTCCCAGCCGGACACACCCTCGAACTCACCGAAAAGGGCGGACTGGCCATTCGCCGCTACTGGGATTTATCTGTCGCCGAAGATCCTCAGTCCCGCGAGCGGAGCTATTATGTCCGGCGGTATCGCGAGTTGTTAGAGGAAGCGGTCTCCACGCATCTGATGAGTGACGTGCCGTTGGGAGTGTTTCTGAGCGGAGGCCTGGACTCCAGTGCGGTGGCTGCCCTAACCGCGAAAAGTCGCCGCGAGCCGATCCAGACGTTCGCCGTGGGGTATGCCGAGCAGGCTTACAGTGAACTCCCTTACGCCAAAATTGTCTCCGACCACATCGGTTCACAGCATCATGAGATCCAAGTAACCCGCCAGCAGTTCTTCGACACCTTGCCGGACGTGATCTGGCACGAGGACGAGCCGGTTTGCTGGACCTCTAGTGTCGCGCTGTACCACCTCGCCAAGTTCACCCGCGAACATGTTACGGTTGTGCTGACGGGAGAAGGCAGCGACGAAACGCTCGCTGGCTACACGCGGTATACGTGGACGGTTTGGAACGCCCGTATGGACTCAGTCTACCGTCGCCTCACTCCGTCGGTCTTACGGGCCTTCATTCGCGAACAGATTCACTCCGCGAAGCTCGGCGCCACCTTGCGCAGGAAGCTCGAGCATACTTGCCTCGGCCGCGATGGAGCCTCGTGGCCTTCCTTCTACTTCGATAACTTCTACTCCGCCTTTTCGGCTGCCGAGCAGAGGCAACTACTCAGTCCTGAGCTCCAGCACCACGCGGACTCCGCCTACGCTGGCTCCATGGCGTTCTGGGAGCGCTCTTCAGGAAGTATCCTGAAGCGTCTCCTTTACACCGACATCAATACGTATCTCGTGGAGTTGTTGATGAAGCAGGACCAAATGAGCATGGCGGCCTCGCTCGAGAGCCGCGTACCCTTCCTGGACCACCTTCTGGTGGAATTCGCCGCCTCCATCCCGTCTTCGTACGCGGTAAAGGGCCTTGAAGGAAAAAGCATTCTGAAGTCCGCGGTGGAGGATCTCCTGCCGCATTCAATCATCTACCGCCGGAAGATGGGTTTTCCTACTCCATGGTCAGAGTGGCTCGCGGGAGAACAACTACGAGAACTGGAAAACCTGTTGCTGGAACCACGAAGCACGCGGCGCAACCTTTTTCAGCCGGACGCGATCCGCAGAATCTTTGCCGAACATCGCAGCCGCACCCGCGATAACTCGAATCGTATCTGGAGACTCCTCAACCTGGAATTGTGGTTTCGCGTCTTTGTCGATCGCGACTCTTCCCTGCTGAGCAAGTCCGGCGGTCCTTCATTGGCGGCGGCCAGCCTCTCGGCAGTACGTTCTTCCTAGGAGGATCGGCGACCGGAATTGGCTGTTTGACGAGCTATGCGGAAGCGTATCCGAGGCAATTTGCTGCGCGCATTAAAAGCAGCCGGCGTCTTCGACCGGGTGCGCGACAGCCGCTGGCGCCAGAGCCGCCTTCTCATCCTTTGCTACCACAGTCTTGCCATCGACGAAGAGAACCTCTGGCGTCCCGCTCTGTATCTCGCTCCCAGCCGGCTTCGAGAACGATTTGAGATGCTACAGCAAGGCGGCTATCACGTCTTGCCGTTGGGAGAAGGGCTCGAACGATTGCGCAAGGACGATCTTGCCCCGTGCAGTGTGGTGTTGACGTTCGATGATGGCACGTTCGACTTTCACAAGCTTACCTATCCGCTGTTGAAGGAGTATGGATTCCCGGCCACTGTCTATCAGACCACCCACTACTGCTCTCGCCGGATGCCGATTTATTCCCTGATCTGTTCCTACATGCTCTGGAAGAGGCGCGAAGCTGTTTTGAGCACCACGCCTTCCATCGGCATTGTGCGTGACATGCGCCTGGTTACGCCGGAAGACCGCCAGACCGCGCTCAGCCAGATCGTCGCGTTCGCGGATCGCGAACAACTCTCCACGGAACAAAAGAATGGACTCGCCGCCGAGTTGGCTCGCCGGCTTGGCGTTGATTACGACGAACTGCTGCGCCGGCGTATCCTCCAGTTAATGGCTCCGGAGGAGATTGCAGAACTCGCAGCGGCAGGGATTAGCTTCGAACTTCATACCCACCGTCATCGGACACCGCGAGATCGGAATCTTTTTGAAAGAGAGATCCAGGACAACCGGGACGCGCTCGAGGCCATCACGAAGACGAGCCCCACTCATTTCTGTTATCCCAACGGCGACTATGACTTGATGTTTCTGCCGTGGCTCGCCGAACAGGGAGTCGTCTCTGCGACCACCTGCGATCCCGGACTGGCGTCCATGCGCAGCCAACTCCTGCTGCTTCCTCGTTTCATCGATACCACCGCGCAAACCGCATTGGAGTTCGAAAGCTGGCTGACAGGTGTGGGAGCACTGCTCTCGGCGGGCGCAAACGCACGTTTGCGCAACCTCGCCCGCTCATAACCACGACAGATCGTCACCGATAAGTATCTTCCCCAGAGGCGTGTTCTGCTTGAGCCACAGCTTCGAGCTGTATACGGTTTCGTACGCAGTCCGCATGCCCTTCCATCCGGACTCATCATGCCTTCCTTTCGTGGCCAGTTCGTAGCCCAAGCTATCCAGCGTCGACCCGACCAAGCTCTCGAACACGGCGAGTTGATCGCTTGCGAAATGCTTCCGCCACCGCCCCACCGGGTTGAACTCCTTGTTGTCAGATCTCGGCTGGAACGACGTATTCGGATCACTCACCGACCCGATCCCCACCTTGAGAATCCTGTCGTAGTCGAGGTCATGCTCGATAAACTGACCGAGCTTCGCCAAGACCGGGCGCGGATTCTGGATCAGATCCTCGAAATGAATCTCCGTGTAGTCAGCCCCCAGCATGCGTCCGTTCTCTCTGCCCTTGTTTACGATCCACTGCCAATAGAGCCCCGCAACCAGCACGCCTTTCCCCCGGTCCCAGGGAAACGGACGAATCCAGCCTTGCTTGTCGAGCGAGAGCGCCACGTCCCGCCCGTCGCGCAGAATGTGCACTACGAGCGCTTCGGGGATCTCCCGCTTGATCGCGGCGAGATACAGAAGGTGGTCCGGCGTGCAGTCCGCCCAGCGCTCCACGCCTTGTTTGCGCGCGATTTCCTCCATCACGATTCGGAGGAAGTCTCCGCCATTTCTGCATTCCTGCAGAACCTTTTCCTCGATCTCCCTCGCCTCCAGCCCAGATCGTGTGAACAGCTTGCTCCCGAGCCACAGTTTCATCAGCGCCTGGCGGTTGCGCCGCACGCCAAAATCGCCGAAGCGCGGGACCAGCAAGTTGAAAACGTTGGATTCGGTGCGATAGACGGCGAAATTGCCCGCCGACAGGATCATGTGGTAGAGGAGGGTCGTCCCCGAGCGGGGAGAACCCAGCACAAACACCGGACGCCTGCCTTTGCTCAGGGAGGACGAATTCATCGTTACCCAGCCCGCCGGTCAATCAAGGATGCGGGAAACTCCTACGCCTTTCTCCTCTAACAACGACGCGTACAACTCTTCGTAACGGCGGCAGATTACATCGATGTGAAAAGACGACCGCGAAAACTCCCGGCCCTGCTGCGAGCAATGGAGCCGCAGGCCCGCGTCGCGCGCCAGTCGCAGCAGTACGTCCACGAGCCGGTTTTCATCCCCCGGCGGGACCAGCATCCCGGTCTCTCGGTCTCTCACCAGTTCCGGGTTCCCGCCTACCTCGGTCGCGACCACCGGCACACCCGCCGCCATCGACTCCAGGATTACGTTGGACAAACTCTCCGACGAGGAGATCAGTACGCTCACATCCATGCTCGACAGAATAGCCGGAATGTCGTGGCGCTCACCCGCAAAGTTGACCTTCCCTGCAATCCCCAGTTCGGCCGCCATCGCCTCCAGTCCCGGTCGAAGCGGCCCGTCACCCACCAGCAGGAACTCCGCCTCGGGCAACTCTCTCGCCATACGGGCGGCGGCGCGCAGGAAAGCGGGATGGTTTTTCACCGGATCGTTCATCCTCGCAATCATCCCCACGCGCACCACTCCGGGACGGCGGGGAATCGCCGGTGCGCACGGCACGAACAGCCGCTCCGGCAGCCCGTTAGGAATGATTTCCAGCTTGTGCTCAGGCAACCCTCTTTGGCGCAGCTGTTCTGCCGCGGCCCGCGAGTTGCATAAGACTCGGTCGCACATCCGGAATGCCAGTAACTGCGCCCAGAATTGTGCTCGCGTTAACAGGTCTCCTAATTGCCTGTGGCTCCCCAGCACTACGGGCACGCCAGCTACTCGCGCCGCCGGCGCCATCATCAGGTTGGTGTAGAAATCAAAGGCATGCGCAACCACGGATCGGTTCCGCCGCATGTAGCGCGCGATCGCCATCCGGGCGCGAATCGACTGCATGCGGAACAGGCTTCCTCCAGGGGGGAACTCGGGAATCTCACCCACCCGCGAAACCAGCCCTCCGATACGCCGCAAACATGCGGGCTGTACATTGAACTGTCCTCGGCTCAGCGCCTCCACCAAAGCCACGAACTGCTGTTCACTTCCTCCCACCTCTAGCGAGTTCGTCATCAGGCAGACGCCCGGCCGTGCGGGGTTCACCGCGTGCCCTGCTTTTGGATTGAAGTGATCCGGCGCACGTTCCGGCAACTCGAGATCTCCCAGGTGGGCCATAGCCACGCTGACCGTCAGCGGCGATCCTTCGCCTCAAGCTCGAATTGATAGAATACAGGATAGAATACAGGAAGGCCGGGAGCCGGCATAGAGCGTGCAGTGATGCCGGGGCGGACTAATCTCCCGGGCCAACTCGATCCGGTTTCTTCTGGGTCAATGCCGCTGTGCGGACGCCCATACAAATAGGAAGTAGCGCTAGCCCATGAGGATTCTGGTTCTCGACGGCGATCAGAACCAGGCTGTTGCCTGTGTGCGGTCGCTTGCCCGGCAAGGCCATACCGTCTGGGCTGGAGAATCGCACCCCTGGTCCAAGGCCGGTTGGTCCCGCTTCTGCGCTGGCACTTTCCAGTACGCGTCTCCACAGTCGGAGCGAGAGCGGTTTCTTGACGATCTGCTCGCGGAATCCCAAAACGAACCCGGTACGCTTGTTCTTCCGATGACAGAGGCAAGTACTCTCGTCATCTCAGCCCACCGCGAGCGTTTCGCCGCGGTCGGCGCGCGGCTCGTGCTCCCGGAGCATGCTGACCTCCTTCGCGCCGTTGACAAAAGCCAGACCACAGATCTGGCGCAATCGCTCGGCATGGTAGTTCCCAGGACTATGACGGTCACCTGCACTGAGGCTATTCCGGCCGCCGTCCAGGCTATGCGCTTCCCCGTAGTCCTCAAGCCACGTACCTCCCAGGAATCCCTGGCGCATGGCGGGACGCGCGCCACAGGTCGGCCGCGCTACGCACGTGATGTTGCCCAGATGCAGCGGGCGTTGTCAGAAATGCGCCAGAACTGCTCATCCGTCCTGTTGCAGGAGTTCGTTGAGGGAACCGGCACCGGATACTTTACGCTCATGAATCGCGGCCAGCTTCGCGCCGAATTCGCTCATCGGCGTATCCGCGACGTCCATCCCACCGGTTCCGGCAGCGCCTTACGGGAGAGTGTTCCGCTCGACCCTAGAATCCGCGATTTTAGCCTTGCTATGCTTCGCGCCTTGAACTGGCACGGCGTTGCAATGATCGAATTCCGGGTTCGCAAGGATGGCATCCCCGTCTTCATGGAGGTCAATGGCCGCTTTTGGCACTCTCTGCCGCTGGCCTGCTCCGCGGGAGTGGATTTCCCCGCTTTGCTAGCCCACATGGCCGAATTCGGCGATGTCGAGCCCCCGTCCACCTACAAAACTGGCGTTCGCTGCCGCTGGCTGGTAGGGGACTTCCGCCACCTCGTCGAGGTCTGGAGGGGCCGTCCGCAGGGCTATTTGGGAGTCTTTCCCGACCGCTGGAGCACATTGCTTGAGGAACTGACGCCTCGGCCCGGCACCTTCCATGATAATTTCATGTGGCACGATCCGCTTCCGGAGCTGGGCGACTGGATTCGCTTTGTCCGGCAGGTTGGGGAGCGCGGCGTCCAACGAGAGCTCGCGTCATGCTGAAAGCTGCCCTCCATGCCCACAGCACCTACTCCGACGGCGAGTTCACCCTGTCCGAAATCAAGCAGATCTTTCCCGAGCAGGGATGCTCTGTGATCTGCATGACCGATCATGCCGAGAGCTTCGACGAGCCCAAGCTCGCCGACTATATCGGCGAATGCGCCGCCCTTTCGGACGAGCAGTTCAGCTTCATCTGCGGGCTGGAGTACGAGTGCGAACAGCGCATGCACATCCTGGGGTATGGCGCCACTGCGCTAGCCCACACGACGGATCCGCAAAGAGTGATCCAGCATATCGAGGAGCATGGTGGTCTCGCCGTAATCGCTCATCCCAAAGACACCATGTTTTCCTGGATCGAGAGCTTCGACGTGCTTCCCTTTGGCATTGAGACTTGGAACTCTAAGTACGACGGCCGCTACGCCCCGCGTCCCGCAACCTTTGATTTGCTGCTCCGCCTGCGCCATCGCCGCCCCGGCATGAGGGCCTTCTACGGACAGGATCTGCACTGGAGAAAACAATTCCGCGGACTGTTCACGCAACTCGAGTGCGATTCGCGTACCCGCGAGGCCGTTCTCGGGGCGCTGTCCGCAGGCGCATACGTTGGCCTGAAGGACAATCTTCAGTTGCCCTCATCCGGCGAACTCTCCCCCGGGCTCACGGCCCGCTTCGGCGCGGAGCACGCCATGTCTGACCGGGTGCGCAAATTCCTCAAAACCGGGAAGAATGCCATCGACCGCCTCGGTATCGCAGTACCTGCTTCCATCAAGGCCCAGCTGCGGCGTATCTTCTGAGAATTCCTATGCGGCCCGACGAGACTCTCTACCTCATGTATCACGAGCTCGAGACCCCTGGCCGGCCACTCTGCCAGAGCGAGCCGGGCTATGTGCGCTACGTCCTCACCGAACAGAGCTTCCGTGAACAGATGAATTGGTTGCAGAAGGAGGGAATCCGCGGGCTTTCTGTCTCCCAGGCTCTGACTCAAAACGGTCCCCGACGAATCGTGATCACGTTCGATGACGGCTGCGAGAGCGACCTGAGTATCGCGGCTCCACTCCTAAAGAAGGTCGGCTTTGGTGCGACCTTCTACATCACACTAGGATTTCTGGGCAGCCCCGGCTACCTGCTCCCACGCCAGGTGCGCGAGATCGGAGATTCGGGGTTTGACGTTGGTTGCCACTCTATGACCCACGCGTACCTCGACGATCTCGACGAAGCGAGCTTGCGGCGCGAGATTGCCTATGCGAAGACGCAGCTTGAGGAGATTCTGGGCCGTCCGGTGTACCACTTCTCTTGTCCGGGTGGCCGCTGGAGCCCGCAGGTTGCTCACATCGCTGAGCAAGCGGGCTACCGTAGCGTCGCCAGCAGCCGCGTTGCCACCAACGGACGTGGCTCCGACCCGTTTCACCTCGCCCGAGTCGCGGTCATGCGCGGCACGAAACTCACGGCATATCAGGCCTTATGCCATGGTAAGAATCTGTGGCGACTCCAGCTGCGCGATTTCATTCGAGCGACCTCCCGCCGCTTGTTGGGCAACTCACTCTACGACCGCGTGCGCCATGTCGCCCTGGAAAGTTCGTCCCAATCCAAGCCCCCCCGAACTTGAACAGAATGCGAGTCCATTGGGATTTCTCGCGGAAAGAATGACCGACCACGAACGCAGGGCTCGAATCGCGGCAGACTCAGGACCGCGCCGCGCCCGCCGGCTGTCTCGCAGGGTCTACTGCAATCGTGGTATCGTCGATTTGCGGTCCCGACATCGGGCCTAGGCAGGCTCTCGCCAACGCCGAGTTCTTGAACCGAAACTTCGCGTCCATGTAAGCCCGATAGAAAGCACGCAGTCGAAGCGTTTTAACTCGATTGGCGCCCGCGCCAGCCGTGGCCAGCGGATAGCCCAGTTCCTTCAGCGTCGGCCCCACCAGCGCCTCGAACAGCGCCAGCCTCTCGGCCGAAAACTTCCGCTTCCATCGCCCTACAGGACTTCCATCTTCGCCCTTGAACGTCGTGTTCGGTTCGCTAACCGAACCGATTCCGATGCGCAGGATGCGGTCATAGTTGAGGTCGTGCTGAATAAAGTTCCCGATCCTCGCAAGTGTCCCTGGGGCATCCGCCTGTAACTCTTCGAAGTGCACTTCCAGGTAGTCGCCACCCAACCGGCGGCCCAGCTTCCGGCCTCTGTTCACCGCCCATTCCCAGAAGATGCCCGCCATCGCCAGGCTGTCCTTGCGGTCCCAAGGGAAGGGCCGGAGCCACGCATGCGGGCGGGCGTCAAGCGACAGCGAGACGTCCCGCCCATCGCGGATCATGTGGATGAAAAGGGCATCCGGCAGGTATTTCTTGATCTTGAGTGCATACTGCAGTTCTTCCGGAGAATTGTCGGCCCAGCGTTCGACTCCCTGGGCCCGCGCCATCTCTCCCATCACGATGCGCAGAAAATCACCACCATTTCTGCACTCCGACAGCACTTTGGCACGAACCTCTTCAGCATCCAGAAATGAGGCACGGAACAACTGGCTTTGCAGCCAGGCGTCCATCAGCTTTTCCCGGTTAGCCCGAACGCTGAGGTCACCAAAGCGCGGTACCAGCAGGTTGAAGACGTTTGACTCCGCCAGATACACCGCGAAACCGCCAGCTGACAGCAGCATATTGTAGAGCAGCGTCGTCCCTGAGCGCGGACAACCCACTACAAAAACCGGTGCTTTCCCCCTCGACATAGTCATTCCGTTTCAGCTCTGGCTGGCAGCAGAAGCATTGGCTTTGCGCAGGAGTTCCTCAATCTCTATGACTTTGGCGTCCCAGGATTCCGACGCCATCCTGGCCGAACGGGCCGCCGAAGGTCCAGACTCCCCTTTCTTCAGAACCGCGTTAATCTCCCGCTCGTATTCTTCGGCCGTATTCGCCAGAGCCACAAGGCTGGCGTAGCGGGCAACCTCCGGAATCGGCGACGCTATCACCGGCAATCCCGCGGCAAGGTATTCCCGCAGCTTCAGCGGATTCGCATTCACTGTCAATTCGTTGTTCACGAACGGGAGCAGAGCCACGTCAAAACCGCGCAGGAACTCGGGTAGCCGGTCGTAGGGCCGATGTCCCAGCAAATGCACATTACCTAGGCCGTCGAAAACTCTCAGATCAACATCGGAGCGTCCAATCAGCACAATCGACCATTCTGGCCGCCGTTTGGCAAGTTCCGCCAGGAGAGTCAAGTCCACCCAGTCTGCCAGCAAACCAGTGAATCCCAGAATGGGTTTTGGCAACGACTGCAACTCCTGTGCGATTGGAGTATCGGCGCATGTGGATTTGCGGAAAAACTCATAATCCACGCCGTGTGTCACCAGGTAGGTATGGGGGTTATGTCCTTTCTTGCGCTCGTACAGTCCAGCTGCGGAACACAAGACGACATCCGCTTTGCCGAGCAGTTCGCGCTCGCGCTCCGCCACCTCCGCCCCCGCATCGCTGAACGCAGAAAATTCGTCCACGCAGTGGTACACGATGGCGTCTTCACCCAGACTCCCCACAACGTCTGCCGATGTTGGAGCAAAGGTGTAGGTGATCGCCCGCCTGATCTGCAACTTCACCAGGGCATGGCGAATCTGCACTCCCAGCAACTTGCGGTTTAGTTCACGAATCACGGGATTGCCGTGGAACGGAATATAAAGCGGGGTTAGGACCCAAATTCCTTCTTGGACCTGCACAAGTCCCTGGCGAAACTCAGCCAACTTCTGGAACACGCGCCGGAAGTCCTTACTTGCCATCCGGGGCCGGCGGTTGTTGACGGAATTGACCCAGAGGATTCGCCGGTTGCGGGCAAAGCGCAACATCAGGTGCTTCTTGCTGAGGGGATCGGCATACCAATCGTTGGCAAAGCAAATCATTCCGTCCCAGTCTGCATCATGCTCCTGGTCGTCGCCGAATGCACCCGTACCCGCCGTCACTTGACCTCCACGGCAGCCGACTTCCGCTCCACGGCGTTTCCCTCGTCCTGGCGCTCTCCTCGAGCCGCTGCGCGATATAGATGAAGCCACTGTTCCCGGACTGTTTCCCAGCGGTAGGCTCGCGCCTGGCGCCGCGCATTCCCGGCAAGCGTTCGCGCCAGGCCCCGGTCGCAGAGCAAGCGGAGGACGTTTTCCCCGAGTTGCCGCCAGTCGCGCGGCGGTGAAAGCAGACCCGTTCGCTCATGCTCCACAATGTAGCGAATCCCGTCGGGCGCGGTGCTCACCACGGGAATTCCGGCCTCAAATGCCTCCAGTACTGAGACGGGCATGTTGTCCAGAACCGAGGCGTTGATAAAAATATCGGAGCGGTCGTAGCAGATCCCGATCTGCTCTCGCGAAACTCTTCCCGCAAATTCCACACCGTTCAGCCGCAACTTTCCAACCAGCTTCCGCACCGCTGCTTCGCCTGAACCTCCGCCCACGAGGATCAGTTGTGCCTGAGGGTATGCTGCCTGCACCAATCCAAACGCCCGCACGACGTCGTCCACCGCGTAGTAGGGCTCGCAGCCTCGAGTGCAAATCAGGATTGGCCGCACCTCGCTTCGCTCGCGATACCGGATCTGTTCGACATCCACCAGGTTCGGAATCACTTCGGCCTCGATGCCGAATTCGCGGAAGACATCCCGCAGGTATGCCGAAGGAACAACTTTCTTGCCCATTCGGAGCAGCATGGCCCGCGCCAGCCCGGACCCCGAGAGGTGGTTTTGAGCTTCCCCGCTCCGGTAGTTCACAATCGTTCTCTTTCCCCGCAACCGCGCCAAGACCCATGCTGGCACCGGCGCCAGCCAGAATGACCAGTAGGACGCGGAAAAAATGTGCGCCACGTCCACGTCGCCCATCTCTTTCCACAGCCGAGCCCCATAGAACGGCGCGCGGACGACGGTCCGTACAAATGGCACGCGTTCCATCCAGCGGATCCACGCCGGAAACTCAGGGTCAATGGGAACAAACTTCGCTTTCACGGCAGAATCGTTGCTCCAGCCGCGCAGAAGTAGGTTCGCTTGCACTGCTTGCCCGCCGATCTTGCGAAGCGACGGCGCCACAATCGCCACTCGCAGGCGCTCCTGCTGTTTCCCGGTCAGCACCGTCTGGTAGGCGGCATTCCTCTGCGCGGTATCGGGCGTGCCTGGTCGCGGGATCGCATCCGCGAGCGCTCCGGTCGCTACATCCCAAGTCCCTCGCTCGACCGCGACCGGCATCCGCTCCAAAAAGTTCCGGTGCCACAACTCGAACACCAGCATTTGCCAGAGAACTCCGGCGCGGTCCCTTTTGCCTGAGACATGCTCTTCCACGATGGCCCGCACGGCATCGGGGTTGAAGTAGCCTCGTTGCAGACTGCGAGGGTCCAGCAGGATCTCGTGCAATTCCTCTTTCATGTCCTGCCGCATCCAGTGCACTAAAGGCAGAGCAAATCCTTGCTTGCGCCGGTCCAACAGTTCTCGCGGAATCCCCACTCGTTCTGCCAGCTTCTTCAGGATGTACTTCTTCGTGCCGTTGCGGTATTTCCACTTTGCGGGCAGCCCGGTAACCCACTCGACAAACTCGTGGTCAAGAATCGGCGCCCGCACTTCCAGCGACGCCGCCATGCTCATCCGATCTACCTTCGTCAGCACGTCCGCAGTCATATAAGTCTTTGTGTCCAAATACAGGAGCCGGCTCAGCGGATCCTTCGCCGGTCCGTGATCGTAGTACTCGCGAAACGGTTGAAAGGGGTCGGGCAGGCGCGAAGCGAACTCCTGAAAATCCTGGGAGAAAAGCGCCCGCTCCCGGTGGCAGCCGGGGAGAAATGACACGCCATCCAGATACCGGTCGCGGGACTGCAGCGACAAATTCCAACTCAGCTTCCGCCCCCGCAGACTCACCGGCAAGTGCTGATAGACATGGCTGCGATACTGCTGGCCAACCCAACGCGGAATGTGATCGAAGTATCGCCGCTTCAGGTTGACCACGTAACGGTCATAGCCCGCGAACAATTCGTCGCCCCCATCGCCCGCCAACGCCACAGTCACATGCTTTCGCGCCATCGCGGACACGTGGTAGGTCGGCACCATGGATGAGTCGCCGAAAGGCTCTTCCATCATGCCGGTCAGCTTCTGCAAAGTCTCCCAAAGGTTCGGCTTGACCACCATTTCGTGATGGTCTGTTCCGAATCGCTTGGCCACTATCCTCGCGTATTGGAGTTCGCTAAAGTCTTCATTCTCGAACCCGATCGAGAAAGTCTTCACCGGTGACGAACTGGCCCGCGCCATCAGCGCCACCACAATGGAAGAATCCACGCCACCACTCAACAGCGCTCCCAGTGGGACTTCGCTGATCAACCGGATGCGCACCGCGTCGGCCAACCGCCGTTCCAGCTCATCCAGACATTCCTCTTCCGAACCAATCTGGTTCGTGCCGTATTCCGGAAGGTCCCAATATTGCTCAACCCGCACGCTGCCGTTCTCAAACTCGAGTAGGTGTCCGGAGCGAAGCTTGTGAATGCGCCGGTATGCCGTGTGCGGATCGGGAATGTAGTCGAAGTAGAAAAACTGCAGCACGCCTTCGGGATCTACTTCCGCCAGGTGCGGAGCCACCGCCAGAATTGCTTTGATCTCAGAACCGAAATACAGCCGACTGCCGTCCAGTGCATAATACAAGGGCTTCTTGCCCAGCCGGTCGCGGGCCAGCAGAAGAGACTGTTTGCGCTCATCGTAGAGCGCGATGGCAAACATTCCTCGCAGCTTCTTGATGCATTCGGCACCCAGGTCTTCATAGAGATGAACGATGACCTCGGTATCGCTATGGGTGTAAAACTTGTGGCCTTTTTGTTCGAGCCCGGCCCGCAGTTCCGGAAAGTTGTAGATCTCTCCGTTAAAGACAACCCAGATCGTCTGATCCTCGTTGTGGATGGGCTGGCGCCCTCCCGAGACGTCAATGATGCTCAGCCGCCTGATGCCGAATCCCACGGGGCCACGCAGATAAATGCCCTCTTCATCCGGTCCGCGATGCACGATCGTCTGGCACATCCGCCGGACTTCCTCGGCTCTGGCCGTATCGCTTCGCCCACCGACGAAGCCGGCTATCCCGCACATCGGTCAACCTCGGACTTTTCAGAATTCTCGGATCCCACGCCTTGCAGCGGCCGCTGCCCTTGAACCGAGATGGGCTGGAGAATCACCCGCAGATCCTGCAGTCCGCAGTCCTCAAACCACCGGAACACTTCTTCGTAGCTGTGCTTGGACTGGTACCACGGCGAATACCAATCCAATGTGTCGAGGACTCGCCACTGCGGATCCGGATTGAACGACATCGGCAGAAGATACTTCATCACGCCGCTGGTCGGCTTGCCCAACAGGGGTATCGAGCGGAGAAATTGGTGCACACCGTACATCGGCACTGTAATGTGAGCTAGTCGGTAGACGGTCTTCGGTGACATTCGCCGCGTCACCTTCCGGTACAAGTCGCTCATTCGGTACCACTTGTTGTACCCGCTGTAGAGCCAGATGGCGATGCGCCCGCCGGGCTTCAGCAGGCCGGGCAAGACTTTGAAAGCCTGCTCGCAATTTGGAGTGTGGTGAAGCACACGAATACTGTAGATGTAATCGAAGCTCTGGGGCGCGAAAGGCAGATGGAAAACGTCCACCTGGAAAAAAACTGCTTCGCGGTCCCTAAGATTCTCAGTTGCCGCTTCCTCAGCAAGACTGAGGTCGATCCCCACCACATAAGCGCCCCAGCGTGTGGCGACCTCAGCAAAGCGGCCCATTCCACATCCCACGTCCAATACCAGCTTGCCCGCGAGTTCCGCGGGCGTGAAACCGGTCCTGCGACGGAAGTCAGACTCCGAACGTCGGCTTTGCTCGTTATCCAACTGGGTGTCCCGGAAAGTCAGCCACTGGAAGCCGAAGCTTCCCGCATAGTGCTGGGCATCGACGAAGCGTACGACGCCCTTCACAACCGGGTATTGCCGCTGGCAAACCATACAAGTCAGGCCGGTTTCCTCCTGGCGAAGCGTGCCCTGGCATGACAAGCAGCGCAGGATTGCCAACACCTGATCAGCGAGTCCAACCCAGTTTCGTGGTTTTGTCGTTTCGATAGATATCTTCACCGGAGTACCTCTTCCACAAATTACGCTTCGCAGTGGGTTTCCGCGGTGTCTCGTTCGCACCTTGGGGCGAATTCTCCGAAGCCAAGCGGTATAAGACGGATGTATATGCCATCATGAAATACGGGAAAAGTTGGTATTCGAAGCTGGCAAAGAGAGATCCAACCGAGAATGCAACCAGACTGGCCCACAAAGCTCCGCTGAACAGACGTATCGCTGGATTTTCCCGGTAGGCGGGCAGCAAACGGGTCCTCCTGACGTTCCGCGCGGCCAGGTACATGATTGCGAGGAAGAGAAACAGCGCCGGGAAACCTCCCTCCGCTGCAAACTCTGTATAGGTGTTGTGGGTCACACGCCAAGTGAGAGTTGCCGCACCAAAGTTGCCAGGGCCAATACCAAAGATGGGATGATGAATCGCCTCCTCAACGCTGTCAATCAGCAATTGGCTCCGGGCCGCCAAGGATCCGCGGTCCCCAGACCCCTCGATGTTCCCCTGAAAGATGCTCGCGACTCGGGTTAAATAGCGAGGTGTTGCCACGACAACGCCTGCCCCCACAACGCTAAGTATTGCAGCCGCGGCAATGAGATGAAAGCGCTTGCCTTTCAGGCCAAACTCCCACAGGCAAATTCCTACAGCCACAACCATTGCCAGCAGACCACTACGCGAGTACGTAAGGACCGTTCCCAGCAACATGGCAAGAATTCCGATACCCCAGATTGCCTTCCTGCCCATCCCCCGCGCCGCCAGCAGGAATCCCAGGCATAGCGGCCAATTGATCGAGATATTGATGGCCAGGTCGTTCGGGTTCTCAAAGATCCCGCCCAATGCACCGATCAACCGCCCTTGGATCGTATGGTGTATTGCGATTGACGCTAAGGTTGTGGCCACCATCGCTGCCGTCTGAACCCAGAGAAGCCGACGTAGCTGGACAAAATTATCGACGAGCAGAGTTACCAGGAATGCAACCACGACGGCCTTGGAGAACCTTTCGAAGACCATTACAAACGCGCCCGCGCGCCAAAATGCAAAAGGAATCGTCAGGACTAGTTGGACAAAGAGAAGCAAGAGCAGCTTGAATTCCAGGGGAAACTTTCTCTTTACCCCCCCAGAGGCCAGCGTGACAATCAACGCGATGAGCGCGATCCCTCCAAAGATCTTCTCCAGCGGGATGACTTTCAGGCCGGGGATCAGGTCTTCCGGTCGCGTGTAGTAGAGGAACGTGAAGATCAGCAAAGCGCCATACGCAAAGGTGCTTTTGCCCTTACCTCCCTCCGTCTTCTTATCGATCGCTGTTGCCAGTGTCGCCAACCAATTCTCTCCTCAACTCAATCTCCAGCCCTCTGATCCCTGTCAGCGGCCCCATCCCGGCTTACGGCCCGCCATGAAATTGGCGAAAGCCACAACCGCTGCCGTGTTCAATATCACAAAGGTTAACGCTGCATTCGCGGCGCGCCCCAGCACACCGCGCCCTAGCTGCAACGCTGCCAGCAAGCTCAACAGGTAGAAAGCCAATTGCAGAAATAGAGCGACGCGGTAAGTCGAACCGGGGAGAAGCGCCGCAGTGACGAGAACTATAGCCAGAGCAAAGGGCACAACCAGCCGCAGCAGTTTGTGGCTAATGAACTCGAAGCGAATCGGATTCTGGCTGCTCAAAAGCCAGGGCGCCAACTGCAGGAGTTGGTAGTTGCCGCCCAGCGTGCGCACTTTGCGGGAGAACTCCCGCTCCACACCCAGATCTGGACTGTCCCAGACCTGCGCGCGCGGCTCAAAAACAACGCGCTTGCCCTGCTTCACTACATGCATCGGAATGTAAACATCGTCCAGAATCGTCCCCGCGGGCAGAGGGGTCAACAGTTCGTGCCGCACGGCGTAGAGCGCACCGGTTGCGCCCACGACCGACCCGGACGCCGCTTCGAGTTCCCGGATCTGTTTCTCGATCCGCCAATACAGTCCCATACCCTCGGCCGCTTCGCCGGACTCAGGATCTCCCAACATCAGTTCCCCGCTCACGCCGCCTACGTCCGGATCAGCAAAGCTCTCCATCAGCACGCGCACTGCGCCCAATTCGATCTTCTGCCGGGCATCGGTGAAAGCGACCACCTCTCCTTGAGCCAGCGCAACGGCGTCGTTCAACCCAGAAGCCTTCCCGAGCGGCAACTGGTTCATGACCACTTGCACTCGCGGATCTTGCGCGTGCTCGCGCAGAATGGCTTCGGTTCGGTCCGTCGAACCGTCTGAGACCACCACGATCTGAATACGGTCCGGGGGATAGTCCAGCTCCAGCAGGTTCCGCAGCTTGCTCTCGAGCCATCGCTCTTCATTGCGCACCACCATCACGATGGAAACGTAAGGCTCCTGCGGCGCGCGAAGCACCGGACACGGGAACAATCGGGCC